>ERZ808037.1228-NODE-1228-length-17756-cov-4.241473_pt1 | contig 17756 bp, 12 predicted proteins | sample MGYA00380190_ERZ808037 | MGnify/ENA primary metagenome ERZ808037 (study PRJEB31490, sample SAMN06133399) | mouse gut metagenome | isolation source: J9 | host: mice | place: China: Chengdu | collected 2015-05 ... | reverse complement strand
CAGCGGCTTTACGGCGAAGTCAGAATAATCATGAGGTTTACTATAGATGTCTTCAAGTCATAGAAAGGGAACAAAATGGAACTGCATAAAAAGCTGAAGAACACTTCCAGGGAGCTCCCCTATGCGGACTGCGGGGAGGAGGTGCCATACCCCCAGGGCCTGAAGTGGACAAAACAGAGAAAAAGCGTCTACAAAGTGCTGTGGGAAGCCGCGGAGCCTCTGAGCGCCCTGCAAATCTACCAGCGGGTGTCAGCCAGGGAAGCGGAGGAGCAGTATGCGGTCTCCACCATCTACCGCATCCTGGCTGCTTTCGAGGAAAAAGAGCTGGTGGAAAAGACTGCCTGGATGGGAGACGGAACCGTAGTCTACAGCCTGAACCGGGGCGGCCACACCCACTACGCCATCTGCCTGAAATGCCACAGCCGCATCCCTCTGCAAAGCTGTCCCTTTGCCCATATCCACCTGGAGAAGGGCATGGAGGATTTCACGGTCACAGGCCATAAGCTGGAACTGTACGGGTACTGCAAGACCTGCAGCCAGAAGGGCGGGGTGCCCGATTGAACCCGGGCTTCTCCCAACCTATGTCAGTCTGCCAGAATCTCCATTTCATTACTCTGGCATTTCATTCTAATCAGCTCCTTTATCCGCAAGGCAACCTTTCCTGTTATAAGAGGTTTTCTGTACTTTGTTATCCATACCAGATGGCATTTGATATCATATGTGCAATGGAGCGATTACCTGATTCTAAAATTGCAATGATGGGGCGACTTAAAGATTGCGCCTTACGGAGAGGGTTTTAACCCCATTATACAAACAATAAGCAGTCAATGGACTTTCATCTGCCGAAAACGCATGCCGCATACCGCAAGGCACATAGGCATAGGGCGGTGTGCCTTGAATACACACCGCCCTATATTATTGTTGAATGATCTATTTCTCCACAGTCCTTTGTCAAAGCCCCTGGCAGCGCCAGGGGACGCTCTAGACAAAACAATCTGTAGAATACCGCTCTACGCTTACGGCCTGAGCCCCATGCCGCCCTCCAGGGTCAGCGTCTCACCGGTGAGGTACTTGAAGTCAGGGGACGCAAGCTGCACGCAGACCCGTCCGATCTCCAGCTCTGCATCGCCGTAATGCCCTGCGGGAGGCATCTTCACATTCGCCTTGAAGGCATCCGGATAGGCCTTCTCGAAATTCTCAAGCTGTGCCGTCCAGGCAAGAGGGCAAATGATATTGACATTGACGCCATCCTTGGCCCACTCGGTGGCTGCCACGCGGGTCAGGCCCCGGATGCCCTCCTTGGCGGCTGCATAGGCGCACTGGCCATAATTGCCGAACAGTCCGGCTCCGGACGCAAAATTGATGACCGTCCCCTTCGTCTCCACCAGATGAGGATAGCAGGCCTTCATATAATAGAACGCCGCGTAAAGCCCGGAATAAAGCGCCAGGTCGAACTGCTCCGTGGTATGATCCACCAGCGCCACCCCGGAAGCGGAAGCCTGGGCATTGTTGATCAGGACGTCGATTCTGCCGAACTTCTCCATGGTCTGCCTTACCACTTCCTCCACCACCACCTGATTGTCCGCTTTCGCGTTCACGTCAGCGGCTACAGTGAGCACCTGGATGCCGTACAGGCGCTCCAGCTCCTCCTTGGCGTCCGCCAGTTTCTGGACATTGCGCCCGGTGATGACCAGGTTCGCCCCTTCCTTCGCATATGCGGTGGCGATGCCATAGCCTATGGAGCCGCAGCGCCCGTCACTTAAGACTGCGCGGCCTGCCCCCGTAATGATTGCTGTCTTGCCAGTCAGAAAACCCATAACAGATACCTCCTTCATTTTAAAAATTCCTACAACTACTATACCATGAGCAAAGCAACTCTCATGGAATTTATGGCCATCCTACCATTCCTTGCCACGAATATTGTAAATTATACCATATCCAAAAAGGTCTGTCAAAATAACTTCCGTCAATTCGTTAAGCGCGTTGGGAACATTTCCTCATTCCGCCAGATACATCTTCAGACTGTCCTCTATCTTCTGCACGGTCTCTTCCTTCGTCTGCTCGCCTTTCAGGTATCCGCCCAGCGACTCTATCAGCACCTCCCGTATCTTCTCATCCTCCTTCACCGGCTTATCCAGAGACCGGCACAGATCCAGCAGCCTGTCTGCCGTCTCTCCGGAGTAATCCCTGATGATGAAATCCACTTCCCCGCCCTCGGCTTCTATGGTGGTCTCGGCTTCTGCTTCCGAGCGGTCTTCATGGACCTGTTTCTCCAGAGAGGCCTGATTCACCGGGAAGCCCATGTAATAATCCGTGTTCTGCACTTCTTCCGACAGGGCGAGACGCAGAAAATCCATAGCCGTATCCTTATAGGGGCTCTTAGTACATAGGCCCATCTGCAGGAACGGAACAAAGCTGTTCTCATAGGCTGCGAAGCTCCCCATGATATAATCCGTTATGGCTATGGGGAACATGCAGTTCTTGAATCCGTTCGCTTCCTCGAAAGCCAGCTTTGCCTGGGAAGCCAGATCCCACATATTGTAGCAGCGCTCCCCTTTCTCCCGGGAATCAATTATCCCGCAATTGTCCGCGATCCTCTTCAGGCACTCCAGCTTTCCGCCCAGCACTTCCCTGTCCAGCTGCTTATCCCGGACTATCTCTTCGCAAAAATAGGGATAAAGCTTATCCACCAGCTCGCTGACGGTCTGGGGGCCCATATAACTGTAATCAGCCTTTGACAGGAAACCGGCCAGCGATTCCAAAGACTCCATGTCCGTCTGGGAAATGTCCCTGCCCATGGCCATGGTGAATCCGAACTGCAAAGGCACCACATACCTGTGTCCGTCCTCCCGCACATAAGCTCCCGTAATCCCGGACAGAAGCCGGCCGCTCTCCTCCAGAGGGTTCACCACCCCTCCGATATCCTCCAGCAGCCCTTTCTCAATAAAGGAATCCATGTTCAGATGATCCATCACCAGGATATCCGGCGCCTCATCCCCCATCAGCATGGTGTTGAGCTCCTGGTAGACGGCATTGTAGTCCGTCTCGTCATCATAATATGCAGGGTAAGCAGATTGTATCGTAATCAATACCTCCGGATGCTCCTTGTGGTACATGACCGCCGCCTGCTGCAGCAGATAGCTTTCGTAGACTGTGTACAGCTTCAGCTCTTCTTTCACTTCTATGACTGCATCCGGGTCGTAGGCATACCGGTTCAGCTTCGTGCCGCCTCCTGATTCACGGTACAGCGCGTAGATGCTGCCGTCTTCCAGCGCAGCCAGGCTGATGCACCAGCAGCCCGTCATGGCAAAGTCGGTCTCCGAACCGTTCAGCAGCTTTTCCCATTCCTTTCCCTCAGGCCCACGGCGGAAAATGCCCTCCGTGCCTGCCGATATCAAAGTCCCGTCCCCCAGGGCACAGAGCGACACATTCTCCGCCGGCAGATCAAATTTTTCCGTATCGCCGCTTCTGCCTCCCCTGCGCTTTTCTATGCTGCTGCCGGAGCCCTCCGAGACGCACAGATAGATGTTCTCCCCATCCGATACCACCATATCCTCATACTGTGCGGACAACGCCTCACTGGCCAGCACTTGCCCGTCCTCTCCCGCCAGGACATCCGCCGAAGTATAGGAAACGGCTGCCAGCGTACCGTCCTTCAATGCCGCTATTCCTAAAAGGCGCTCATACATGCCCCATTCCTCGTTTATTACAGTCCACTTTTCCGGCGTGATGTCCTCTGTCTTTTCTCCCTCCCCTCTCCACAGATGCCCTTTGTAATCCTCCTCGCCTTCCTCCACATAACCGGCATACAGATATTGTGTGCCGGCTTCATCCTGCATCAGCCTGGCTTCGAACCATTCCCCGCAGGCCAGTTCCAGAGAGGCCAGCCAGTCTTTTGTCACATCGGAAAACCCGTCTTTCTGCCGTGCCCATTCACTGAAGATAGTCTTCCCGTTCTCCTGCCGCGATGCCAGCAGATGCAGCTCCTCTCCTACAGAAAATATCTGCTGCGGAACCCAGTCCGCCAGGCCCTCCGGCAATGTCTCATTCGTCTCCACCCATCTGCCTTTCTGCGGTTCTGCCTGGGCGCCATCTTCTGCCTCTTTTTTCCCGCATCCGCCAAGCATGCCTGTAAATATAGCTGCGCACAGGAGCATGGCGATGCCTTTCCTATATCTCATATTCCGTTACCTCTTTCCGGCAGCCTTTTCCTATCATACTGCCTTCAGACATCATACACCCTCTGCGGCCGGAATTTCTTAATGGTATCCTAAGCACAGCTTGAGAAAATGTTAAGCAGAAATCTTCCTCATTTCCATGCCGATCAGCGTCATAGGATATGGCCGGAGGAAATGGGGCAACCATCTTGCATCCGCTTTCCAACCATGCTATAGTAAGGAATTGAAAAAACAATTTCTAAAAATATTTACAGGCAAGGCAAAATGAGAAGCGGCGGGGGTATGGAGGATGGTTTACTACGATATCAGGAATCTTACCTATTTGACATGGACTTTATCAAGGAACTCATCCGGGACGGCGGGAAGTTTCCTGAAATCATATGAGCAGTCCGGTGAGGTGAAATATTACTATAAATTATCGAATTTTGATACCCTCAGGGGAATCTACGGTCATGAATGCCTGAATGAGATAGTGGCGCAGAATATTGCTGCTGCCCTGAAAATCCCGCATCTGGAATATGACCTCATTCATGCGGAAGTGAAAATAGACGGCAAAAAATACCGGACATGGCTTACAAGGTCAGCCGACTTTAAGAAGCCTGGCGAGCACAAACTGGCATTTGAGACATATTATGAGATCACTAAACTTCTGGATGAGGATGTCTGGACATTTATCCTACGCAATCAGTTGGAGCAATATTTCTACCATATTTTCCTGTTGGACTATCTGATCTGCAACCGTGACCGCCATGGTGCGAACATCGAAGTGCTTGAGAAAAAGGGACTATATCGCATGGCGCCTGTATTCGACAATGGACTGTCCCTGCTGTTTTCCTGCTATCATGACGGCAAGGCCATGGAAAGCTTTGACCGGCTTAAGGATGGACCGGTGAACAACTTTGTGGGAACCATGTCCCTTACGGAGAACCTGAGAAAAGTCCCGAGGAAAATGATACAAGAGGTCATAAATGCGGATTTGAGCGAAGCCGTCATCTTCAAAGACATGGAAAAGTCAAGGCTGTCAGGGGATGAGGCTGTCCCATGGCAGTACTGGGGCTGCGTTCGGGATATGATTTGGGAAAGGAGGGGTAACATTGCGAAGATTTTTCATTAAGGAGGACAATAATCCATCAACAGGGCAGAATGAGTACGCTGTCCTTTCTTATGATGAGGATAAGGATCTGTACCACATTTCAATCCCTCTGTCCGTAAGCCCTGACAATCTGCCGGCAATCCCGGGCATCCTCGCAAGGAAAGGCGTACGGGAAATCGATGACAAGTGGGCCAGGCGCTTTGTCCGGGAACGCGTAGTGCCGCCTGACCGCCAGAATATCGGCATGATATTAAGGGAACTGGGGATGGGCTATTACAGCGAATTTCCGCTGCTTGTGTATACAGGCGGGCGGTGTTCCATGGACGAATTCTTCCTGGAAGAAATATTGGAGCAATGAGGCGCTGAATGCAAGAGGGACTGTCCTGCGACAGCCCCTTTTTTAGAATTTTATGTCAGATCTTCTACTTGAACTCCACATGGCCATCGTCGATATGATAGACGGCGCCCACGGCCTTCAGACCGGAGATATGGATATTCTCCTGAATCTTCTTCACGCTGTTCTCCACGTTCAGGCAGCATGCCTTGTAGTCATCCTTTTCCTCGCCGATGGCAGCCATGATCTCATCTGTGATGGACTTGATGAAGCCCCCCGCGCCCCCGCCGATGGCAGCGCCTACCGCGCCGCAGTGGGTATGGCCCAGGACCACCACCAGATTGCATCCCAGATGATCCGCCGCGTACTCCACGCTTCCCAGCTGATTGTCATCCATGACATTCCCGGCTACGCGGATGGTGAACAGCTCGCCGATGCCCGCCGCGAAGATGCTCTCGGGAATCACACGGGAGTCCGAGCAGGTGACTACGATCGCGTAGGGATGCTGGCCGTTCTCGCAGGTATCTTTGCGGATGGCGGGAGAGATGTCTCCTGTGCCCACGGATGAGGTCAGATATTTCTCATTTCCTTTTTGCAGTTTGAGCAGGGCCTCCTCTGCGGAGATATTTGCTTGATGTGACATGGTACAATCCTCCTATCTTTTTGTTAAAAGTATAGCATTCCTTCTGATGGTTGTCAAAGAATTCATACTGACAATCGCTAAAATCTGCCAGGCAATCCGACTCACGAGCGAAGGCTGCTAAAAACATTGGGGCAAATCTCATCGCTCGTGAGCATAGGATGTGTCATAATAGCTTTAGCGAAAACTCTTCACCCATGCGATCAGGGAGTCATGGTACACATTGTCCGTCACGTCCCTGCGCATCTGATCGGTGACAGGGCCGTTCTTCTCCATGATGGCCAGAATCGCCTCCTGAAGCCCGGCGATCTTCCCCTCTTCAAATACCTTTTTCAGCGCTTCCTCCGCGGCGGCTTTCCCGTCCGCAGGCCCCGATGCGGCCTTGGGATTTGCCGCTGTGCCGTACCCTGCGACATCCCCCGCTCCTATATTCGCTGGGGCTGCCGTGCCGGCGGAGGCCGCTCCGCCCATATGGGTCTGCGGGAAATCTCCGCCGTCTGCAGATTCCTGTGGTGCAACTCCCTGCCCTGCCGCCTCTTCGTCGGGCATATTCTGCTCCGCCTGCCGGGCCGTTTCCGCTCCGGAAGCGGAATCCCGCTCAGGCTCTGCGGCGGTGACGGCAGATATCTGCTTAGATTCTCCGGCTGCGACGACAGATTTCTGCCCGACCCCTCCGGCTGTGGCAGCTTCCCCGGCAGAGATTCTATCCGAACCAATGTCCAGCGGTTCCCCTGCCCGTTCTCCATTCAGGGGCACCCAAATCTCGCCGGAATTTGCCTTTACATTCACAGCAATATGCCCTCCGTCCACGCTCACTCTCTGGCCGGTCAGCGCCCCCATGTACTCCGCCGCATTCCCAGCAGGCAGTGTCATCACATAATCGCTGTCGTCATTGTTCACTGTCACAAGAACCGACTCTCCGTTATGATTCCTGGAGAAAGCATACTGGCGGTTCCTCAGAAGCAATTCCCGATACTCTCCGTAGGAAAGGGCTTTCGTCTTCTGCCTTGCCTTGCCCAGCGCGGCAATCAGGCGGGTACAGGGATTCTTCTCCACCGCATCACCAAAATCTGCCAGAGAAAGGGCAGGTCTCAGCGAATCATCTGAATACCGTTCTTTTCTGCCCTCTATTCCGAATTCCGAGCCGTAATAGATGGAGGGAACCCCTGGCAGCGTATACAGCAGCACATGCACCGGGTCAAAGTGCGCCTTGTTGTTCAGCTTCGTATAAATCCGTTCCACGTCATGGTTGTCCACGAAATTGTACAGCTTCAATCCGTCCGGGCGGTTCCCACCCATACCGTAAAGCCGCTTCACCGTGTGGGCTATCTCGAAGTAATTGTGGTCGTTGTGCCCGGAATACAGCGCCTTGTGCAGATGATAGTTGGTGACGGAATGCAGCGTCCCCTCATTGACCCAGCGCGTATAGTCCCCGTGGATGACCTCGCCCATGAGCCAGAATTCCGGCTTCACCTCATCCGCCACACGTCTCATCGCTTTCATATAATCGAAATCCAGCACATCCGCCGCGTCCAGCCGGATTCCGTCGATGTCGAACTCCCTGACCCAGAAACGGATTACATCGCAGATATAGTCCCTGACCGCGGGATTGCGCTGGTTCAGCTTTGCCAGCAGATCGAAGCCGCCCCAGTTCTCATAGGAAAAGCCGTCATTATACTGATTGTTCCCCCAGAAGTTCACGTTGCAGTACCAATCCTTGTAAGGGGAGTTCTCCCTGTTCCTCCGGATATCCGCGAAAGCGAAGAAATCCCGCCCCGTGTGGTTGAACACTCCGTCCAATATCACCCGGATGCCCTGTCTGTGGCACTCTGCCACGTATTCTTTCAAATCCTGGTTCGTGCCCAGGCGGCTGTCCAGCTTTTTATAGTCCGTGGTCTCGTATCCATGGCCCACAGACTCAAAAAGCGGGCCGATGTAGATCGCGTTGCAGCCGATTTCCTTCACATGGGATATCCATGGAATCAGCGTGTTCAGGCGATGCACCGGCTCCCCGTACGGATTCTCCTTCGGCGCGCCGGTCAGCCCCAGCGGATAAATGTGATAAAATACTGCCTCATCATACCATGCCATATATAAATCCCTCCCAATCTCAATCTATGCTCTCCCGGAATCTCCTGGCTGCTTAACATGCGGGCTTATCAGAATTCCGAGAACCTATCATCTCTCTGTGCACTGTCAGACGTTGCCTGCCCCTACAGTGCCAAAGGCATATAACATTTAGGACATATGCTTGTTCTCCTTATGGCCATGCAGCCTTTCCATTTCCGGAACAATGCCATTATATCATATAACGGCTTACTTTTCTATCATTTTGCAGACATCCACCCATCCCTCATACCCGGAGCATTCCTCCAGCTCCGGAATCGTGAGCTCTATGGCGCTGTTGGCGCTTCCGCAGGCCGGGAAAACGGTCTCGAACCGCTTCAGGGAGACATCAAGATACACTTTTACGCCCTCCTCCACCGCAAAAGGGCATACTCCCCCCACCGCATGCCCCACCAGGGTCTTCACCTCTTCCGGCGAAAGCATCTTAGCCTTTGTGCCGAACTGCGCCTTATATTTTCCATTGTCGATCCTGGCGTCCCCGGCCGCTACGACCAGCACCGCTCTACCCTCCACCAGAAAGGAAAGCGTCTTTGCTATCCTCTCAGGAGCACAGTGGAGCGCTGCTGCCGCAAGTTCCACCGTAGCGCTGGACACATCGAACTCCTGAATCCTCTCTTCCATCCCGCAATCCCTAAAATATTTCCTCACTCTCTCTATGGACATTTCCGTCTCCTCCTTATGCCAGACACATATCCTTCCGGAATCTCCAGGCTGCTTATCATATGGCTTTTCGGAAGTCACTTTTTCCAGGCCCTCAAATCCAATGCCCGGATTCCGGCTCCGGAGATTCCGAGAGCTATAGACCCCAAACCGACCTCCTGTAGCCAGGCCTTTCGCTATGCCCAAGCCTTTCCCTGTCTCCAAGCCGTTCCCTGTCTCCAAGCCGTTCCCTGTGCCCGAGCCTTTCCCTGTCTCCAAGCCTTTCCCTGTGCCCAAGCCTTTCCCTGTCTCCGAGCCTTTCCCTGTCTCCGAGCCTTTCGTCGTCTTCAAGTCTTTCCCCGTTTCCGCTCCCGGCAACATTCAAATTATACACCCGATTGCCCGGATATGCAAATCCTATAAAAAGCACCTGGCAACAACCATATAAACAATTGTCCATTCCTACCCGCTCACACCGCCCGCCAAGATCCGATATAACCCGCCCAAACGCAGCGGAACCTGCCAACTCCCGGCAGAGCTCAGCAGAATCCGACACAACTCAACGGAACCCCCTAACCCCAATATCCCTCAGCCAAACCGCAATCGAAGCTTGCAAATCCATACAGAGTCTGCTACAATTGAAAAAACCTTGGAGGAAAAAGACATGGAAAGAACCTATATTTCAAACGCCATTTCCGCTGTGGGCCAGAGAGTCCTGGTGCAGGGCTTCGTGGACAATCTTCGTGACAGCAAGAACATGGCGTTCCTTGTTTTAAAGGATATCACCGGAAAGATACAGATCACCATAGAAAAAGAGACGCACCCCGAACTCTGCGACGCAGTCTCCCGGCTGTCGGAGGATTCCGTCATCTCCGTCACCGGAACCGTGGCCGCCAATGATTATGTCAAGCTGCACGGCGCAGAGCTGATCCCGGAGAGCATCCGCATAGAATCCGTAGCTGAAGCCCTCCCCATCGCCCGGAAAGCCATTCCGGCCACGAAGAAGAAAAAGGCGGTGGAGCGCTCCAGCATCGACCAGAGAATCGATTACCGATGGATCGACCTGAGAACCGAGGAGAACCAGCTGATGTTCCAGGTTCAGACCGCCATGGTCAACTCCATGCGCCAGTACCTGCTGGACCGGAATTTCATCGAAATCCATACACCTAAGCTGATCGGGGCCGCCAGCGAAAGCGGTGCCGACGTGTTCGAGGTAAAGTATTTCGACCGCAGCGCCTACCTTGCCCAGAGCCCCCAGTTCTACAAGCAGATGGCCATGGCCAGCGGTTTCGAGCGCATCTTTGAGGTAGGCCCGGTCTTCCGCGCGGAGAAATCCAACACCAGCCGCCACACCACCGAATTCACCGGCTTCGACCTGGAATTCAGTTATATCGATTCCTATCAGGACGTCATGGACATGGAAGCGGATCTGCTGACGCATATGCTGAGGGAGATCAGCCAGAGATACGGCAGCCAGATCAGGGAGACCTTCGGCACCGAAACCATCGTCCCCACGCTCCCATTCCCCACCATCGATCTGACCAGACTGTACGAGGAACTGGAGAAAAAATACGGCTATACCGTAGACGAATCCGAGAAAGGCGACCTGACCACAGAAGCGGAGCAGCTCAGCTACAGATGGGTCCAGGAGACCTACGGGCATGAGTTCCTCTTTGTGACAGGCTTCGACGCGGGAAAGAGGGCTTTCTACCACATGCGCGACGAGAACGGGGTTCCCATGGGCTACGACCTGATCTGGCGCGGCGTGGAGATCACCACCGGAGCCCAGAGAGAGCACCGCTATGACATCCTGAAAAAGCAGGCCGCGGAGAAAGGGCTTGAGGAGGATGTCCGTTTCTATCTGGAATTCTTCAAATACGGCTGTCCGCCCCACGGCGGCTTCGGCATAGGGGTGGACCGGCTGACCATGCTTCTGCTGAACCTGTGCATCAAGGAAGCCATGTTCCTCTTCCGGGGCCCCAACCGCCTGAACCCTTAGAGCGCTTTCCCGTCCCCTGTCACCCAAAGATGGCCGGACTTCCATGTCACGGATCTACAAATCCCGGAAGTCCGGCCTCTTTCAAAAGCCAATCGAAAGCCTGCCAAAGAAACCATCCAACAGCTACGGAAAAAATACCAGCCCTGAAAAACACCGGAAAACCAGGGGGCCGTCCCTTTTCCCGACAGCCCCCTGGCCCATATCATGTCTCGTCCCTCTCCCGGTTCCTACCATGCCACTCATACAGCTGACGGTAAGCCTCCCGGCGCCCCTCCGCGAACCCTTTCTTTATCTGCTCCACCACGCTTTTGTCCCGCAGCCTCACAGTCAAAAGCGGCGAGAAGCGCTTCCCCTCCAGCGCCAGGGCTTCCTCCACCGCTTCCTCAAAGGTCTTCTCCATGCCCATATGCAGCCTTGTGGTGTCCGTCACATTGTTGATCCAGTCCAGCAGCCCTATGAGATCCACCATCTGTCTGCAGGGGCATTCCAGCCTGTGATAGGTCTCCGGATACCCTCTGGACCCGTCATACCAGCAATGGTGCCCCAGGGCCACCGGAGCGTAAGCCCTGGTGGACTCCCTGTCCTCCAGCCACTTAGCCCCCACCAGCGTGTGCAGATGGGCCATTTCATACTCTTCCTCCAGCCACTGCCTTGCGGCCTGGGCATACAGATTCATGAAATTCAGCTTCCCCACGTCGAACAGCATGCCGCTTGACCTGGCGAAGCGAAGAATCGCCCCGCGCTTTTCTTCCGGATCTCCAATTTCCCGGATGTTTGGGATATCATCAAAAAATCCGGGCTCCTCCTCCAGGATGATCCTGCAGAATGCCACCGCGGCCCTGGCCACCGCCTTTGCGTGCACATAGATTTCCGGCGTGAAATTCATCTGCAGATTCAACAGAAAGTCCTTGTAGGGGATGCTGTTCCTGGTCTCCACATAAGTACAGGACAGCTGCCGCAGGTAAAAGAACAGCATTTCGTTCTCCGCAGCCCTGGGAAATCTCTTCACATACTCCAGGATCCTTCCATACAGGCTTTCAATATATTCCTCCCGCTCCGGCACCAGCTCTGTGCGGAACCTCAGATACTGACAATAAAAGGCTGGCAGGGAGATGACGGCGTACATGCCGTCCGTGGAGAAATCCTCCGGGTCGGCTTCGTCCATCAGCCCTTCCAGCTTGCCCAGCAGCTCTTCCAGGCTGTACATCCCGCAATAATATTCAATGGAATAACAGGAAAATCTGGGCCGCAGAGGCGGTTTCCTGTTCTGTTCGGCAGCCTCCTGGAGCCTTCTTTGATAGACGATATAGGCCGACTCCATGATATCTTCCACGTCCTGGGGCGTCATGACATTTTCCTTGCTGTGGGAAATGCTCGCCGCCATCTGCTGATGGGTCAGATAGATATATCTGTCCCAGGGCAGTCCGGGCTCCTTCTCCTGGTATTCCTTGTCCTGGAGAATCTGCAGCGTGCCTTTCACTATGCGTATCTTCTCGCTGGGGACACGGAAGTTCCCCAGGGAGATATTGGCCCGGGAACGCAGAATATAGCCCCTTGTCTCCGTGTCCTGGATCTCGTCGAAATATTTCAGATAGGCCGCCGCCTCCCCGAAGCAAAGCCGCATCTGGGAGATATATTTCTGTGTTTCCTCATATTCCAGCCCTACCAGTTTATTATAAATGCTGAAGTACCCCATGCCCAGGAGGTACAATTCCCGGATAATATCTTCACGGTTTTTCGTCCGTCTTGCCACGCTCAGCAGCGCGCTGTGAATCTGACAGTACAGGCCTACGTCCAGCTCTTCCCCGCCGCCCAGAAGCTGTCCCGCAAACTCCCCAAGCTGTGCCAGCGTCTCCCCATCCGCCTCGAAAATATGGTCCAGCACCGGGAACAGGCCTTTCCGCAGCAGCTCCATGTTGCGCTTTGCCTTCTCTTCCGCCAGGTTTTTTCCCCGGCGCTCCTGTTCCAGCCACTCTTCGAAAGTCTGCTTCCCCTGTCCCTTCCTCTTCCATGTCTTGCCCGCGGCGTTTTCTTTTAAATTGGCTATATACTCTTCTTGATATGGCTGCATCCTTTTTACTCTCTTACTCTTCTTTAGGAACTGTCGGAAAATAACTGCTACAACTTCTTTAGAAAAAAGCCCGGAAATACGAGGAAAACGGCTTTAAACTCGTAGCAGTTATTTGTAGACAATTCCTTACTTACCGAACAGAGTCTGCGAAACGATTGCTCAAAATCTCCTGCAGGTGTTTCGGATCCACCGGCTTGGAGCAATGCTCATTCATGCCGGCTTCTCTGGACAATCGGATATCTTCCACAAAGGCATTGGCCGTCATGGCCACAATCCACACCTGCCCCGCGTCTTTCCTGGCAAGGCGGCGTATCCTCCTGGCGGCCTCGTATCCGTCCATCACCGGCATCTGGATATCCATGAAAACAATGTCGAAGTATCCCTCCGGCGAAGCCTCGAAGCGCTCCAGCGCCTCCGCTCCGTTGTCTGCCACCTCTACCTGGACGCCTGTCATGGACAGGATTTCCACAGCAATCTCCTGATTCAGCGGAATGTCCTCCACCAGCAGGACATGGCGGCGGCTGTAATCCGTCTCCGGGCTCTGGCGGGGCCCATCCTCCTCTTTTTCCCCGCTGATCAGTTCAGCCAGCGTCTCCATGAGCCTGCTTCGGAACAAGGGACAGGGCACGAATGCGTTGACGCCCGCACGGACTGCCCGGTATTCTATCTGCGCCCAGTCTTCCTCCGAGACCAGCAGAATCGGGAAACCCCGGCCCGCCAGCTTACGGACATGGGTGGCCAGCTCCAATGTGGACATATCTTCCAGTTCCTGTCCCAGAAGCAGGGCACAGGGCATATGGTCTTCATACTGGGCTTCCGTCAGCCGGGTCACCGCTTCCAGGCCGCTTCGGGTGCGGACCGGGTTCAGGCCTTCTTCCTTCAGATAGCCGGCAATCTGCTCCGCCCTGTCGTCCCTGCACTCAGCCAGTATCACCAGGCCGCCCTCGGGAAGCTTTGGACCTTTTCTGCTCTGTGCCGCGGCGACCAGGGGAATCGCGATCCGGAAGCAGCTGCCCGCCCCTTCTTCGCTCTCCACGTCTATCTCTCCGCCCATGCTGTCCACCAGGCTCTTCACAATGGCCATCCCCAGGCCGGTGCCCTCAATCTTGCTGATCTGGACTGTATTCACCCGCTCAAAGGGAAGGAATATTTTCTTCAGGAATTCCCGGCTCATGCCCATGCCATTGTCCTCACAGGAAAAATCCAGCCATATCCGATCTTTCCCCGGTTCGGACGGCTCCTGCAGGCGCTGGCCGAACCTTACCTTTATGCAGCCGCCCTCCTGGGTGTACTTCACCGCATTCCCAATGATATTGACCAGAATCTGGCTCAGATGCAGGGAGTCCCCGATCAGGCTTTCCGCGTAGATCTGGCCGATCTCAATCTGCAGGCTCTGTTTCTTCTGCAGCGCCTGGGGGCGTGTGATCACCGCTATGTCATGGACCAGATCCGACAGGGCAAAGATTTCCTCATTCAGACTCATGCGTCCGCTGTCGATGCGGGACATGTCCAGCACATCGTTCACCAGTCCCATCAGGTGGGCGGATGCTGTCTGAATCTTCAGCAGACAGTCATGCACCCTGGCTTTCTCGTCGATGTGGGCCAGCCCTATAGACGTCATGCCCACGATGGCGTTCATGGGCGTGCGGATGTCGTGGGACATATTGGACAGGAAGGCGCTCTTGGCCCGGTTCGCCTCTTCCGCCGCTTTCAGGGCTTCCTCCAGGGCCATGTTCCTGTGTTCCAGCTCCTCAGTCGCTTTCGGGGCTTCCTCCAAGGCCATGTTCCCGTGCTCCGGCTCCTCAGTCGCTTTCGGGGCCTCCTCCAGAGTCATGTTCCTGCGCTCCGGCTCCTGTGCCCGCTGTGGGCCGGAAGCAACGTCCAGTATCCAAAGCTCATGCCCAGGGTCAAGGGCCACCACTGTCCTCTCCAGATCCCCCGCCGCGGACAGGGGATCCGAAGCCAGCAGTTCCCTCAGAGGATGCCCCGACAGATCACAGGCATTGCCGTCCGCATACAGAATCCGGGCCTGGCCGCCCTTTTCCCGCTCTATGACAAGATATCCTTTGCTCTCTTTCATGTCTCGCCTTTCCTCAGAAAAAAGCCCTGAAATCCAAAAAATCGATACAGACCGCCGCTCCGCCATACAAAAGTTCCATCCTACAGAAGCTCCCTCATACAGAAGTACCATCATATCAAAAGCGATGTCATACAGAAGCCCCTCCGGTTCTCAAGATCTCACCCAGCGTCCGATACAGCTTATCCACCTCCACCGGCTTGGACAGATGCCCGTTCATGCCGCATTCCACGGACTTCTTCAGGTCATCGTCAAAGGCGTTGGCCGACATGGCCACGATCGGTATGGTATGGCAGTCCGGCCTGTCCATGGCCCGAATGGCCCGGGTAGCGTCCAGGCCGTCCATCACCGGCATCATGATATCCATCAGGATCACGTCATACGTGCCCGGCTCCGTATCGCGGATCCGCTCCACCGCCTGGACCCCATTGTATACGCAGTCCACCTTAAAATGCCGCTCTTCCAGCAGACATCTGGCAATCTCGGCATTGATTTCATTGTCCTCCACCACCAGGATACGGCATCCGTCAAAGAAAAGCGCATCCGGCTTTTCCGCGGCCGACCTGTCCTCTCCCCGCTCCAGCCAGATTGCGAAGCTGAATCTGCTGCCTTTTCCGGGCTCGCTGTCCAGGCGGATATTGCTCCCCATCATCTGGACCAGGCTTCTGCTGATAGAGAGTCCCAGCCCCGTCCCCATATGCTTGGAGGGATTTCTGTCAGAAGCCTGTTCAAAGGAGCGGAACACTCTCTCCTGATCCTCTTTGGCAATGCCGATTCCCGTATCGCTCACCTCGAAGGATACCAGGCTCTTCCCGGGCTCCTGTCCCTTTTCCCCGCCGTCTTTCGCTTCCTGCACCCGGAGGGAAGCCGCAGCAGCCTGTTCCGTATTCCTCCCGCCGTCTTTCGCCTCCTGTTCCCGGAGAGAGGCCACCGCCGCAGCCTGTTCCGTGCTTCTCCCGCCCTCTTCCACCTCCTGTTCCCGGAGAGAGGCCACCGCCGCCGCAGCCTGTTCTGTGCTTCTCCCGCCCTCTTCCAACTCCTGTACCCGGAGGGAGACTCTGCCGCCGGCAGGAGTGAACTTCACCGCATTCCCCAGCAGATTGATGAGCACCTGGCTGATTCTCACCCCGTCCGCCACGAAGAAGCTGTGCTTCAGTTCTATCTCCTGTGCGAAGACCACCTTCTTCGCTTCCGCCTGGGGCCTGATCAGCTCTTTGATGGTATCCAGCAGCTCTCTGATGTGGAAAGGAGCGGGCTCCAGCTTCATCTTGCCGCTCTCGATTTTGGACATGTCCAGGATATCATTGATTAGGCTCAGCAGATAGTCCGAAGAAGACTGTATCTTCTGCAGACAGTCGATGATTCTTTCCCGGCTCTGATCCTTTTGCAGCGCGATTGCCGTCATGCCGATGATGCCGTTCATGGGTGTGCGGATCTCATGGCTCATGCGGGACAGGAACTCGGATTTGGCCTTGCTGGCAATGTCATGCTTCTGCTGGTTCAGCTGGCTCTGGATCACCCTGCCCAGCTCCGCAAGGTTCTGGCGCTCCTCGGCGCTGTCCCCAAAGGATTGCCCCAGGCCCAGGATGCAGAGGTTCCCCATATAGCTGCCGCTGTCATACATAGGGACCGCCACGCCCTGCTGCCCCGGGGCTATGTTCAGGAAGCGGCACACCGTCTCCTCTGTGCTGTCCTGGGCTGAAAAATACCGCAGCTCTTCCGATCCCAGCCAGCCATAGAAGGCCTTCTTGTCCTCTTCCTTATATTTCCTTACGTTTCTATCGGGGGCCTCCCCGTTTCTGTGCCACTGGTATTCCAGGTAATTGGAATTGAAATCCGCCTGGAGCACGGACACCAGCACGTCGCTTGCCTGGTAATGCCTGCCGATCTTGCGGAGGAGCAGCGTCATCTGGGCAGGGAAATCGGCTCCCTTGCCGAACAGGTTCAGCGCTGTGGACACCAGGTTGACGTCCTCTCCGTAGTCCAGGCTGTTGATCTCCCGTCCCTGAAGGGCAGGCAGGGCCATCTCCTCCCTTTCCGGAATGTCCTCATAAAAGAAATATTTCTTTCCTCCCACAGGGTTCGCAAAATGCCGCGCCATCCTCGCCATGCGGATCAGCTTCTCCACCGTCTGCTCTTTCTCCCCGCAGACTAACCCGACGGATACATCCACCTCGAACATCTCCCGGTCAAATCCGGCTGAGATCTCCTCCAGAAGATGCTCCATGAAAGCGGCTGCCTGCCCCCTGTCCTTTCTGCTCAGCCACAGGGCGAAATCGTCCCCGTCAAGGCGCAGGGCTATGGACTGGAAGCCGGTCTTCTCTCTGTCCTCCTGGCAGCTTCTGCGAATCAGGTATCCGATTTCCTCCAGAATCATGTCCCCGAACACGATGCCGTTCTTCTCGTTGATCTCTTTCAGGCGGCTCAGGAACAGATTCGCCATGACCCCATCGGGGACATTGACCCCATCGGGGGCATTTACCCCATCAGGGACATTGACCCCCTTTGGGCTGCCTTCCTCCGGCATCCCGCGGCACTCCTGTATGCGCTCTATGCCGGCGCTGAAGACATAGAGTCCTGTGATGCCGTCCGTCTCAT
>ERZ808037.1227-NODE-1227-length-17758-cov-13.100107_pt1 | contig 17758 bp, 16 predicted proteins | sample MGYA00380190_ERZ808037 | MGnify/ENA primary metagenome ERZ808037 (study PRJEB31490, sample SAMN06133399) | mouse gut metagenome | isolation source: J9 | host: mice | place: China: Chengdu | collected 2015-05 ... | reverse complement strand
TTTGGGATCAAGTATTATAGTGCTACCGCCAAAGAGCGATTCTTTGTAGAGGAAGTGGCCCGCGTTACCTATGAGAGGGAGCGGGCCCAGAAACAGGGCCTTCCGCTCTCCGATGTCCGCCCTGCATTTGCCTCTTGACCCACAACTTGACCCACAATAGGAAACGAGCGGGCGGAGGCAATGGAGCGGAAAGCACCATTGTGCCCGATTTTCTGGAACAAAAATGCCCCCAAAGCGCCAAACGGAGGCGTTTCGAGGGTGGGGTATCAGTTGGTAAGGATGAGGTCCCCAGTTCAAATCTGGGTAGCAGCTCCACAAAAACCGCTTAAATCATTGGATTTAGGCGGTTTTTGTTTTAGATTTATAACTTTTTGAGGTAATTTGTAAATCTCGAAAGACCTCGTTGTTGGGAAAATGGGCTTTTTGCAAAAGATTTTGCAATTTTTGAGGGGGTCAAGGGCCGTCAAACCGTTGTGCCGCAACGGGTTCGGGGTTTCCCGCTCTGCAAATACTTTGCAATTGCCGGGACTACTACCCGGAATAGGCCCGGTCAACAACAGCGGCGGCCTTGGAGATAGTTTCCCGGCCCTTGACGTAGTAACGTAGGGTCATGGCTGACGTGGTATGACCTGCCGCTGCCTGGGCTAACTTGATATCCTTGGTTTGGTCGTATAGGTCAGTCAGTACGGTGGTGCGGAATCGGATGGGCGTGATGTTCTCGGTGAATCCTGTGTCCCGCTTGATACGGTCGCACATCTTCCGAACTTGGGTATAAGATAGGGGCTTGCTGCCGCCGAACACAAATTCACCCTCTGCAACCTGGGGGAGATGGGGGACAGCCAGGGCAGACAGGCCAACGGTGCGGGCGCTGCTTTGGGTCTTGGTGTCCTTGATTTCCGGCTGGTTCCGGGTGGGATGGGTCACGGCCCTGCAAATATGTATCGCCATGTTCTCCCGGTCAATGTCGGCCCCTTGCAGCCCCAGCACTTCCTCCAGACGGAGCGGGTGCAGGGCTTGGATTGCCAGGTATGCCCGGTCTAGGGGGTCTTTGATATCCCCGATATGCTGAACCAGGTAGCGCATTTGCTCCACGCTATAGGGGACGGTGGCTTGGCTGGCCTTGCCCGTGATTTTGATTCGCTTGGACTTCAACGGGCTTTTGGCAATCAAGCCATCCTCCACGGCGGCGTCAAGAATCTGATTCAACACCATCTTGGCCTTGTCCTTGGTGGCTTTGCTGCCTGTCATGCCGTTAAAGAGCCGCTGCACATCATCGGTGGTGATGTCCTCCACGGTCAGGCCGCTAAAGGCGGGGAGCAGGTGAAGGGTAAGCTGCCGCTTGTAGGTAGTGGCGGTCACTGTCTCAATGTTGGGCTTGGAGTAGGTTTCAAACCAGGTCGTGGCATAGTCGGCAAAGAGATGCTTGCCGCGCTCCTGGTCGGTGCCTTGGGTGCCCACCAGCTTGAGCAACTTATCAGCGTATTCCTGTTCAGTGTTGGCCCTTATCCAGTGCTTCGCACCGTTTATGGTGACAGTACGGGTGATTTTTGGTGCCATTTCATTCTCTCCTTGAAATGGCGTACAATCCAACTCTATGCGGTTGTCAAGGTGCTGCCCCTGGCCGTCAGGGGCGGAGGTGTCTATCTCTACACCCTCATTATAGCACACCTTACAACTTTTTTCAATGAAATCCTCCAGAAATGCGCGAGGAATTAGAACTTTTCCCGCTATTTCTGTAGATGTAATTTCCCCGGCCTGGATGAAGCTGCCCACCGTGGCGGGGTCTGTTCTTAGAATCTCTGCGGCCTCCTGGAGCGTGAGCAGGTCGGGCCAGTGGTCTAATAGGCTCATTGTAACCTCTTTCCCTGGCGAGGTTACGCTTTATGGGTGGCTAATTGTGTTGGGTGTCTTGGTGGCGTTGTGCCAGCTTTTCAATTCGATTTTTTCAAAGGTGGCCCGCCCTGGTGGGCGGGCGAGATTTAACTCCCTTGCTTGGGAGTGTCAGCGTTGCCCGGTTCCTCCTGCTTGTCGGCAGGTGTCCCCGCGCTGTCCTTCTCCGGGGCCTTGGTGTATGTCCGATAGTTAATGATGTTTCGGGTTGTCCCTCCTTCGTCCGTGATTGATATGGTCTTTTCGTAAGTCAGAGGCATTCCGCTGACTTCGGCCTGGGCCTCCTGTTCTGTTGTCTGCCAGACTTCCGGGCGCTTCACACCTCTGGAAAAGCGGTATAGATTGAAGCCAGGAGGATAGAGATTCAGCCTTGCGCCTTTTATTATGGCCTTGCTCTTGTCCTTGCTCGCGGCTAACCTTTTGGCCTGAAACGTCCCGGAGTTTACAGATTCCTCCAATTCCATATTTCCGAGATATGCAGTGAGGTATAGCCCTGGGTTCCTGATTTTTTCCAGGTTTTGGGTCTTGGTGAATCCTTGACCCCATATACGGGCCATATCAGAATTAGGAATAAAAGGGTGTTTTCCAGAAAATAGAAATAAGCAGTGGAGATGCCAGGCTCCCCGGCCCTGCGGCTCTGCCGCTATGATGTATTCAGCGGGTGGGTGGCCCTGCTTGTTCAAAAAATATTTGAACCGAAGCCAGAATCGGCGGTAGTCCTCATATAGTCGGGCCGGGTCGGTCATATTCTCCCGGTAGGTCAGTGTCACCCATAGGGCAGTTTCCGGGTTTTCCAGGTTGGCGTTTATCAAGTCCCGCAGTTTGCGGAGGCTTTGTGATACGCTGGCCTTGTCTGCTGCCCTGCTGTCATGGTGCTGGAACTCTTTGACCTCGCCTGTCCGCTTATCGGTGTAAAGGTCTGCGTTCAACTTCTCTATTGTAATGGCTGGTGTGCTGCTTGCCATGTACCGAACTTCGACCACGTTTCCGCAGCGTTTGACAGTTACGGGTGTGTCCGGGGCCTCGGGCCGTATGTCTTGGATTCTGTCGATTTTCATTATATATCTCAAGTTAAATGCGCCCGCCGAAGGCGGGCGCGGGCGGCTCTGCTTTGCGCCGCCGCCCGCGCCCTGGTGGGCTGGGGTTGTCGTCAGTCGGCATGGGTGAGGCTGTAAACAAACCTCCTCATGTCCTCGGACTGGGGGAACGCCGCCGCGAGGTGTTCAATGGGCTCGTCCATAGTGAACACCTTGGCCTTGGTGTAGTCGATGGACGCACCATCTTCCGGGGCCACGGCAACGGTGAATTTGCCGGGGCTTCTTTCCTCGAACTTAATGGTGGGGAACCGCCGCCCGGCCAACGTTACATTGAACTGCAACATCTTGCCATCATAGAGCTGACAAGATGCACCATTCAGAATCAATGCGGCGTGGCCCTGGGCCTTGGCCTGTTGCGCGCCATTCCTTAAATCCTTGCTTGTGTTCATTGTTAGACCTCCTAAGAATTTATCGGCTCACCCCGGCATAGATTGCCTGGTGTAGCCGTTCCTGATTCCGTACCCGTGGGACGGAAATTGGAACAAAGTTTGTGCCGTTTGTAAGCATGAAGCCCGTGCCCCGCTGCCTGGGTGGATGGGCGGCGATTTCGTCTTTGTACCCGCTGAATAACATTTCACGGGATTCCTTACTCATTACCGAAAGGCCAATGGCAATGGAAAAATTTTCCCTGCCTGGTGTGTAGCTGGCATAGAACATTTGTTGCCCTAAAATCAGATGAACATTGAACGAACGACCGAGCCGGACAAGGAGGGCCAGTTTGCGCTTTTCTGTCTCCTGCACCCGCTTATCAAACAAAGAATCGATATAATTTGACCATTCATCGAACATTAGCACTAGCATATTTCTGCTTGTGTCCTCCCCGCGCTGTCTGGCCTGGAATGCTTCAAAGAACCGTTGAAACATGGGGCCAACGTCCCAGCGGGCGAAGCGGTCAGCGCCATCCAGAAATGAGAAATCTTGGTCGCCTTTTGCGTCACAAACGTACAGTTGCGAGGACGGGACGTATTTTACAATCTTTCCCAACAGCAATTTGGTAAAATATGTTTTTCCGCTGCCCGTGGCACCAGAAATTGCCATATGGGGCGCTTCTGCGGGCCTCCAGTGGATGGGGACGTTAAGCCCCATCCGCTGGTAATCCTCCCGCCATAGAATGTTCCTGACTTCATCCATAGGTCAAAAATCCTCGTCATCTGTATTGGCCGCGATGGGGAGTACGTTCTTGCGGTTCTCCCAATCGGATTTTTGCTGGAAATACTCTTTGCAGGCAATTGCTACAAAAAGGTACACGAAAGCGTCCCCGATGATGATTTCATCGAGCTGGAGGATGGGGACGAATGTGCCGTTGTGCCCGTAGGAGACATTAGCGAAGCCTGAAGGATTTTCCCGGCTCAACACGCTCTTGAGTTGAGCCTGGATGACACTCCGGCACAAGTCCTTGTCAATGGGAGTAGTAGCGTTCTGCTTGAGGACCTTAAACTTCATCCGCCAGACTTTGCCCCACGGCAAAATCTGCTCCTCCGGGTCTGCTGTAATGTCGGTGTGCTCATAGATAGGGGCCAGACCGAGAGCCGGGGCCACAGTAGCCAGGGCGGGCTTGACCGTGGCCTGGACGGCTTGATAATCCTCCGGGGTGGGCTTGTGAGGCGGAGTGGGTTCCTCGGCTTGGAACAGCTTGGACAAGGCGGAGTAAGCGGCGGCAGCGAGGAAGCCAGCCGCAATAATTTTGGGCAAATTTTCGGTTACCAATTTAACAATAAGAGCTACCGCGAGAACCACCAGCACGACCACGGAAAGAGGCACCGCGAGGGTCAGAGCCGCCATTCCAAAATCGCCCTCTGCCATCCTGTCATTGAAGTTGTTGACAGTGTCGCGGGAGAATGATAAAATTGAGTTATAAATACGGTGAAAAGATTCCTTGATTGACCTCATTGGATTCACTCCTTGTTTGGTAGACGGGCCAGCGGTCAAAGATTGGGCCGCTGGCCCTGCTGGGGGGATTAGGTCTTGCCCGCCGGGGGCGCGGGCGGGTTGAGGTTCAGGAATTCAACCCCGCTGGCGGTGCCGCTGTAAACTACGGCTCCAAACTCACCCCCACGGTAAGAAATTTCTAACTCCCGGAAACGGGCGATTAGAAATTGCATTTTCAGATTGCGCTCTGCCACAGTATCCGGAGAGGGCAACTTGGAAATGTCAAGCCCCGCGATCGTGATTGGAACCTGGGCGCACCCATCGAAAAGGAGCAAGGCGGTCAGCTTCGAGCCGACCTCGTGCCGTGCCTCTCCCTTTCCTTTGTACGCCCGCTCAATCTTGGCGATGGGGAGGGTGCCGCCGTGTGCGGCAGGTGGTAAAATAGATGCCATTTTTTCACCTCCTTTCCTGTTTGCGGCGTGAGGCTTGTTCGCCGCTAACGGTATGATACTACCAGGGGGGAAGAAAGGACATCAGGCACTTATTCAAATAAAATTTTTTCAAAATTGACCCATCTGAGGATTTTTCAAAAAGCCTACGTAAGATAAATCTGTGTTCTAAAAGAACGAGGAGATATATTTATGGAGGAAAAGAACGCAGAGAAGCGACAGGGGAGAGAAGAACGAAAACCAATCGAAGTGCCAAAACTCGAAAATCCTTCGACACTTGAAGATTACATTTCTCAATTAATACTGGCTGTACTGCCTCTTTGCCCTTATAATGCCATAAGCCAGGGTTCGGTCTTGGAGGGAGAAAGGATAAGTAAAAATACAATAAAAAACCACTTGAGCCAGGGGAGAATACCCCCTGATTCATTTGATAAATATGTAAGAGCATTTAAACAATTGAAACGGCTTGATGTAAAGTTGGACGATGGTCAAAAGTTTAGCGATAGTAAGTTTGTGGCAATGAGGAAATTTATAGAGGTATATTGTGATATTCTTGAATGTATAAATGAAAGTTATAAAGCAATGAAAGGATTTCCCTATTACCTAATTTCTGATAGAATAAAGAATTGGGATTTTGCAAAGGAATATTCACAAGACTTTTGGTACTTCCTAAATAAATGTTTCGAGGCATTTTGCACGGTGGATTATTTTGATTTCCTATTTCTCAGTAAGTTCTTCAGGTGTGATAAACCTGAAAGGGAACTGATTATGGAAAGAATGGAAGGTGAAAGAGTTGTCCCCTATTCAGACATAGTAGAGACGCTTTTAAATGGCGAGGGGAATTTATGGATAAATGCACACAAGGAATGTTCTTCTGAGGCAGAGAAAAAGACTTCCAAAGAGCAGAATTGGGAGATATTCAATCAGAAAATCAAAAAGATGACTACTGTGCGCGGAATTAACAAGGAAACAAATCAAATAGCTTTTAAAGCCGTAGGACTCAATGGTTTTTTGAGCTTGATATGGCCCAAAGAAGGGGAAACCGATACTAATTTTGGCACGAAGGAAATAGAAGCCCTCATTGTTTTCAAATATTTTTTGACAAAAGAGGCGCAGCAGAATCTTTTAGATGAACTACAAATTGATTACACATAACAAAGGAGCGCCAGCCCGAAAGCTGGTGCTCCTTCTTTGCCATATTCACCTGTCTGCCCAAAGCCGGGGCTTTTTCGCCAAATCTTCTAAATGGGGCTTGCAATTTCCCCGCGCATAGTCTAAAATCATGTTGGAAGCATAAATGCGGCAGGCTGGGAGGTGCTGGTAACACCGCCCCAGCCCTGCGCGAGTGATAGCGGCACTCAACACAGCAATCACAAAGATTGTACCACAAAGCAATTATATCCATTTTCCATCCATTTAGCAAGGGGGAATGGGTGTAGTGCGCTGTGTTCGCGTTGATTTATTCAAGGCGGTGTTGGGTTTTTCAAAACTCGACGCCGCTTTTATGTTTCCAGCAGGGGCGAAAGGCGGGGGGGACCGTCCCCCCGCCGCCGCCTGTTGGACAACATAAATTATAAGGAGAGAACGGACATGAAAAAACGATTCCCGGCACTATTCCTCGCGCTGGCCCTGTGCCTGGGGCTGGCTGTCCCGGCGTTCGCGGCGGATGGGGACGCATACCCCACCTTCAAAGCACCGGAAAATTCCGGCACCATCTATCAAGCGCAAACTATGGACTTAAAGTTCATAAGTTTTGCGCGGTCTGGCAACAACAACGCCCATATCTTCTATGATACCTATATAGACCAGGGGAACGGTGGTGTGAGGCTTGCCCCCAAAGGGGTGGATATTGTTGTAACTGGCGTTAAGTCGACGGAGGATGTCATATTACAAGCCTTTTCTGCCGTCGACTTGGAAGAAGGTGCAGTCAAAGAGGGCACCTTTAAGGACTTACCCGGAGGCACATATCTTTTCAATCGGTTGCTTGTTTGGAAATCCGGGAAGGACATTTCCCTTGTGCCGCTGAATATTGATGACCCGATGAAGTTTGAATATGATGACCCGATGGATGGGAAAACCCATGTGGCGGGAAGCATTACTGCCGCAGACGCTGGTTTCCAGGCCAATGAGGACGGAGATGTGGTTCTCGATTCTGAGCGGTTATATGCGTTGTTGGGCGAGAACAATGTAATCCGAATCATAGTGGGGAAAACGTTCTGGCTGTATCGGCTCTCTGGTGACCCCTACCTGGTTTCCGATGTTTTTACCGATGTTGATACTGGAAACTGGGTTAGCGACCCCGTGGCCTGGGCGTTGATGAATAATATTACCAACGGCACCGAGAAGGACAAATTCTCCCCCGGCCAGGATTGCACCCAGGCCCAAATTTTGACTTTCCTATACCGCGCGGCGAAGGGTGAGGGTGAGGCCACCGCCGAGGATATGAACAAGGCCATTAGCTGGGCGCGGGAGAAAGGCATGATTGATGATAGCTTTAATGGCGATACGCCCTGCACCCGCGCAACCGCCGTTAGCTACATTTGGCAAGCCTTTGACAAACCCGCTGCCGGAGCACCCGCCAGCTTCACAGATGTGGAGGATAACGCTTCCTTTGCCGGGGCGGTGTCCTGGGCTGTGGGAAAGGGCATCACCAACGGCGATGGCAGCGAAACCATCTTCTCCCCGGATAAGGTTTGCAACCGCGGCCAGATTGTTACCTTCCTCTATCGAGCGTACAACAATTAAACCTATCGTACAAACTCCCCGCTGTTCCCACCCAGGAGCGGCGGGGAGTTTTGTAATTAAAGTGGCGTTGTTGCCTGTCGGTCCCTGGGTGGCCCGCCACGGGCGGGGCGTGGGCGGTTGTCGGCGGCTGGGCACAAGGCGGGGTCAAAGGTGTGTCCGCTCCATGCAATCCCCCGCCGATAGGTTTTGCAAGCCCTGGGAAGTTGCCTCCGTGGGGATTGCGTCGCTCGTATGCCCTGCGGGGCATGGGGATGAGGTCGGGGGCCGGAACCCGTTAAAGGGCATGAAAAAACAGGGGGCCGGGGCCTCCCGTCTGCAACTTTTTCGACACCGCAAAAGTTGGATTGTACGCCAATTTTTTATTTTTCTCGTTGTTTTTGGCTGAAAAGGTGATTTCTGCGCCTTTGGTAAGGATGAGGTCTCCAGTTCAAATCTGGATAGCAGCTCCAGGAAAAATCCTTGAAATCGCTTGATTTCAAGGATTTTGCTTTGCTTTCTGATGGTTATAGCATGAAAAAGTGACGATGCAAGACAGCCTCTAAAAATTTACCCCTACAAGTACCCCTTACAGCATCGAAGGGCTACCCCGTGACCCATTTGGGGCGATTTTAAGTTGATCACTTTTTTGGGACAAAAGAAAGAAGGGCGGCACATTGGAGGAACCAACGCGCCGCCCTTTTCTCAGCCGGTTTTGAGATTGTCGATGTACTGCTGCATCCTGTCCGCGCTGCTGCGCTTCATCTGCTCGGTGACGTGGCCGTATACGTCCAGCGTAAAGGACGCCGTAGCGTGGCCCAGGTTGCCCTGCACCGTTTTAATGTCATCGCCGGAACGGATGGCGGCCACGGCGTAGGAGTGGCGCAGATCGTGGAACCGGGCAAGAGGCAGTCCGATGGATTCCACGATCCGCTTATAAGATGGTACGTTGAAGCTCAGGTCCTGATGGAAACTCAGAAATATTCCATGTATGATCCTTCATCTCACAATAAAGAAACCATTGCGGATATGTTACTACGCTTGTCAAAGGATTGGATTGTATCTCTTCGCTGTAGGTACTTTCTATGAGCAGAGGGGCATTGCTCACAATTCTATATTTTGCTGTCAATTCATTTGTAATGCTCGCACGGATATTTGTTTTTTCTGCTACACCCACAACTATAGCGTTAAACAGTTCGCGAAGTGTGATTTGGGGTTCTGAAGAAAGCGGAGGGATGATCTGTTCCTGTGGATGGTCAAATTCGGGTACAACCTGATCATTTTGATTTGGCCGATACTGAAGCGGACTTTTTAGCGGACAAGAATTCACTCAAGAGATTACTAAATCCGACACCATTCGGAATAGTGCTTGATACAGTAATAATCTTCTTAAGTTTACCTTTTTTATCATATTCCTTATCTTGTCCTTTAAGCAGTAGAATTGTAACTTCGTCAGGATCACCACTCCCCAGTGCACAAATAAAAGCACTTCCGAAGCGATAGCCAAATGCTTTGAATGCTTCATATACAGGTTTGAACTGTTGTCTTAAGATGTCATCAAATTCTTCATAAAGATCTCCCAAACTTCGGTAAGAGCCGTGATCGAACACGTATTGCCTAATTTTGTCCACATCATAAGCATTGGTAGAATTTACTATTATTCCAAGATCATAATAGAACGCCGGATTGTCGGGAGGCAGTTTGATGTTTTGTAAATGAAGTTGCTCACAAAAATCTTTACAGAAAATGTCAGCGCGGAGTTTTGTATGCCAAACGATAGGTTTATCTTTCATGATATATTTCCCTCAGTTTCTTCAATAATTATACCGCACATGATTATCGCCTAAGATAAAGATTCCATCAATGTGTAAATTCCACAAAATCGTAAATTAAAGGTTCCATGATTTAATACCCTTATGTCATGCCCGAGCCATAAAGGCGTAGTTAAAACCGACTTTATGCTGTAAATCCCTACAAAGTTGTGCAATATAAATAATTATAGAGGGATTCTCTTTTGTAAATCGAGCAAAATATACAGTCGCTGTGGCGCAAGTGTGCCCTTATGGCATAATAAGGACAAATCGGAAAACCCTTGCGTTGCAACGGGTTAGCTGGTTTGTCCTTATTCTTTTTCCACTAAAAACGGCCCTCAAATGGGGCCTACGGGAGGGGGTGAAAAACCAAGGCTGCACTTAAAGGACAAATTTTTTCAGACCGCAAAAGAGGCTAAAATGGGAGCCTGGGGCATCACCGTACAAGGGCCGCTCCATGAACGGTCTTACCGTCCGTATAAGGGCACAATAAACTCAAACTCAATCAAAGCCCCCTGCAACTGACTAAAAATCAGTTGCAGGGGGCTTTTTTGCGTTTCTGGACAAATTAACAAATGGCAAGGATATCAGCGGGGCAGTGACTATCAGCAGTCACCGTCCCGCTTTTTTGTTTTCTCGCACATCACGAATAGGAGGCAATCACCATGCCGTCAAATCTGAATCTGGACTACTACTACGGCACCGAGGCCGAACAGTACAGCTTTTACCGCGTCCCCAAGACCTTGCTCACCGACCCCCGCTATAAGGGTGTTTCCATCGAGGCCAAAGTCCTCTACGGCCTTCTGCTGGATCGCATGAGCCTGTCTGTCCGCAATGGGTGGATGGACAAGGATCGCCTCGTTTACATCTACTTTACCCAAGAGGATGCCATGGCGCTGATGAGCTGTGGCAAAGACAAGGCCACCCGGCTGTTCCGGGAGCTGGATCAAGGTGGTATCGGCCTGATCCAGCGCAAGAAGCAGGGCCAGGGCCGTCCCACCCGGATCTATGTCAAGAACTTCACCCTGCCCCCGGAACCCGGACAGCCCCAACAGTCAAACCGGACGCCGCCCAAGGATCCCCAGACTGCGGGAAGTCAGCAGTCCAGACCGCTGGATAGTACCGCCGCCAAGACTGCGCCTTTTGAGCAGTCTGCACCGCTGGAAATGAGCGGTCAAGACAGCGGTTTTTCCGTCCCTAATAAGACTGATAAGAACAAAACTGATCTGAACGATACTGACCCATCCATCTTTCCCCCTACGCCCACGCCATCTGCCCGTGCCAGACCCAAGGGGCAGATGTGGATGGATAAGATGGATGGGTACAGGGAGCGGATCAGAGAAAACATCGGCTATGACCTTCTGCTTCTGGAACGTCCCTATGACGCGGAGGAGATCGACGGCTATGTGGAGCTGATGGCCGAGACCTGTGCCAGCAGACGGGAGTACATCCGGGTCAACGGCGAGGACGTGCCTATTGAGCTGGTTCGGAAGCGGCTTTTGAAGCTGGATGGGGAACACATCCGCTACGTCATGGACAGACTGCGCCAGAATACCACCCAGGTGGTCAACATCCGGGCGTACACCTTGGCGGCGCTGTACAATGCCCCCGTCACCATCAGCCAGTATTACACCGCGCAGGTCAGCCATGACATGGCCCAGGGCTTTGGGGGCACGTAGCAGCCCCATGGTCATAGAAATCAATCGAAACGGAGGAACGTCAGCATGGCTCAGAAAATCAACGTCCTGATCGTAGAGCCGGAAAAGGAACCCCGTCCGGCTGCCGTGGAGGACACGCTGGAGGCTTTTCAGCGGATCGTGGGCGGGCCCATTGAGGTCGGGTGTTACCTGCCCCAGCGGGTGATGCTCATCTGCAACGGCGAGGGGAAAAACATGGGCCTCATGCCCAACCGGGAGAATCCCACGGACAGCAGAGACTTCATCGCCGGCCCCTTCCTGCTGTGCAGCTTTGAGGGGGAACACTTCGCCTCCCTCACTCCTGCCCAGCAAACACAGTTCCAGGTGTATTTCGCCCTGCCCGGTTCGGAGGGAGGCAGCGGCAAGTGACAGCCCGGTATCTGCTCCGCCATTTGGTCATGCCGCCTTAGAGCGGGCAGGCCGCAGCCCACATCTGCCCCGGAAGGACTTTTTCCTTCCGGGACTTATTTTTTGTGCAAAGGAGGAAGTCACCGATAAAAATAAACGAAAATAGCAACAAGTTCTGCTCTGTCTCGCTGTCCGGCGGCAAGGATTCGACGGCGCTATTGCTGCTGATGTTGGAGAAGGATATGCCCATCGACTGCGTACTCTATGCCGACACCGGGATGGAATTCCCCGAGATGGAAGCCCACATTGCCAAGCTGGACGATCTGCTGTTCCGGGAGCGGGGCATCCACATCACCACGCTGCGCCACCCTCATGGCTTTGAATGGCTGATGCTTGACGCCCCAATGCAGCAGGAACGGGCCATAGCCAGGCGGATCGCCATGGGCCAGTCCTTGACCGGATACGGCTGGCCGGGGATGAAGGTGCGCTGGTGTACGGGCCAGCTCAAAACGCACCTGATGGCTAAGGAGGTCAACCGGCTCAAAAAGGGGAAGAACGCCCTGCACCATATCGGCATCGCCGCTGATGAGGCCCATCGGTGCAAGGACGATCCGCAAAACCGCTATCCCCTGGTGGAGTGGGGCATCACCGAGGCCCAGGCGTTACAGATTTGCTATGACCGGGGCTTTGACTGGGGCGGGCTATATGAAATCTATCATCGCGCCTCCTGCTGGTGCTGCCCCTTCCAGAGAATTGATGAGCTTCGCAAACTGCGCCGCCACCACCCGGAGTTGTGGGCGCGGCTGCGGGATCTGGATGATCGGGCGCGGGCCATGTTCGGCCCCGGCCCGCTGGGGCAGTTCAAGCAAAACTGGAGCGTGGCGCGGCTGGAGGAACGCTTTGCCAGAGAGGAGGCGAAGGGCACGTGAAGCTCATCCTGCGCCACCTGACTGTGCCGCCTTAGAGCAGTTCAGTCTTGCCCGGATAATAGAGCGGGAACAGCTTTCCGCCGCTACCCGGCAGACCTGTCAGCATACGCCCCAGGAAAATAAGCCCCAGCGTCACCCCTATAACCCGAATCTGCGAAAGGAGATCATTTTTTCATGAAAAAACATATGGCCCTGCTGCTGTGCGCGATGATGGCTCTGGCGTCCTCTACCACGCTCCCGGCGCTGGCGGCGGAAACGCACTACCCTGTGTCGGTGGAGGAGTATACCTGCGGCCCGCTGGATGAGCCGCGTATCAATAAGGTGTACCAGCTCTCCCTTTCGGACGATCCCGGCGGCATCCCCACCGGGGACTTTGACCGCAATGGGCGGCACTATTACCTGCTGGATCTGATACGGCAGGACGATGTGGGGGTGGACACCCGGCCCCACACTGAAACCATCACCATGGACAGCGGCACCGGGGATCTGTCCGCTGTGCTGAAGGAGCTGGACGGGGAAAAAGAAATCACTACCGAGGACGGCTACTCCGGCACCCTGCGGCTGGATCACACCTCCGTGAAGGTGGAAGTCAAGGGCTACAAAACCAGCACCCGGAGCCTGTCCGCCACCCGAACCTATCCCAGCCTCTCCGACGTCGACCTGGAGCTGATCCCCAAGACCATTACGGATGGCGGCAAAACCCTGACCCTGGCGGACGTGCAGTGGGCCAATGATGGAACCTATTACACCGCCGCCGCCAAATATACCGGCACCGCCAGCAGCCGATACGCCACCGGCTACACGGTGACCGCCAGCTACACCGGCGAGGTTGCCAAAACGAGCTGCGAGGTGGTGACCTACACCGCCATTTTCGGCAGCACCGAGCTGGAGGAACCGGAGCAGACCACCACGCCCGAACCTGCTCCGGACACAGAGCAGTCCACCAATGGAGACAGGAGCGGCATGGGCTGGCTCCCGCTGCTGGGCTGTGGAGGCGGCGTGGCCGCATTTGCTGTGGCGGCGCTTTACGTCGTTAAAAAAATGAAGGAGAGGAGCGCACAAAAATGAAGCGGCTTTTGCACATCTTTCTGCTGACAGCGGTATTCGCAGCCCTGTTGGCGACCCCGGCCTATGCGTTGGAGTACAGCATCGACGCCCCTGACGACTACCTGTTCGGCCGTCCCACCAGTGATGACACTATCTACGAGTGGGAAAATCCCAACGTGGACAGGAGTAAAAATACCGCCCTGATCCCGCCCGGGTTTGGGACGCCCACCAGTTACCTGCCCGGGAGTGGTGAGTATCTTACCCCGAACCTGGTGCCTGGCGCACTGGACGGCGGGCTGGTGGGCCAGCTGGGCAGCGTGGGGAATCCCAACGACGGCGCATCCACAGACAGCGCGGGCGGCGGGTATCCCACTGTAGACGTCGGCGTGTCCGAGGGCGGCGCCACCACCGCCTTTACCGGGGTCACCAGCGGGATGTACTTTGCCAACGGCAGCCTGGGAACACTGAAAATCCCCGCCATCGGCCTCACCGTGGGCGTGTATGAGGGCACAGGCTCCGCGCCGTTGCTCAAGGGCGCGGGCCATTTCGAGGGCACCAGCATCTGGAACGGCAACATCGCAATCGCGGCGCACAACCGGGGTGTGCGAAATGACTTTGGCAAAATCCACACGCTGAAAGAGGGTGATATCATCACGCTCACAACGGCCCTGGGCACCCGGAGCTATGCTGTCGCCAGCGTGAGCAAGGTGTCCGTCAACGACACCTCCGGCCTGTCTGCCACAATGGACAACCAGATCACCCTCTACACCTGCGTGATGAACCAGCCCGCTTACCGCTGGTGTGTAAAAGGGATGGAACGCTGAATTTTTTCGCGCCAGCGGAAAAAACTTGTCGAAAGCTGTTGACAGAGATGGAAATATATGGTAATATAGAATTGTGATAAAGTACTCACCTGCAAAAAGGAGGTCAACAACATGAAGCGGTTCCAGTTTTTGATGGGTTTTCTCTGCGGCGCGGTTGTATTCTGCGGGCTTACGTCTGCGGCATCTGCGGCATCTGCGGCATCCGGCATCATGGCGGCAATATCCAACCAGGCCGTCTATGTGGACGGGCAGAAGGTGAACATGGAGGCATACCGCATCCATGACAACAACTTTGTCAAGCTCCGGGACATCGGGGAGGCAGTTGGGTTCAATGTGTACTGGGACGGCAGCGCGGTACAGGTGGAGAGCGACAAGCCCTACACCGGCGTGGCTCCGGGCGGCACCCAGCCTACACCCGCGCCCACCCAGCCCCCAGCCCCCTCGGGCACGTACACCATCAACGTGGATCACTGGAGCCGGGAGGATTTCAGCCAGCAGGCCAACCCCGCGGTGTTCAAGGGCGTGTATGACCGGGCACTCTACAACACGTTCCGGCAGACGCTGGTGGACGGCAGGGCCATTGATCCGCCAGCCTATACTATGGTGGATAAGGGGGATGACTATAGCGCTGCTGTGTACCTGATGGGCCGAATGAGCGGGATGACAAGATACGAGCACTATGTTCCTGAGAACTTCTCGAACTATTGGCAGTATCTGGACTACTTCGCTGTCACCGGAGCTGTGCCTGACGTGTACCAATCCGCAGTGAGTTACATCCAGCCTGTCATCACCGAAGTAAACCGGCTGGGTTCGGCTCGGGAAAAGGTGACATATCTGAATGATTACCTCTGCACATTGCTTGCCTACAAAGCAGGCAAATACGCAGGTATACCGCAAACCTTTGCCTCACATGGCAATGAACTGGAAGCAAACTGTGGTGCTTATGCAACAAACTTCAAGTTCCTTTGCGAGGCAGCAAATATTCCGTGCATTACCATCAGCACATCCACCCATACTTGGAATATAGTCTACGTGGACAATCAGTGGCTCCATGTGGACGTGTCTCTCAATGATGTTACCCACAGCCACACCATGCTCCTCCGGGAGTCCTACCCGAACCATCCGGATGAAGCGCCAGAAGCCACAGCCTTCCTAAAGGAACTTCTGGTTCCCAGTTCTACAAAGTAACCAATCAACCAAATAGGCAGAAAAGGCAGACCGCCATCAGCGGTCTGCCTTTTCTCATGCCCAGAAAGGAGAGCAAAGACACGATGAAACATAAATTATCCACCAGGCTGATCTCCATGCTGCTGACGCTGGCCACCCTTGTCGGCCTGCTGGCGGTTCCCGCCAGCGCGGCCACCCTGCATGACAGCGGCAGCGTCACGATCACCCAGGCCGGGTTTGGCAACTACCTGAGCAAGAAATCCGGCGGCACCATCGGAGGCGGCTACTGGCAGTACACCAGTAATGACGGCCTGACAGGGGCCGCGTACTGTATCAATTATGGGCTCACCGGGGTGTCTCCCAACAAGTCCCTCACCATTGAGCCCTACAACCGAAGCCCCCAGACCATGGGGGCCTTCGCGAACGGATACCCTGCCCGGACGTTGGATCAGTTCAAGCAGCTCCACAAGGACAATGTGCGGGGCATCGCCAACCTCACCGAGACCGAGTATAAGTACGCCACCCAGGTGGCGGTGTGGGCCACCTGCGGGCAGATTTCTGTCCCCGGCACCAAGTTTAGCGCGGGCCGCACCTCTGTGGTGGAGCCCACCGCGGACGCCCAGCAGATCCGCATCTTTGACAGCATCAAGGGTATCCTGGAGCACGCCGGGGAGTGGACCAAGCACCTCTACACAGGAATGTACCTCCGGGCCGAAGCGGACAGGGATATCCGGGGTGTGGAAATTGTCAATGAGCACGGACTTGAGGGCGCGGCACTCAACGTTGAAAACGGAATCAAAAAGGAAACCATCAATGGCGTCGAATACTATACCCGGGTAATGTATGTGGCCTCCGCCACCTCCACCTGGATCGACGGCTACAAGACCAAGGTGTATTCCACTGACGCCCCCCAGGGCGCCATCTTTGTGGCCGAGAACAACTCCCCCCTGGAGACCGAGACGGAGGGCGGAACCACCTACTACAAGGTGGACACCAGCAAGCAGCACACGGTGGGCTTCAACGCCAACGGCACCGAGTACCGGGGCACCTTCAAGATCTGTATCCCCGTGAACTCGGTAACCAATGAGGGGTCTTTCCAAATCAAGGCTACGGGCGGCGTGGCCCAGTATAACCTGTTCCTGGCCAAAAACCCCTCCGCCACGGAGCAGTCCTACATCATCTCGGATCCGGGCTACACTACAGTTGATGCCTCCGCCCCATTTAAGTGGAAAACCACGGACATTATTCCCAACACGGCCAGTCTCGAGATTGTGAAAACCGGCCCCGGCGGCGGCCCGCTGGAAGGGGCGGAGTTTGAGCTCAAGGGGAGCAAGGGCACCACCCTCACCGGCACCAGCGACCGGGACGGCAAGGTAATCTGGGCAGACCTCCCCGCCGATGAGCAGTTCACCCTGGAGGAAACCAAGGCCCCGGACGGCTGCCAGGTCATTGCCCCCCAGAACATCACCCTGACCGGGGGCCAGACCACCTACCTCACCGTACCCAATGAGGCTGAAAAGGGCTTCACGGTCAAGAAGATCGATGCCCAAAATAAGAGCAGCTTGCAGGGCGCGGTGTTCCGTTTTGAGCAGATTGACGGGGACTACACCACCACCGGCATCACCGGGTTTGACGGCCAGATCTCGTTTTCTGGGGAGGAACTGCCCTATGGCAGCTACCGGGTGACAGAGGACTTCCCCCCGCAGGGCTACCTGAAGGATACCCGAGTGGAGACCGTGGAGTGGACGGGCGAAAACGACGTCCTGATCACCTTCGAAAACGTCAGGGAGATGCGGATCATCCTCGTGAAAAAGGACGCCCGCACCGGCGTATCGCTGGCCGGGGCTTCCTTCGACATTTTCGCGGACGGCAAGTTTCTTACCTCCGTCACCACCAATGACGCGGGGGA
>ERZ808037.1226-NODE-1226-length-17765-cov-3.660165_pt1 | contig 17765 bp, 17 predicted proteins | sample MGYA00380190_ERZ808037 | MGnify/ENA primary metagenome ERZ808037 (study PRJEB31490, sample SAMN06133399) | mouse gut metagenome | isolation source: J9 | host: mice | place: China: Chengdu | collected 2015-05 ... | reverse complement strand
CCGGATGCCTCTAAATCCACCCGGTTCAAACAGGATTTTTTATCGGACTTGCAATCCATGTTCGACCATCTTGTTGACTTGACCGAACCGCTATGCCAACGGATTGATTTGGAAAAGGCATTCATGACGCTCTTCGATACCTCCGGCATTGAAGCCTGAGTGACTGAAAACAATCCCAAATATGCCAACCCATTGATTATAACTGTATTTTTTTGATTTGAGAACTGACTGGGAGTGCATGCTTTCACGAATTTTCCGGCATTTTTGTCTTTTTATATTCCGCTCTTTTCTGCTGTAAATTTCTAAATGCTTTGCATTGCCTGATTTCATCTTTAATAAATGCATTAATTGATTCAAGTGTCAAAAGCTCTTTATGATGAGAATATGTACTATATATAGCGCTGCACATGTAATGCAACATCTGTATTTAGTATTCAAATATTATAAATCGCCCTTTTGACGCTTAAATCATTAATTTGGCCAAAGACAAAAAAATACACCCAGCTACACATAGGTGCAATCATAATTCCAGTTTTGGACATTCTGCAACAAAAAGCGGCAGTATAATCTCAAAGCATGCTAAATGTGGGGTAATTGCATTTCACTCCGTTCAATATAGCGTGCAGCAGCACAATACTAACATGGCATAGACAGATGCTTCCTTCGATCTAACCAACGGTTTCGCAACAAACACAAGCCGCACCGGTAAATACATCTCACGGTTCTAGATATACCAGTAAACAGGATAGGAATTTTCAAAAGAATATTCCCATTTCCCGCTTACCAATTCATGATTCTTAGACTGTATGCAACAGAATTTACGTTCTAAACGGCATCCCTTGCATGAATAAAAGCGCTGCATCCCCTCACTCCTCATCCAGCCATTGCTGCAATTTTTTCTGAAGTATTTTCTTGTCCGGAAAATACAACTCATATTTTGAAGCATAAATATTCGTATCCTCCGGAAGCGTCAGTTCTACCATTGCATCATTCTTGTCACTGCATAAGAGAATTCCAATAGTCGGATTTTCTTCCTCCGTCTTTTCAAAGCGGTCATAATAATTGACGTACATCTGCATCTGGCCAAGATCCTGATACTTTAACTTTTCGGTTTTCAAATCAATCAATACAAAACATCTGAGCAGCCGATTATATAAGACGAGATCAACTCTGAAATGATCCTCATCAAAAGTAAATCTAACCTGCCTCCCTACAAATGTAAACCCTTTTCCCATCTCCATCAAAAATTCCTGAAGATGGTCTATTATCCGGCTTTCCAATTCCGTCTCAGTATAATCCGTTTTCTCCTGTAGCCCAAGAAACTCCAATACATATGGATCCTTGACCGCATCCTCGGGTCTCTGCACAACATGTCCCTTTGTGGATAATTCAAATACTTTATCCTTATCTGCACTCAATAAAAGCCTTTCATACAAAGAACTGCCATACTGCCTTTGCAGAGTCCTCACGCTCCAGTTTCCCTTAGCAGCCTCTATCTCGTAAAAATTTCTCTCTTCTTCGCTGTTCGCTCTCATCAAAATGAGATAATGTGATCAGGAAAGCTCAAAAAATGGATTTTTCTCAAATTGGGTAAACACTGTTTGGCTTTTTTCTTCTGCGAAAAGGGTAAACACTGTTTGGCTTATTCGCCCTTGGTATACTTGATAAAACTTACGTGCATTTTTCAAATTTTCACGCGAAAAGCCTCTGCCAAACTCCGCCGTTAAGGCTTCAGAAAGCCTCTCTATTACCCTTGCGCCATATTCAGCACTATTGCTACCATTTTGCTGTTCCTCTACTATCCATCGTCCAAGAGCGTAGTATGTCATTGTCTGGATTTGGTTTACCTGCTTTGTCGCAAGACTCCTTGCATACCTTACCAAATTTATGGAATTACTGCACAACGTTTTTATATCTATAGTAACCTGGCCAATATTTTCAATTGGCTGCCGACCCGTTTTTTTCAGTCCCATACGCCCCCCATTTATTCATCAAGATTTTCCAACCGTCCACAGATTATGCTATTACCTGTCATTACGAAGAAAACGCTCCTACTTCTGTTGAAAACATGCTTACTCCAAAAATTCCTCCAACCTTAGTCAATATAATTCATTAAGCTTTCCAGTCTTATATTTCTGAATTGTTTTAATTATTTCATTTCTACCTCAATATTAATTATCTTTTTTGCCCGTTCAATATATGATTTCATCAATCGGGCATTTTCTCTATTCCGTCTAATCAATCCATTAATAAGAATATTTAATTGTATCTTATCTCTTTCAATGTCGTTTTCTTTGTACTGCTCCGAATTGCGATTTACTATAGCTTTTAGCTCTCCACTCTCTGAAATATCAACAACATAGATACAATAGCCTGTCCAGCTTCTATGGATGAACAGTTTGCTATTTTCATAATGCATAAACCACTTATCTTCCGTTTCTTCAGGTCTACGCCCCTCTTCAATCTGTCTAATATCATCACATGTAAGCCTTTTTTCTAAAACAAATTCTTCTATCTGTGAAGGAATTTCTACTGCTTTCCAGTCATCTTTTCTAGCCATCTCAACTAATACTCCTTCGTCACTTCGCTGATGCCATACATCTCCATGAACTCCCGCAGTTCCTGATTGTTCCTGATGAGCATGACCTCATCAAACTTCCCGGTACGGATATCCTTGAATCCCGCCACCTGCTCGCCGGTGCAGATGCTGCAGCGCAGGATTGGACGGTGAGTTTCGGGATCATAGTTCTGTTCGCCAACGAATTTTGTATGCTTTTTTCTGCCAAATAACATGTGTGGGCCTCCTATTTTCACTCCGACTCTGCATTACTGCCCATTCGGGGGAGCATTTTTCATCTGCAAAGTGCCTCCCTGATCTTCTCAATCAGAGAACAATCTGCGAGCAGCCATGGCACGCTGTCCAGGGTATCCTTTGTCAGCCACCGGCCGCTTCCGCTTCCTTCAGGGCCAACTGCCCTGACAGGACTTCACACCAGAAACAGTCCATGGAAAGGTGAAAATCCGGGTAGTCATACTCGATGTTAGCGAGCAGATCCCTCACGGTGATCTCCGTGTCAAGTTCCTCCCGGATCTCCCGGACAAGCGCCTGCCAGGGCGTTTCCCCCCGCCTTGATCTTGCCGCCGGGAAATTCCCACTGGTCCCGGTAAACTCCGTATCCCCTGGCCGTGGCGTAGATTTTCTTAATATCGGGAAATGAGTCGCAGATTATGGCTGCGGCTACTCTTATGGTTTTCATGAGGTATTATCTCCTAAAATCTATTTTTCTGTATATCTTCTCCGGTAATATTCCATCGTCCGATATTTCAGAATGTCTCTCATATGCCGTGCCAGGGATTCATTGTGGGTATAATGCCGCAAGTCCTCCCGCAAGGCAATGACAAAGCCTTCCTTGCATAGGGAAAAGCCGTTGCTAGATGCTTTCAGAAAATGAATAGGCATGGTCTTGACCTTGCTCAGATGCTGGCGGTCAGTTATATTTTTGTAGGCTTCATAGATGATATCGGGTTCAAAGTCTTTCCATTTTGTGCCTGTGTCGAAGAATTCCCTCTAGCTGGCAAGCACCTCCTGCTCCGTCACTGCCATACGGATCTCGCCATGATTATAAAAACTGTAAAGAATGGACATCTTATAGACATTCCGCATGTCTGTTGTCTCTATGAGGGAGACAAACTCCCGCCCGATTCCGGCGTATAGCTGTTCTTCCTCCGGCGATAGCTCCTGTAAATCATACAGATATTTCAAATGCTAGCGGAAAGGATTTTCCTTGGCATGCGTCATGCAGTACTGATAGATCTCGTTCTCCATGTAGGTGAATAACTTCATCCGGGGTGACACTTTTCTCTCCTACAGTTCCTTTACCCGATAGAATTCGAATCCGCTGCTTCATGGTCAAAGACTTCCTGTCCAGCTATATCAAATCCTGTAGCTTTGCGATACACTCTTCCTTCTCTTCATGGTCAAGCTTCTCAAAGTAGAACACGACATCCTCAATCTTACCCTCTTTGATAATTTCATTCGCTTCCGCATCAATCTTCTTTATGTCTTCATGTGTCTTTTCAGACAGAAACTCCGGCAGATATTTTATTTTCTCCTTCCAGTAATGAACCGAAGCCCGTTTCTTATCACCTAATGAAAGATTTGCCTTTCTCCATTCCGCCTCCTTTTGGTCAAGCTTTCCTGCAACGGTTTTGATAACTTCATCAAGGATCTCATTTACCTCAAAGTCGAATTCCGAATCCTCATATTTTTTTAGAAGCTGCGCACTCACAGCCTTAAATTCCCCTCTGGATAAATCCGTTGCGCTAAGCCTGTCAATATCAACCAGGAACGCTTCAAGATTTCCCCTGATTTCTTCAAGCGAAGACTGATCGTTATAGGATATACCCTTTTGAAGCACCAGGTTGATCCGCTCGATCAGGTCACTCACGTCTTCAGAAGTTTTTACCTCCATCAGGTCATCCCATATATCCGTGATATCCTGCTCAATCCGTGCCTTCGCACTCTCTAATTCCTGCACCCGAGCATCCAAATCAGCCTGCAGCTTCTCACCATTCTTTCTAAGAGATGATTGATACTTTCCAACTCTTTCCTGAAGCTCTTTTCCGGATTTTATAAAATCCTTAATCGCAATATAAGCAGTAAATCGATCCATCTTGCTATCCGAAAGGAATTTGATACAGTCGCCGCGTAGCTCCTGTCTGGACTTTATTTCCGCAACATTTACCCAGAGGTGCTGTTACATTATTGCTGCATTTGCAGAAAGCGGGGTCATATTATTGCTACGGCTTTGAAACATCGTTCTCCCTTCATATAAATGGCATCATCCTATAAAAAGCACCGTTACATCGGCATTGCAATAATTATGTACTCACGTATATATTTTTTCCTAGTGTCAGGGTCGCTGACATATTTTGGTTTCTGCCTGTGCCCCCAAATATGCGGATTTCAAACGGATAAAATAATATACCAACCCATATACTGAATAACACCATTTTCCTTTATAATATCAATTGTCCCTCTAACACTCCTGTAACGGGATTCCTTTGCATTTGAACCTTCTTATGTGAAATTATAAATTCCCCATCAACGTTCAAAATAATTCTTCCTTTTTCCCATTCATCCTTGTTGGCATCCCTCGCTGCCTGCCCTAATAGAGGAACCAGAGTCCGCGGGTTGATTGAATGATTCATATCGCCAAATTTATCGCTTTCATAAGTAGTATATGCAATTGCATCGCGTATCCTTATTCCCAAAAAATCAGCGATCGCCAGCGCAGTAAAATAGCTTGTCCGTACCTTCGGCTTTATAGAATCTATCCATGTTTTATACCCCACACTGCTTTTCATTTCTATTAAATGTAATCTCCAGTCATAATGATGCCTCTCAAATATAATATGATCCACACTTTTTTGCATACCTGTTTTTTTATCAGTTCTCAGGAATTGACATTTCCCTTTACTGTCGAAATCATAAATACACAGATTCTCATTAGAAATAAGCAGAGTCAAATCACTCTTCCCGGAATCCTTTTCTTCCTTTAAATGATATACTCTATTCTGTTCCAAAAAATAATTCTCCGCAATAAAGTTATCCAATGCAAAGCATACTCTTGTATCATGCATTCTCAATCCTCCTGAAAGGCGTATACTTCTTCCAAAATCTGTTCAAGAGCATCGTTGAAAGTAGGAATTTCGAAACCGTATTGGGTACAATCCAATTTTTCCAGCCTTGACCTGCCCATTTCCGTTTCATTAAACTGATACATAGATATTATTTTTTCATCTAACAAATCATCCTTTTGATACCCAAATTCCTCCATTAAATCAGAGCAATGTGTATTGGCCTTAAGTTTAAGCATATTATTTATGTGCTGGAGCATAGTGTCGCTGTGTGTCGTAATCCATACTGGAATACCATGATTCACAAGGTTAATGATCAGTCTCGCCATTTTCTGCTGTAATTCAGGATGCAAATGCGCTTCAGGTTCTTCAATAACCATAGTCTTAAAATTGATGTCCGATTTAAATAAGAGCAATAACGGAGAGATTTCAGCAACAATGGAAGACGCTACATATAAAGGGATTTCTTTATCAGTCCCTTCCGGGTAATATTGAATTAACGGAACCATATCTTTTTTAACTGCCAGATTTCCCTTTGTCATGTTTCGTTCAACATAATCAATAATCCATGCATTTTTCCTATTCACCTTACTCTTCGTTTCAAATTTTGTTATCAGTTGTAAAAAATCCACATATGGTAATGTCAACGAACTTGAGTTATCCCGAGATGCCGGTGCAAAACTAATTTGTAATGAATTTTCAATCAGCTGGGAGTATGTCAGCATAAATCCTGTTCTTGAAGCTGGTAAATATACAGGTTCTCCCATCCTGCGACCTTTAATAATTGGCGTATATAAAGGTGCTGCAATTCCTTCCATTAAAAGATTCCAACAGATATACGCATTCATACGTAAAAGCTGTTCTCGATTATACATTTCCTGTTTCGGAAATCGAATATAACTCTCGGTTACAGAATAGCGTTCCCCTACATTTTCCCACTGCATTTCCAGTTTCTTTTTGCGTGTATAACCGCTGATCCAGATTTTGTCTGCTTCGACTTCATAATTGAAAATCTTATGAAGCAATTCTTTTTTATGAATATCCAACAATTCATTAAACCACTGGATATACATTTCAACTATGTCATTTGTTATCTCAGCATTTCTGTTTTTATTTTCTTTTAACCAATTTTCACATTTTCTGTATGTCTTTGAATCTGAAGGTGTTTTGGGAAACAGTTCCTTCCCCAGAGTAAGAATTCCCCAAAGAAGACTCATCAGGTAACTCTTCCCACTATTATTATCTCCTACAAAACACATTAACGGAGTTATACAGATGTCTGCCGATTCTATTTTTGCAAAATTCTCAACGTGCAATGTCCATGCTTTATTCATAATATACACTTCCTCACTTCATTTTTTCATTGATTACTTTGTCAACATTTTCATCTGTCAATAAATATTGTGAAACATCTTCTATCTTCTGCGTTTCGAAACCTGTCAAAAGTTTTATTTCTCCCAAAGTCAATCCTCTTTCAATCAAATTAGCCACCCCGGACAAAGCCACTGTAGTTGGCGTAAAATTAGTTATATCCATTTTTTCCAGTCTGCTTTTCAGCGTACCCAATATGCTGTCAGAGGTCAATGGTGTCCCATTACTTTTCGTGAACAGATATACTCTCTCCTCATACTTATTTAATGTACAATACTCTGTCAGATCCTGATAAATATCTTGGAACAGATTAATAGATATACTATTCTCACCATTATAATTTATCAGTAACTTGCCGTTCTCGCTGTCAAAGTCCTGCCGTTTAAAATTTACAACCACTTTTTCCTTAAAACCATATGTTAACAAAAGTCGACAAATGATGGATTGACCCAGCTGAAAAAAGTTTTGGTTGTGTAAAAGCGCAATCTGCTTATCTAATATCTTCCGTTCCCGTTTTCCATCAAAAGGAAGATATATTTTCTTTTTCAATTCATTATTCAGATTAATACAAATATCATGCACAATTTCCTTTCTTCTGCAACCAGCCTCCAAACTTTCACAAATGATGTCATTCTCTTTCAAATATCTGTAAAAATAATCCATCGATGTCAGGAAACGCTGAACCGCTTCCACGGAAGTGGCTTTTTTACTTTTTTCGATGTAATATTTGCAGGCCTGTTTAATATGGAAAATTGTAATATGCCTTTCAAATAATTCTCTTAAGGAACACTTTGAATATATGCCATTGCAATATTCTAAAAAACTATTATAACATGTTCTGTAATTTGGACGAATCTCTTTTATTGTTTTGTAATACTCATCCAATGCCTGTTTCAGTTCCAGATTCATTTGTACCTCCGGCATTATAAGCGCGATATTTCTTTTGTTTTATAGCTATCATAGCACGCTTTTCTACTTAAGTAAATACTTTCAAAATATATTTACAATACGATTTCAAAAGCAGGCTTCTTTTCACTCCGGCAGACTCCCCTCGACACAAAGCGCCCCCCAGCCAACCCGCGAGTTCGGGTAGTAATCCTCCCCTCTCAGCGGCCTCGCGCCCTTCCTTAAATACGCCTTCACCTTCTCCCCGTACAGAAATACATCGTTCCCCCGCACAATCCCCCACTCCATCAAAAGTGCCGCGCTGCCGCTGACGATGGGGGTGGCAAAGGAGGTTCCCGTGACGGGATGATAGCCCCCGTATAGATCGGGCGCCAGAATGTTCACTCCCGGAGCTGCCAAATCCGGCTTCGCCAGCCCCGACATAACGACTCCGATGGTTCGCTCCGTGTCCGCGTATCCTCTGCCGGAGAAGTCCGCATAGGCATCATAAATACCGTCATAAGCTCCCACAGTTACCACCTTAGAGGCCGTGGAGGGTATTGTCAGCGTCACCTCGGGAGTGGGTCGGTAAAAACCCGTTCCTTGGCTTCTTACCGCGGAAGAAGGGAGATAGAGATAATAGTTTCCCGTGACTATCTCCACCGGCACCAGCCGTATGATCCAGACACCACTGTTAATGTACGGCCCTCCCACAGGAAACAAATCCAAATAGATCTCCTGTGCCGTGGAATAAGGCAGCGGTTCACCCAGATACACCAGAATATCCGTCTGTTCCAGTCTCAAGGTATATTTCCCTCCCTCAATGCGGGAAGGCAGTTCGGCTTCCTGTCCTCCGGGAGAGCGCAGGTAAATCCGGTAAACATCACTATAGTTCTTCCACAGCTGGACATTCAGGCTCCGTTCGTACTGTGCCACCGCCAGCTCAATCTCCGCAGGCAGATACCCCGAACCTCCTATCGTTCTTCCCGTTACGCCCGTGAAGCTGCTTCCTGTCCCTCCTGTGAGATTTCCTCCCGCCCCACCGATGCCGCCTGCGAGACTTCCTCCTGCCCCGCCGGCTCCGCCTGTGAGACTTCCTCCTGCCCTGCCGGCTCCGCCCGCGAGATTTCCTCCTGTCCTGCCGGCTCCGCCTGCGAAATTTCCTCCCGCTCCGCCGGACGGTATGATACTTCCCGCAACATGCCCGCCGTTTGCCCCCTCATTCCCGCTGCCCACGCAGATAACCGTTCTCCCGATTTCCGCCGCATTATCCAGAAACCGTTCCAGCAGAGAGCTTCCGTCATGGGCGCCGTAAGTATTGCCGAAGCTTAAATTGATCACAAGGGGCATCTGCAGCTCCACTGCTTTATTAACGGCATAAGTGACTGCCCGCATGATTTCTGTGGTGCGGGGAAATCCCAGACGATCCGCCACTCCCAGCTTTACAATCAAAAGCTCCGCTTCCACCGCCACACCCCGGTAGCGGGTACTGTTGCCTGCGGCAATTCCCGCCACCGCCGTCCCGTGCCCGCCGGTGTCCACCGAGGGCAGAAGCGAAAACTGCTGCCCGGAGCCTTCTGCCGCCAAAGCAGCGTTAATTTCTTCCGCCGTAAATTCTACCCCCACGGAAAAACCTTCCGGCGGCCGATGCTCCTCCTCGGGTCGAAGTGTCTGATCCCACAGATAGCGGATTCTGGTATTGCCCTCCTCATCCCGGAATTCCGATAACTTGTAGTCAATGCCGGAGTCTATGACCGCCAGCAGCACGCCCTTTCCGGTCAGCTTCGGATCCCTGAAGATTACCGGTTCCAGACAAGAACCTTCCGTAGGCGGAATCTGCTGATAAAAATAGCGTTTCGGCTTCTCCACGTATTCGATCTGCTCCAAATCCACCATTTGATCCACAAAAGCCTCCGGTACGGTAAGTATCGCATATCCGGCAATCAGGTATTCCACACCCACCCCGATTCCGGCCAGCACATCCAGACTGCCGTGGTATTTTACTATCAATTCCCAAGTGCGGGATAAACTGTCAAATCCCACATTTAAGTCTTCCGTCTCTTCCCTGATTTCCTCCGGTGTCTGCAATGCCAGCTGCAGAAGGTTTTCCAGCTTTTGATTCATTCCGTTCTCCGTTCCGATAAAAATCCATGTTTTATACCATTTTCTTTATAAAAGATATCTCTTTTGGATTGTCCGTATGCAATCGGTAAGAAATTTGCAGCAGTTCAGACAGGACACTGGCCTGCTGCAAGAATTCACACCAAACGCGGAAGAAATGTGTTTTGGCGCCCAGCCGATGGGTTAACGGCCTCCTCTGCCGCTTTGCTGAATCAGCCCGCTCTCCGTCAGGCAATACACTTTATCGCATACCTCCTCCATAAATTTCCTGTCATGGGATATGCTGATGATGGCTCCGGGAAAATCTGCCAGCATTCTGCGGATGACCGGGCCGGACAAAGGAGAAAAGTTTCGCGTGGGTTCATCGAGAAGCAGTACATTAGCTCCCGACAAACTCATTTTCAGCAGCAAAATCTTCGCTTTCTGTCCTCCCGAAAGTTCGGCAATCGGATGATCCATTTCATCAGCGGTATATTTGAGGGAACCCAGATAGGTTCTGATTTTGGTCCGCTCCTCCTTCTTTCCGGAGGTATCCAGAAAATCTACCGGTGTCATTTCCGGCTTCAACAAATCTTCATAGTTCTGCGGCATATATTCCGCATGGATATCGGTTCTGTCCAAAAGCTCCGCCGCCATCTTCTTCAAGAGAGTTGTTTTCCCGACTCCGTTTCTCCCCACAATGCATATCTTTTCCGATCCGCGTATCAGGAGCCGAACATTTTCCGCAAGAATCCGTTCTTCTCCCTGCGTGTATAATCTATCCAGCGAAAAATCGACAACACCTTTTCCTGCAGGAATGGCGGTGTTTTTGTCACCCAGCTTAAAATAGATAGCGCTTTCCATTTCCGGAATATCCGTCATATTCTCGTCTTCCCGCTGAAATCTTTTTTCCATGGATTTCACGGCATGCATTTTCTTTTTCAAAAGTCTGGCCTTACTCGGATTCTGTCTTGTTATAACGGTCTGAGCGTAATCGACACTCTGATAGATCCTTCTATACTTCTCGTCTCTGATCTTCTTTTCCCGTCTCTCGCCAAGCGCCTGTTGTTCCTGTTTATCAAATTTTTGCTGCCGCTCTTCCATATACTGCTGATAAGGCATACGGGCAACCGTATATCTGCTCTTTGTTTTCCTTTCAATCTGCTCGATATGAATGATCATATTGGCTGTGTTTTCAATCAAGGTTTCGTCATGTGATATAAAGAGCACAATCTGTTCCCATTCGTTTATCATCTTCTCCAGCCATTCCAGTGTATCCATATCAATATCGTTGGAGGGCTCATCTAACAGAAGTACCGTGGGATTTCCCATAAGCAGCCGCATCAGCTGAGCCTTCACCTTCTCTCCTCCTGACAGAGTTCCCATAAATTGTTCCCCGTAAAAGAATTCCTGAGAAACGGCAAAATCTTTTGCGATTTTACCCAATTCCTTGGGAGTCTTCTCATAAAACAACGGCTCTTCCGCGAAGAATTCATAGAGGGACTTCCGTTCCGCCTCCTTAGGCAGCTCTTGAGGCAGATATGCCAGCCTCTCACCGTTTATAATTCTCTCCCCCGAAGCCTCCGCGTAATCCTCAATGAGTCCGGGATCATATATCCATTTCAGCAGCGAGGATTTCCCGTTTCCCTCCTCCCCGATGATTGCCGCCTTGTCGCCCTTATTCAGCACGCAGGAAAAATCCTGAAGAATCACCCGCAAATCTTTTTTGTGTGTTATTTCTGCATTCTTTATCTGTAACATAAAAACCCTCCTGTTCCATACAAAAGCCTCTCGAACTTTTTAGAAGCTCTCTCTTAAGCCGATTATCTGTCGGCTGCTGAAAACAATCCGACACAAGACAGCCGCTCGAAGCCTTCACTGACGGAACCCGGATGGGTGAAAAAAGCCGTGTACAATACCGAATGCAAGCAATTTTTACCACATATTTTCTACATAGAAAAAAGTCTGTCTTCCTGACCGAAAACAGACTCATACACAAACAAAACCTATATAGTTACCAAAGAAATTTTTCTTCGGCAAGGTCAACGGCTTTGAAATGAGTGAGATAATCTGATTCGGCGTACACAAACAAAATAACCCTTCCGGTTCCTGTCTAAATCGACGTTTATTTGTTTCTTCCCGATCAAACTATCTACTACTCATCCTCTCACCACACACAATCTTTGTGCCTTTCTCTTTTATAAAACGATTCTACCACAATGTTTTCAAAATTACTACTAAAATTTAAAATTTTCCCGTCACTTTTTCTTTCTCAAAGACCAGATGTTTTAACCTCTCCGTCACTTCATGAATCTTCCCACTGCACTTCTTTGCCAATATCTTCGCCAGATGGTTTCATCTATGGAGGCTCCAGCTGGAAACAGGTGTTTCTATTCTTTACTTTTTGTTCCATGATGCCCGGTCTGCATTCAGAATCCGCACGGTTACTTCACTCAGGTTATATTTCTTGGCAGCTGCCGCCTCTCGGTATTCATGAAATTCTTTTGCTCCTTCAAATCCGGCCACCACCACTTTGTCTGGAAGCCTGTGGCAGCCTTTCCCTGTAGCTTTACATATACGCCGTCCACTACCTCAAACAGCGCCGAGACTTCCTTTTCCCCTTGTATATGCCCCTTTTTGTGTTTCTCCACAAGCTGCCTCTCTCTTCTTCAGCGATGCAAACGGGAATTTAGGCAAGTGAAAGATGTGGTTAATTGGTGTGGGTTATACTAGCTCGTTTAGCATTATCTTTCCCATCAAATTTCTTGGTAATAAATCAACAATTATAATTTTTTCTGGTCTTTTGTGTTTAGCAAGGTGAGAATAAATTTCTTGTCTTAATTCTTTTTCATCCACATCTTGTGCTTCTACATAGGCCTTAATATATTCATCATTATTGTCTTTTTTGCATCCTATAACCTTACAATCCAATACATTATGCAACGCTTTTATTTCATCTTCAACCTCCACGCAGTTAACTTTTTTTCCATTAATCTTTACGAAATTTTCTTTTCTGCCAACAATAAAAACATTCCCCTTATCATCAATTCTCGCAATATCACCTAATGTAAAAAAGCCATCTTTAGTAAATACATCTTTCTTTCCATAATACCCAGAAAACATCCAACTGCATTTAATATACAGTTGTCCGTCTCCTTCAGTAACTAAATTGTAATTATCATCACACAACTTTAAAGCAACTCCCGGCATGGCAACGCCAGCAGATTTGTCAACCCACTCCTTAAGACTTGTAATCACACATCCACTTTCTGAACTGCCATAATTACTGTATACATGGCACCCAAAATTGCGTTGAAAATTTTTCACATCTTTCTCCTGCATTACTCCTGATCCAACTAAAACAAAATCGATCGAATCTATTTTTCTTCCCTTCAAATATAATCTGTTAAACAGCCTCAACATTGAAGGTACCATTATTAAATTATTTACTAAATTATCTTCTATAAACTTAAGTATTTTCTTCGGATTAAATTCTTCAATTATACATAACGTTCCTCCAAAATTGAAACAATTAAATAAAACTGCCCCTGAAGCAAATGAATGTTCTAACGGGCATAAACTTAATACTTTATACCCTGGCTTATAATCAAAAATTTGTTGAAAACTAAAGCTTTCTAACATAAAATCATACAATCTTCTCACACAATATTTAGGGATTCCAGTACTTCCTGAAGTCATATGAAAAATACCACATTTATCTTCATCCGGTAGGAGTATATCTCCATCCAACATTTCCCCTAAACACCTTGAACAGCTTTCTATTTCCTCTTCCTTCATAATCTTGGCACTAACTGCTATAGAGATGCCCTGTAATTCTTCCTGCGGAACGGCTTTATTTACCGGCACTACCCATGTTCCCAAGGACAGCATACTTAAAATAGATAAAGCAAATCCAACTTGTGTTTTTGCATGTATTATTACATGCTCTCCCGCTATATACCCACAGTTCTGTAAATATAACTGGTTACGATAAAGTAACTGATATAACTGTTTATAAGAAACACATATTTCCTCACTTTTTATAGCTGGGATATCACTGTTTTTCTCTTTTACAAATAAATCAAACATTTCTTTCCGTAACGGTTCCTTTCACATAATATTCATAATACTGACCATCATACAATGCATAATTTACTATTTTTTCTATCTGTTTATCAAATAATTGACTTCGATATATTTTTATGGCATCTCTTTTTATTGCTATATACTTTGATATATTAACCCTCTCTTCACTATATTGGATGCCTTCTTTGTCCACCCACCCCACATCATTAGGATATGACAGCACATACGGAAAATCCTGAAAAAAAAGCGCATCCACTTTATTTTTAATGCAACAATTAATGCCTGCTTCTCTAACCAATATATGATCCACATGATTCCCTATTCCCATAGGGAGGATTACCATACGATACTCCTCTTTGCCCAATGCTAAATCTATCATTTGTTGTATTTCTAAATATAAATTTTTTTCTTTTAAAATAATCTCACTTGCAGAAAGGGAGCTTCCAATGGCCGTTTTAATGTCGTAACATTCCCTTAAAGGAGCATCTTGAAAATGCAAAATATCCCCTTTTCTTATATCCATATATCTCCAAAATGTTTTTTCTTCCTCAAGCAAATATTTTTGTCCATTTACAAACTTTTGATATAGAGTATAGTCTTGACGTCCAAATATAACTAAAAGATCAAACTCCTTTTCATAACAAAATCTGCTCATGTATCCACTAGCAGATAATGCTATATCATCCATGTGTGGTGATACCATCAATACCTTTTCTAATTTCGCATTAATTTCTTTTCTAACTCTCTTAAATATAATTATATTTTTATGATATAGTTCCTCAATTGCATCAAGTTTGCAACCCACTTTAATTAATTCATTTATGGTTCGCACACCATTTATTTTTTGAAATGCAAATAAACAATCTTCAGGTAATAAGCGCTTTCGAAATCCCATAAACAGCAAATATGTACCACATTCCTTATAATCAGAACATTTCATTGGGATAATCATTTCGTAATTTTCCTTAATCACATTCTCACCCATCCATAAGAGCATCTCTAATTCCAGCAAGCAAATCATGTGTTCTTTTTCCGCTATATAAAGGTATTTGCAGCAACTCATTATCGGATATTTTTCCGTTAAGATATATATTCACAATATCCATTGATGTATAACAATCAAAACAACTTTTCAGTCTCGGCTTATTCTGTAAAAATAGTTTGTACACTTTTTCATTGGTTACTTTTTCCATAACATTAACATCATGGAATATATTCGCTGTATTTACCCCCCATGAATTTGGGCAAGCCGACAAATTCCCATCATCAAAAAGTTGTGTGGATACCAATGGAATCAGACATCTTTGAGCCCTCCTTTTCACTGCTAAGTTAGCATAAATATCCTCCAGATATGCTTTTGGTGCTAGAACCCCCTTATATTCCTCATATTTTTCAATCAAATGCCCAAAGCAATGAATATCTTTATCACCTGCGTACATTTTCTTTGCAATAGCTCCTCTAATTGGAAAAGGATACAACTTTACTTTATCGACATATCTTTGCTTGAAATACTCAACAAATTCTATATAATCTTTTGTATTTGCATCCGTTAAAACAGAGCCTATCTCAACATAAAATCCCATATTTACCGCAGAATCTATATTGCTTAATATATTATTTAATACATCTAAAGTATCAGTTCTATATCTATTTAGTTCGCTCGTATGACCATCTAATGAGAAATGTATACAGCAGTTTTCAATTTCCAGAAGTGCTTTTAACTTTTTCTCTGTAACATAACATCCATTTGTTATGATTTGTACAGCCTCGTACTGACTATTACATGACACAATGAAATCTTCAATATTCTTTATCAAAAAGAGTTCACCGCCACTTATCCGTAAAATTCTCGGGTCAAAAGTCTTATGATATTCTTGAAGAACTTTATTGAGCCGTATACCTAATTCACTGCATTCCGTATATTCTAAAATTTCATTCTTTTCAGTATTTGTCCATTCAGGCGCTTCATTTGACAAACAATACTTACATTTTAAATTGCAAACATTTTTTTTAACTACAAAATCGTTAAATACCAATTCTATTTTGCCAGCACTATTTTTTATAAAAGATACCATACTTCTGCTACCATCCTTTTATAAATAAAACTTTTTCCAGTCCTGATTTTTATCAATTACAACCTTTCAATTTTATCCAATTCCGAAGCACATTCCTTCAGCCATGAATCATGATTTCTTATGTTATCATAAAAAAACTCTACTGTGCTGTATTCTGTATCTAAAAAATCTTCATACTCCTTTAGATGTTTCCAATCCACGTTCCCCCTTCCAGGAGTCACAAATTCTAAGAATAGATTTTTCCTCCTTTTTACATCTGTATAATGTACTTTTTTTATTTTCCGCCCCAACACCTCAAACCAATGATTCGGATAACCACACATAAGAGTATTTCCTATGTCCAAGCACATTCTCACATAATCATTGTCTACCTTATCCAAAAAATAAGAAAAATCATATGGCGAAACAAGAATTGCTCCCCAGACATTTTCAATACATAAATACACATCCTTAGTTTGGGCATATACGCCACAAAGCCTTATATTCTCTAATGCACGTTCTAGCTGTAATGAGTAATTACTGTTAGATACAACTTTTCCTGGAGAAATTGATATTGTTTTAATTTTCAACTCGGATGCAATATCAACCATTTTTTTTACAATTTTAATTGCATATTCTCTTTCTGCCTCATCATTTGATACTATATTAACCTTGTCAAACAATAGAGTGGAAATACTGCTAAACTCAATTCCATTTAAGCGCAACTTTTTATAATCACTTTTCAGCTTATTAATATCTGTATCAAAACTAATTGTTCCATGATCACTAAAGCTTAGTTCCAAAGCATTAAACCCAGCAGAACGTAATTGCTTATCAATTATTTCAAGGTCATAATCTCCTGACACGCCCTTATCAAAAGCCCATACAGTAATTGATTTTTTTTTCATCTTATCTAACCAACTCTTCCAAATTATCGTAAATCTTATGAAATGCATCAGATATTTCTTTCATATCTTTCTCATCTCCACATAATAAATCTTTTGACAGCCAAATTGACTCTTGACATACTCTTTCTGCTATAGGGCATAAATCAGAATAATTCTCATATCCTTCCATGTTATTGAATAAAGGATTCTTATATATTGGATAACCATAACCAGCGCTACAAGGAATTCCTTCTGCATTTAATGCCATAATAAATCTTTTTCGTGATAACCCTTTCCATTCCTCCTTTTGGTACTTTATAGTAAATAAATGATAAACTCTTTTTGCAAATTCATTATCGTCATCTACAATATGCAGCCCCTTCAATTCTGATAACATACTTTTCAGCAGCTTAGCATTATATCGTCTTCGTTCCTCGATTTCCTCATAGCCCGATAATTGCAAATATATCAGCGCAGCTTGAAATTCGGTCATTCTATAATTCCACCCCAAGCAATGATGCTGATACCAGTTTTTATCATTATAATCTCTCCCTGTCATATGATATGAATATGCCTGTAAATATAAATCTTCTCTATTAGTAACTATAAGCCCGCCTTCACCTGCTGAAATATTTTTAGATTGCTGAAAACTAAAACATCCGACATCTCCAAAAGTACCTATTTTTTTATTACACCACTCTGCACCAAAAGCATGGGCGGCATCTTCTACTACTTTCAATTC
>ERZ808037.1224-NODE-1224-length-17791-cov-12.307384_pt1 | contig 17791 bp, 23 predicted proteins | sample MGYA00380190_ERZ808037 | MGnify/ENA primary metagenome ERZ808037 (study PRJEB31490, sample SAMN06133399) | mouse gut metagenome | isolation source: J9 | host: mice | place: China: Chengdu | collected 2015-05 ... | reverse complement strand
AAAAATCACGAGGCGGGCGTTTCCCTCTGCTGGTACTTGCGGAACACCTCATAAAGCCGCTGCTCCAACTCCCGGCGCTTTGCCGCCTCCTGTTCCGGGGTGAGAATGGGCGTGAGGTTTTCCAGCGGGATTTCCCGGCCCTGGAATTTGTAAACTCGTCTATAAGCAAGTTCTGTTTCAGCCGTCGGAGGTTGTGGTAGAAAGGGAGGGGAAGTCGGTGCAAAAAGGCAGAGGAAAACTGACTCAACAGAAAAAGGAGATCAAGCGCAACATGGAAGAATCCAGCTACAAGAGCTACGATGAACTGCCGCTGTTTCTGAATGTAACAATGGTGGCAAAGATGCTGGGCGTTTCACCGTCCAGCGGCTATGAGCTGATGCATGGGCTGGATTTTCCTGTTCTCAAAATCGGCAGCAGACTCGTAGTACCCAAAGAAAAATTCGTGGAGTGGGTGTCACAGCACGCTCAGGGAGGTGCAGATTGAAGTACAAGCAGTGGCCCAAGCGTGATTCGGTCAAGAATTACTTCCAGCTGCCCAACGAAATATTCCTGCTGAGCCTGTCGCCTGGTGCGCTGGCCATCTACTCCTATCTGCTCTGCTGTGAGAATCGAAGCACCTACCAGTGCTGGCCCAGCTACAAAACCATTGGCAGAGCGGTGAGGATGAGCACCAACACCGTTCGCAAGTATGTGTACGAACTGGAGAAGCGGCAGCTCATCAGTACAGAGAGCATAACCGTCACCACCAAGGCCGGTCTGAAGCGCAACGGCAACCTGTTCTACACCATCCTCCCCATCCAACTGGCCCTCGACCAGTTCTATGAACAGCAGTTGGCGCAGATGGATACAGCGGCTGAGCGTCAACGAGTCGCACAGGCACTCTCACTCCGCAGTGATAAGCGCGGTTCAGCGTGACAGCCTGTGCGCCGCTGTGTAGCCTCGTTGCTGTCAAAAAGGTAACAAGCCACTGCTCCCTGCCAAACCGCAACCCAGCAAAGCGGTTGCGGTTTGGAGAGGTGGAGGAGCAGCGGAAGTGAACCTCTATAGGTGGTTTTCAGAGATTCCAGTGGGGATCAGCGCGGGGGGCACTTTCCACACTCTGGGGTCAAGTCGGGGGTCTGCTTCAGCTCAGCCCCTACAGCTGCCGTATTCTCGACGGGTCCAGGCGGGGATATACTCAAATATTGCGCCGCAAAACAAAGAATAAAAGTCCTCGAAAAAAGCAATGCCATTAAGTTAAGCCCAGAAAAAACCACCCCCCTCAAAATCGTGGGTGAGGTAGGCACAACAAGAAAGCAGACCCAGGAAGCCGCTCCCGGCTTTCTGGGTCTGCCAACATTCCAGCGTTCCGGCCGCAACGGATGATGAGCCAACACCACCGCCGCAAGGCCGCATGAAAACGCGAAAAAAGGACTTGCAGAATCTTCCGATATCATGTAGAATGTTCATTAGCGACAGCAAAAGCAAATAAAGGCAGGGCGCAGAGAGTTCGCACCTCTCTACGCCCTTATGCAGGAGAAAGGCCCTCCCACACAGCAAGAAACTTGCGCCGCACCCATTTTATCAAATATTGATGGCTTAATCAAGCGTGAAAAATGGGAATGTGTGTTTAGCTTTTGGCGGTGTAGGGATAAATTGCAAACCCTGCGCCGCTTTTGTTGTCTCGGCGGCCCCGAGCGAAGCCCAAGGGGGACGGGAATACCCCGCCCCCAAGGGCCGGACCGCTGAGACCTGACAAACGAATAGAGAGGAGAACACACAATGAAAAAGGCGTTACTATATGCTCTGACGCTGGCCCTTGCGTTGTCGTTGACAGCTTGCGGCCAGCCCAAGACGGAGCAACCCACGGACCCAGCCCCCAGCACATCGGCCCCGGTAGACACCTCTACCCAAGAGCCAGCCGCAGCCCCTGAACCAATCAAGGACACAACCCTGGAGCCGATAGAGAATGAGGTCAAGGAATTATCTGGCGCTGAACTTCTGGAGTATTTCCAATTATCATACGATACTGTAAATGATATAATGCCTAGTAGAAGTCCAGATGAAAAGATAAGCTATGAAATCATATTTTTAGAGGAAAGGACAGAATCAGATGGATACACCCTTCCATCCGATTACGAAGCCCAATACAAGGCTTGGAGACCAGAGACTGATTTCCCCGCAGATACACAAGGCCAGCAAGAAAGTAACACCCAGCAGGTCAGTGACCAGCAGAGTAAACCAGCAGCAGAACAGACGCAAAACTCCTCAACCAGCACGCAGCAGAGTGGAAGCCAACAAACACAAAAACCCAGTCAACCTCAATCACAACAACCAGTGGTGGATATGACCCCTATGATGGATTTGGTTCATACGAAGCAATGATCGATGAATATTGCAAACGATACCCAGAGTTATCCAGAGAAGAAATCATGAATCGAAATCCAGACCCAACTACTGTTCACGTAGATGAAGCAGCTGCTAGAGCAGATGATGCAGCAGATAGACTACGTGGGGGATAATCAAAAAATAAATTTTAATCTAAAGACCACAAGATTTAATTCTTGTGGCCTTTTACTATTCTTGATAATATTGATACCTACAACAAAACATTTATTCTGCTACATCGTAATTTAGTCTAAGCTAATCACATTAGTGCAGGCTAAATCATCCAGCCATAAACCCCACTGGGCGACAGCCTGACAGAATGAAAGTATCGGCATTTTAGGTTAATTTTTCAAATCGCTGAGTACCAAAATTTCGGGCATTTTTTCAGAATTGAGATTACCGAAATTTCGGGCAATTACTGAAATTTGCGTTACTGAAATTTTAGTAAATTACTCAAATTTTTTTGAATGGTCCTTATTTTTCCTGAAATTTCAAGGGTTTTGCAGTCCGCTGGAAAATAAATTCCTATCGGGAAATTCATGATTCGGCATTTACCCGCTGGGGAAATTTTTCTCGGTGACTGAAATTATGGTATCTTTGTTGTATGCTAAACAACCCAAATTTTGGTTATTTATGCTGACACACGATAACCAAAACCGCGCCAAGACTGCGCCCGAAGATTCCGTGGATTCTGCTGGCCCGGCTTCACCGGAACAACATATTTTGCAATATCGCGCAGAAGCTGCTCCCCATCCGCGCCGGGATTGCGGAGAAACTCTTTGCAAAGATATCCCGCCATTTTGCGGTTCACTTCATAAAGTTTCCCATGTTTCCACGGTTGAATGACAACTTGCCTGATGATTTTAGAACAGAAATTGGAGAAAATCATGGCGGAATAGATTTCCTGCTTGGCAAATTCTTCACTTTTCCCGTGGATATGCGTAATGCAATGAGTATATTTCAGCTCTCGGAACGCCGTCTCGATACCCCATCTCGCATGGTAAAGCTCCTTTATTTGACTTGCAGTGACCGAGGTAGGCAGAGAAGTCGCCAGCGTCTCATATTCCCCGGTACTGAGCTTTAGCCGAATGATTCGCAGCTCCATCGGGTAGGGAGAAGGGAAGCTCCAGCGTCCGGCGCGTGTATTCGCGCTATATGTGCGGTTTGGATTTTTCTGAGTTTGTAAAAATATGTAGCCCCGTGCTTTATCCTCCTTAGTTTGCGTCGTGGTGATTGTGAAATTGACCTGACGGTCAAACTCCCGCATTGGAAGGTCCGCTATACATTTCATCGCGCCGCGCCCCTGCTTCACCCGAATGAGAAAGTCGGTATTTTCCCGCTCAAGAAGCGACGCAAACAGCGCATAACTGGAATATCCCCTATCCCCCACAAGCAGAATCTTTCCGGCGATATCATACCACGTCAGCAAAAATTCGAACGCTCCAATCTCGTCCTGCTCCGGCTGGGGATGAATTTCGGCGGAAAGATACATTTTCGATAAAACATCGTAAATAGCGTGTACTTTCACCTGATTATAGCCTTTTGGAACGCCAGAATGTTGCACAAATGTCTTTGCGTTCGGGTCTCTCGCAATGTTGACACTCGACCCATCAACCGCACAAACCCGATAGCCCTGAAATGTTTCATAGTCCATATCCTGCGCACCGAAAGCGGCTAAAACGTCTTGAAAGACTCCAGAATTGAGCTGGTGGCGGCGTTGAATAAAGGCGGAAGGCGTCATATCAAGGCCCACCCGCTTCAGCTCCTTCGCAAGGCTTCCGCCCTCGAAATACAAGAGCGCATTTGCAATATCTTGAAGGGTGACAATCCGCTTCCGCTGAGGAGATTTCACCATCTTGTCGCGTGTTGTATAGTTTATTTCGTGTTGAATAATGTTTTGCAACTGCTGATATACAATCTCAGGATAAGTCATAGTAAAGGCTCCTTTGTTCAAAAAATTCAGCAAAAACGCAAAAAAGCGCAACAAAACGCCATCGGCGTTTCCATTGCGCTTGCTTCTTTTTGTTCCTTGCCGTGAATTTTTTGACTTGCCCGCCCTATCTGCCCTGAGACTTTTTGAACGCGGTTTCCTGTCTATTTTATATCTTTCTATGCGCTTTTTACTGTATTTCAATTATAGCGAAAGGCATGTATATTTGTCAAGAGGTAGGAAACAGTTATTAACTTAACCGACCGCTTTTTGATTTTCGTTAAGTTAAGGGAAAACCGCTGTCATTTGAGCAATATTCCATACAAAGCAATGCAAAAAGATTTCTCCCGGCACCGTCTTGCCAGACGTGCCGGGAGTTCTTTTTTTACTTATCTTTATAGCATTGTCGAAAAAAGTAGTAGCTATTCCCGACAAAGTGTGGTATGTGTTGGTGTTGCAAAAAGAGCGAGGAGGCGACACAACCATGCGCGACTACATAAAAGCGATCCACCTGCGTTTGAAAACCCGTCCCGGCAGACGCTGGAGCTGGAACGACGGGCGGACACTCTCCACAAACAGCTGGCCTCCCGGCTGGCAAAGCCGGAGTGGAGGATGCTGCTGCGGCTGGTGGACCTGGAGAACGAGCTGCGCGGTCGGTCGGATCTGGACAGCTTCATGTCCGGGTTCCGTCTGGCTGACGGGATACATCAGGAGTTGATGGAGCAGCCGCCCTACTCCTTTGAGTTGGAGAATGAACGGTGCGCTTGTGAGAGACTGGAGAGAAGGGAGAGGTGAATCATGGCAAAGCGCAGACCGTCCGGCGACGGCATGGTGCGCAAGCGGGATGACGGACGCTGGGAGGGCCGCATCGTGGTGGGCCACAAAGAAAATGGTGACTCCATCTTCCGCAACGTCTACGCACCTACACAGAAGGAGTTGTCCGCAAAGCTCCGTCAGCACATCGACAGCTATCAGGGCGCCGACCTGACGGAGCAAAGCCGGATGACACTCTCGGAATGGCTGGACCAGTGGCTGGAGAACATGGCGGATACTCTACGGCCCAACACGCTGAAGAACTACCGCAGCTACATCGAGAATCATATCCGCCCCAGTCTGGGCGATAAGCAGCTGGCCTGGATCACGCCGAAGGACATCCAACGGTTCTATGAGAAACTGGGCGACAGTCTGGCCAGTTGTACAGTGCGCCGCATCCACACTACGCTCCACGGCGTACTGAAAGCAGCGCAGCAGGCTCACCTGATCGCCAGCAATCCCACTGAACAGATCATCACTCCTAAGTTCAGCTAAGGAGCGAAGCAAATACTGACAGACGAGCAGCTGGATGTGTTCATGAAAGTTATCGCAGAGGATGAAATCTGGCATGACTTCTTCTACACAGAACTGACCACAGGCCTGCGGCGAGGTGAGATCTGCGGACTCAAGTGGGAAGACTGCGATGAGGTCAATGGTACATTGAAAGTCTGCCGCACTGTCTACCGGGAATCCGGCAGTGGCCTGACTGCCGGAGATACCAAGACCGGCGCCAGTACTCGAAAGATCGTACTGCCAGCCAGCACAGCCGCAGTCCTCAGTAAGCGAAAGAATGACTGAGTGGATATTCCCCAACCCCCTGAAGCCGGAACAACCCACCGATCCTGGCTCCGCGTACCGCCGGTTGAAGGTCCTGCTGAAGCGGGCCGGTCTCCCGAATATTCGCTTCCACGACTTGCGTCACACCTTCGCAACTCACGCTCTGGCGTCGGGCGTGGATGTGAAAACCTTATCGGGTATCCTCGGTCACACCAGAGCGGCGTTCACGCTGGACACCTACACCCACACCACCGGCGATATGCAGAAGCGAGCATCGGAAGTAGTAAGAGATTTCCTGACAGATATTTTCGGAAAGGAGCTGAGACCGTGGGAAGAAAACGCAAAAGCGGCGAGGGTACAGTCCGGCTGAGAAAAGACGGGCGTTGGGAGGGCCGGGTAGTTATCGGCTATGATGACAAGGGTCTGCCCAAAACAAAAAATGTGCTGGCAAAGACCAAGGCAGACTGCGTGGCAAAACTGGAATCACTGAAAAATTCCGTGACTCCTGCAACCCCTGCCAAAGTCAAGTCGGACATGCCCTTCGGCGAGTGGGTGATATTCTGGTATGAAAACTACAGCAATCCAATGCTCCGCCCCAGTTCGCAGCGATCCTATGAGGATTTTATCCGGCTCTACATCCGCCCGAAGCTGGGCAGCGTTCCCCTGAACAAGCTGACAACAAATGAGCTCCAGCAGTTTTTCAACTGGATGAGGAAGGACGGACGTACTCTGCATAGAGAGTTCAGGGGCGGCGGTCTCTCGGACAACATGGTGCGCAACTGCCACAGCCTCTGCCGCAGGGCCTTGGAAAAAGCTGTGGCAGACCGATTGATCGTAAAGAATCCAATTGAGGGATGCAAGGCCCCGCCAATCAGACGGGAAGAGATGCAGCTGCTCACCAGGGAGGAGCTGCAAAGACTGCTCATCCAGGCCAAAGACGAAGGCTACTACGGGTGTTCCTGCTGGAGCTGACCACCGGGCTTCGAGTAGGGGAGTTGATGGCGCTCCAGTGGGACGATTTGAATTTCAATACCGGGGAACTGCGGATTGAACGGTAGATTTATCGAACCAAAGAGGAACTGCTGATCCAGGAACCCAAAACCAAGGCATCTATCCGAACAGTGATTCTGTCTCCGCCTGTGGTCGAGACGCTAAAGGAGTACAAGAAAACCTTCTCCTCCCGGTGGATGTTCCATTCTCCGAAAAAAGAGGACGCCCTGCTGGCTCCAGCCGCCGCCAGTCACAGGCTGAGCAAAATCCTGACTCATGCGGGGTGCAAAAAGGTTCGCTTCCATGACCTCCGGCATGTTTTTGCCACCAACGCTCTGGAGCATGGGATGGATGTGAAGACTCTGTCCACCATCATCGGGCATACCTCCAGCGCCATAACTTTGAACATCTACGCCCATGTCACAAGTGATATGCAGAGGCAAGCCGCAGTCAAAATCGACCAGGGCATTGGAAAAGCAGAGGCAACGGAATCTGCACCGGCAGCAAAATCCATGCCCACGATGACTGATTTGCAGCCCACCAAGAAACGGAGACGCCGATGGGGAACAGGGTCACTCAGTCAGAGCAAAAGCGGTCGATGGACTGGGCGGTGTGCGATTACATGGCCGGATGGGAGACTTGAAACACGAAGCGTCCATGCCGACACGGAGGAGGAGTGCGAAAGGCTATTGGCGATAGTGATTGCCGAGATGCGAGCAAAGGTGGCCGCCGAAAAGGAGCAGTCGAGTGTGGAGAACAGGGCAAGGTGAAAGCTGCGGCCCACTGGGACATCCCCGGTGGGCCAGTTTTTCTCTGTCTGTGGGCAAATATGTGGTCAAGAAGTACCCAGCCGTACCAAGCAAGCAGAAATTGTCATGAGAATGGCAGGCCTGAAATAGATAATGGAGATTTTCAAGGCCATAAATCAGCCCTTATCCTCAGAGCAGCGTGTGCGCTGGTACATCCAAAGAATAAGGGCAGCGGGCCGAAGAGACAGCGCGGCGCCTGCTAATTTTCTGAGACTTGCGTTGTCCAATCCGCGGAAATCACACTCCTACACCGAAAGTAGGTATAGGAAAACTATTTATCCCTAAATAGTCTTTTTGAAAAGTTCAGTTTTATGATTCTAAAGCGGTTGTTTATGATATATTTCTGACAAGCAGTTCAAATGCTTCCCGCAATTCATATCGAGCCACTTTTAAATTATATTCCATGCTTTGGCTTCTGTCTATAAAAGTTTCAAAATCTTTGATGGCCTCTTGAAGTTCCAGATGACTGGTCCCGTTGTTAGGAATACTATCACTAAAAGAGTTGTAAATTATGGCTTTATGAGCAATTTCCTCTCCGTAACGGTCAATCAAATCTTGTTGAGCAGAATCACTGAGAAAACTCAACTGATCACTTAAGTTGATAACCTCAACAAGACAATCGATAAAACCCCCTATATATGGAGACTCAAAAAAACGACTTATTGCATTTTGCCTTTCTGCAAGTTCTTGAGTCAAACCTTTGTGGGTTGCAATTCGGAGAGATTCAACGGCTTTGCTGGTCATACCCAGAGATTCGCAAATCGCTGTGTTCAATTTCGAGCCGTCTTTGTAGCATTTTTCACCAAGAAGGTAGCCGTATTCACAATTAAAAAGTTGTGCCATTTTCAACAAAGTGTCCTGTGGAGGGCGAAGTTTCCCTTTTTCATAATTAGAAATTTGTTTCCCCGTAACACTGAGCATCTTGCCAAGCTTATCCTGAGTTAACCCCAACCTCTTACGTTGTCCTCTAATCAATTTACCTATTTGTTCACTGTTGTACTCCATTTTCACACCGCCTATACTTAAAAAGTAAATAATTATCTATGATTTCTATTTACAGTTCGATTATCGAGCAGTATAATATGGCTTAGGTGATTAGTCAAGGGGGAAAACAGTAGAAATACCCTGCTAAGCAGTTTCTGGGATCATGACAAAATAGGAGGTGAATAGCGTGTCACAAGAGATGGCGGTGATCCGTAGTTTAGCTCAAGTTTTCAATAAGCTGACCATGCCGCAGGCCTTGGTGATTGACGGCGGTCTGATTTTTGTCGCCTATATTCTCACTAGTGCTTTTAAAAACGGATGGGCTCCAGATTTTGATTTTACCAACAATAGAGTTCGATTTATCCACTATTCACAGACGGCAGAAGAATGAACAAGCATATATAAATTTATGAGGTGTTCTCTTGGGAAGCATTTACCAAAAAGCACAGCAGGAGCAAGCGAGGGAGTTTCGACAGGAAATACTGGATAAACCGGAGGGCCTGCCCGCTGACACGCCAGGCTGGAGAGAGTCATTAAAAAATGCCATAGGCGATATCATTAGATCTGAGGAACAACCGCCTGCCGATACGCAACCAGAGGCAAAAAGAGAGCCTTGGGATTTCTCCCGCGAAAAAGCTCAGACTGTATTTGTGTGTGGAGATGGGATCGTCATTCGCCCAATCACACCAGAGGACGAGGAGGTCTATCACAGTATTCAGATACAATACTCACTCATTTACAGATCGGCGTACTATGTGGCGAAAGAAAATAGAGAAAGCCTGTTCATGAGCGAGGCAGCGCCTCCAGAGGTGTTCTATTGCATGATCGAAAAGGACGGCGCTCCTATTGGCTATCTCGGAATAAAAGATACAAGCACCGAACTATGGGAAATTGCGATTGAGCTGGACACGAAGTACACCAGGCAGGGCCTTGGACCACAGAGCATCCGCCTGTACCTGAACGAGATCCAACGCATTACAGGCAAGAGGGAATTTAAGGCGAAAGTGGAGGCGGACAATGTTCCCTCACAGAAATGCTTTGAACGGCTGGGGGCAGAGCTGGCGGGGCTATGCGACAATGTAGTTCTGCAGACCAATGACGAGAAAAGTCGGTTCGAGGAGAGAAACCTTGACCTCATAGATGCACACATGATAGAGCTTGCTGACCGCCTTGGGGTAGAGCCGAAAAAACTGTTGAGCCATGTGCTTGATTACCGGCTGAAGTGTCCCCTGTAGGCCGGAGGCACTGATTGTCCAGATGAAATGGGAATTGAAGGCGGCACAGGGGGCGGGAATACCCTTCAGATACTGAGGTGCTATATCCAATGAATAGGGCAGCGGGCCGGAGAAACAGCCCGCCGCCCGAAAATTTTCTGAAACCCGTCCGTGGTATTTCTGTGGTCAAAAGAAAAATCACCCCAGTTTTCACTGAGGTGATTTCTTATTTGGTGGAGCGGGATATTTGGCGTCGTTGCCCCGAGAGGTAGCAGACGCTATAAAAAAGGCGTACAAAATGATGGAAACTCTGTGGGAGAACTACATGATTTCCGGCAAAATAAATCCCGTGTCTGGCATCTTCCTCGGCAAGAACAACTTCGGGTATCAGGACAAGACTGAGTATGTACTTACACCCAACGCACAGAACGAAAGTGACTATGACCCGGATGATATTCGACAGAGATACCTTCCGGGAAAACAACCCCCTGCATTGGAAGAGCCTGACAGCGAGGAATCTTAACCCCCAGATACTACCATCTGACCCCTGATTTGTAGTTAAAGTAGTTAAAAACAGGTTTTTGCGTATAAGTCTCCCTTTATCCTGTACGCTCATACAGTATATAAGGGGAGTAATACGCAAAACCATGAAAACAACTACTTTAACTACTCGACACCGACTTTCCCAGCTCTGACCGTCCGACTATCGCCAGCAGAACAGAATCGACTTTCGACTTTCGACTTTCGTTTCCGCTGGTGAATCTGATTTGACCTGTTCTCCTCGGCCCCCAACGCTGGGGAGAGCGGTTTTTCTTCAAAATTTCAGGATTTTGGGGCGATTTTTCGCCGTATTTGGCAATAACTGGAGCTTTGGGCCAGTCACGCCAGAGCGGGGAAAAATCGCCATTATACATTATATAGGGAAAAAGCAAGGCCAGCGCCAGCAGGAAGCCAGGGCAGGGAGCCGCAAGCAGGAAGCCAGGACAACCCGGGTTTACACTTAATCTTGAATAAAATTATAATTTACAGAATTGAAGTAAATGCAATCAATTCTTGAAGCCGCCGGAGTCGGAAACAGGCCAGAAAAAAATCAAGAAATTTCAAAAAAGTTATTGATATGTTTTCGTGTCTGTACTATATTGGTACCATCAAACACGAAAACATGTTAAACAGAGGTCAAACAATGGCATTTCCCAAAACGGTGGAGCAAAAGCAATTTGAAGAGCTTTTAACGGTGATGTCAAAGATAATGGCAATGCTCCCAAAAGAGTACAGAACGAAAGTATTTGATTATATCGTATATCTGTACAACAAAAACATCGAAAACAAATAATTTTGGAGGTAAAACAAAATGAAAATGACTGCTAAAGAATTAGCTTTTGCCGTATGGAATGAAACTGTAAAAGCCTATGGCACAGAAACGGCACAGGGCAAAGTGAGGAAATACATAAAGGCATCAGCTAAGAACGGATATAGCCATAGCAGACGGGAACGGAATTTTTGTCGAGAGCTGGAAACCTTATCAATGGCATAATGACAGAGGAAGCCGCCAGAAATGGCGGTTTTCCTTTTTGCCCTTTATAGGCCGCTGTAAGGCCCTGCAAGGGTTTTATATCAGGGAAGGTATCCGGAATAGGCAAGAGCATAGATGCCGCTACATAGCCGCCAGAGGACCGCAGAGGGTAACAGTCAACGGCCAGATCGCCAGCATGGAGCCGTCAGCGCCAGACGGTCAAGCCCCAAAACAGCGCCGGGAAAGCTAGTTAAAACGGCTATGCCTTCTGTAAGCCATTTTAAGGCCCATTCACGGGCTTTTAGGCAGGGGTGCTATAGGATTACCGGAGCCATAAACAGCCCTTGCAGGCCCTATGGAGCGTCACGGAGGACATACCCCCGGAGGGGGATAGAGAACCGCCGTCTAGGGCCGGGGGAGTGGTCCGAGAAGCCTAAAAAATAAAAAGGCAAAATGACACGGAAACGTGTTGACACTTATCCGTGTTTGTGGTATGATGGGTCTATCAAGGAGGTGTCTGCAATGACCGATAAAGAAATCATCAAGACAATTATGAAAAACCACAAAATAAGTAGCCCTACCCTTGCAAACCAATTAGGGTATAAGCAACCGTCTGGTGTAACTGAAAAATTGCGAAGAAAACAATCTATGCGGGTTGATACTTTTTCGAGTTTTCTACAAGCTATGGGTTGCACCCTCACAGTCAAAGACGGAGATGCAACATATACCGTTACGTTCGACAATGATGTATCTGAACTTGAACAGTCAGAGTAGTTGAAGTAGTGAAAAATCGGTTTTTGCGCTAAACTTCTCTTATATACTGTACGCTCATACAGGATAAAGGAAGGTTTATAGCAAAATTTGATTTTTAACTACTTCTACTACTCGCCATGTATGGGTCTACAGTGAAAAAGAATGGGGAGAAATCACCATGGGAAAAACATTGCTTCAAATGGAGCTAGAAAATGAACATCTGCGTTATAAGGAATCTGATTTTTGGAGCCATCCGATTATAGGCAAAGAGCTTGTCAGGTTCAGGTGGCGCAACCCGAAATATAAAGGCCACCATAAGTCTATCAAGGGTGTGCAGTATTTCGATGATTTCATCATGGACGAGCTGAAAAGCCTTGCGGAAAAGCATGGAGGAGGTTTTGTACTTGGACGAATTTGAAATCGTGAAGCATATTATGATGTTAGACCATGTTTCGTATGACGATTTATCAAAGCGGCTTGGGTACAAGTCCAAGGCCAATTCGTATCAAATCCTGAATAAGAAGAACATCTATGTAAGTACGTTGAGGAAGTTCCTTGATGCCCTTGGTTATGATATTATCATTTGCAAAAAGGACAAAACAGGCGAAGGATTTGTTGTAACGGATGATGATTTGCCCTCCCCCCTTCGCTTTCGTGACATGGGATTGAATCTGGAATCCATTTTCGATAGCTCAACAGTCGAAACACCCAAACCGGGCCTAACGGCAGAGGAAAGAATTTCCCGTACCAAGGCTCTCAAAAAGAACATATCCATTCTCACCAGTGAGGAGTGCGATTGTGAACTGCGTAAGATATGGGGCATAAAAGACCCAGCGCCGAAGGGGAAGCAACCTCAAAACGAATTTCAAATGGAGTATGAAAAGTATCACAAAGAGATTTTCGATTTATACGAAGCGGTAGCGTCTGTCCCGACCGTTGTGGAGCATAGCCATGGTACGGTCGAAGGGGGAGCGCAGGGCGCAGACCAAAGGCGCAGGAGCATCTTAGAGGAGCTAACACCGGGTTTTGTCATGGATGATTGATGTGTAGAGCGAGCGTTCTCGTACAATTCACTCGCCACTTCACAAAAGGAAATAAAAATTATCTTTTTGGTATCTATAAATAACTTAATTCGTGTTATAATCAACTCAATTTAGATAAGGAGGTGCTGAAAATGGTACTCAATGACATGGGCAAGGACGTAAAAAATATGTGCTGGGATTACGGGAGTAAGCAATACGAGCTTGCAAAAGCTGTAGGGACAACAGACCAGTATGTAAGTAGGCTTCTTAGAAACAAGGGCCTTGTAAACAAAATGTTTGTTGCCATTGTTGAATCCCTGGGGTATGATATTCAGCTTACTTACGTCAAACGAGAAAACAGTTGATTCATGGGGAGGGGCCGTAAATGTTTGTTGATGTTGCTGTGAACATCGGCGTGATGGCAATAATACTTACGATAATCTCTTTGATAATCACAGTTATTCTTGCTATCGCCAGAAAGAAGCAATGGAAGAAAGCGTTATTTGCCGCTGGCGTTTCGTTCCTCATAATCTTTATCGCTGGATTTAGTGCAAAGTTTTATCAAATGCACGAAGATTCGGTCGGAGGAAGCCCTACCGAAAACCAGTTGCCTAATGATACGGAAAATCATTTTGTTCAGGGTGAGAAGATTGATGGGGCCATATCTGATATTGGAGCCGATAACATAACGGGAAAGCTCATTGAAATCGGATTTACCGAGGAGGAAGCGGAAGGGATAAAAGAGACATTCCTATTGTGCGGCTTAACCGACATTAGGGGGTTTGGAAAAACAGACCCCTCTGCTTCGATAGATGGCCTTGTCTCTTATCGAAACGAAATCGACAAAGACAGAACAGCGTGGTTTACAATAGAGAACCGCAAATTATTCTACATAGCACTTAATGGAGTGGACGTATATGATAGCGGTAAGGGCGGTTTTCTAATAAATATCAACGATGTTCATGTTCCAGAAAGTTATGTTTCTCCCGATGTTGCCGATGATTTACACGACCTTACGGAGCAAACGCTGGATGGCTACTTCGTGAACGCCCTGTATTACGATGGTTTTGGGTACGCACGAGAAGACAACAATTATATGGCGCAATGCCAAGTTGAAGCAAAGAACAGATTAGGTACGAAAGACTGGGTATACGCAAAGGTCTGGTATGAGTGGAAAGACAACGAATTTGCTGTCACGGGCGTAGTCATTGATGGGCAACGGTATAAATGAATATAGAACAGGGAGAGGTGCATGATTGCGCGAGACTTAGTTCTCAAACAATCGTGCGCCTTTTCTTTTTTGGAGGTTTTTATGAAAGATTTACTGGAAGCAATCTGGCAACAGGTTGATACCGATTATCAGCCTTACGAAGACCTGTTTCATATTTGTAAAGAGACAATGAAAACCGATTTGAAGTTGGGGGTATCTTACCTCAAGAAGCTGTCAGACAAGCTCGAAATGGTGATTCCCATAACGGAAGACGAGGATGATATTCATAGTTTCTTTTCTCTCCATAAGCGGGTTTTACTTGCCGCCGCTCCCCATGACTTTGAGAGCTACCTTCTTTATGTGGAATGGAATCGAGACCCGGAGAAAAAGTTCTATCCTCCACGGAGAGCAATTTTGAAACAGGTGGTAGACAGCCTACAGCGGCTTGCCGATGATGAACTGGATTTGCTGGCAATCAGCCTCCCTCCCGGAACAGGCAAGACCACTCTCGCCATTTTCTATTTGACATGGCTTGGCGGGAAGATTCCCGATAAGCCGATGCTGACAGGTAGCCATTCCAATGCCTTTATCCGGGGCGTGTACGATGAAAGTCTCCGTATCTTTGACAGGAACGGGGAGTATCTGTGGCATGACGTGTTCCCTGGAGTAGAAGTCACAAACACTAACGCCAAGGATTGCCGAATTGACCTCGGAAACAGAAAGCGCTTCGAGACCATGGAATTTACCTCCATCGGCACGGGCAACGCTGGCCTGTACCGTGCGGCAACGCTTCTTTACTGTGACGATCTGGTGTCTGGAATTGAGGTGGCCTTGTCTAAAGAGCGGCTTGATAAGCTCTGGGAGACCTATACGACAGACCTTCGCCAGCGTAAAATCGGTGATGTGTGTAAGGAACTTCACATTGCTACACGCTGGTCGTGCCATGATGTGATTGGGCGGCTTGAGCAGGAGTACGAAGGGTCTGACCGGGCGGAATTTATCACCATTCCTGCGTTGAACGCTGATGATGAATCCAATTTTGATTACGCCTATGGTGTCGGATTCTCCACCCGGTTTTTCCACGAGCAACGAGACATTATGGAAGACGCAAACTGGCGAGCGCTCTATATGAATCAGCCCATAGAGCGGGAGGGTCTTGTGTACCATGCCGATGAATTGCGGCGGTATTTTGAGCTTCCCTCCGATTCTCCTGATGCAATCATAGGCGTATGCGATACCAAAGACAAGGGCAAGGATTACGCTGTCCTCCCGGTGGCCTACGTCTACGGGCAGGATTACTACATTGACGATTGTGTATGCGATAATGGCTTGCCGAACATCGTAGATGTGCGATTGGTTGACATTCTGGTGCGAAACAGAGTGAAAATGTGCCGATTTGAAAGCAATTCTGCGGGTGGAAGGGTAGCCGAAAAGGTGCAGAAAGATGTAAAAGCCCGTGGCGGTATTACGCAAATCACTACGAAATTTACGAGCGAGAACAAAGAAACGAAAATCATAGTGAATAGCGCATGGGTGAAAGAGCATTGTCTATTCAAAGACGAGAGCCTGTATCAGCGAAACAGCGAGTATGGGCGAATGATGAATATGCTATGTGCGTATACAATGGCGGGAAAGAACAAGCATGACGATGTACCTGACGTAATGGCAATGTTGGCGGAGTTCGCTCAATCTCTCGTGGGAGGTGGAGTAGAGGTGTTCCGGAGACCGTTCTAAAGTCAAAAGTGCGAGAAATGCAACATTTTGTGCTTTTTTAGATTGACAAATCCCATATAATGCGCTATACTTGGTTACAATAAAATAATTTTAATTGGCGCATGATTGCGAGACCTTGAGTGGTCGAACAGTCATGCGCTATTTTTGTTGCCCGAAAGGAGGGGTGAATGTGGGGAAGGTTATGTCAGGCCGGAGAATCCTGATTTCGGATGAAGTCAAGATTACTCGAGAAAATATCCTTCGTGTGCTGGATGATGTGTCGAGCGCACACAGCGCAAACCGCTCCGAGATTAAATACCTCTGGAATTATTACAAAGGAAAACAGCCTATCCTTGAGCGCCAGAAAACCGTGCGCCCCGAAATCTGCAATAAGATTGTGGAGAACCGGGCCAATGAAATCGTATCGTTCAAGCTCGGCTACCTCTGCGGTGAGCCTATCCAGTATATCGCAAGAGGAGCTGAACCTGACGTTGCGGAGGGTGTCTCCAAGTTAAACGAGATGATGTTCCTTGAGAACAAGCCGAGCTTCGACAGGGAACTCATTGAGTGGCAGTTGATTTGCGGAACGAGCTTCCGCATGGTCTTACCCGATGATGCCGCCGAGAAAGACGAAGTTCCTTTTGAGATTTACACGCTCGACCCTCGCAACACCTTCGTTGTCTACAGCAACAGGGTCGGCAACAGGCCGCTCATGGGTGTCACCTATACGGAGAACACGAAGAATGCTGAGAAGACCTACTGCATTTACACGAAGGATGAATATTTCGAGGTCAAGGCGATGGCGGTTATCAAGCAGGAAAAGCACTTCCTCGGGATGATTCCCATTATCGAATATCCTGCCAATAACGCACGGCTCGGCGCTTTTGAAATCGTCCTTCCCATGCTGGACGCAATCAACACAGTCGCAAGCAACCGTATTGACGGGGTGGAGCAAATCGTTCAGGCGTTCCTCAAGTTTATTAACTGCGATATTTCCAAAGAGGAGTACGAGGAGTTTTTGAAGCTGGGCGCTATCAAGGTGAAGTCTCCCGATGGGCAGACAGCCGATGTGGATATGGTTACGACAGACCTTAACCAAGACCAGACCCAGACGCTCACCGATGATTTGTACCAGACCGTGCTTACCATCTGTGGTATGCCGAACCGTAATGGCGGGTCTTCCACCTCCGATACGGGAGCGGCGGTCATTTTGCGGAATGTTCTCTGATTCAGAGAGTGCTTATGCTATGAGTATGGAGTATTACCAAGAGCAGGAAGCCAAGCGAGAGGAGAAAGAAGCAAAGCGTCTGGAAACCCAGCAGAAAGCACAGGTTATAAATCCCGAATAGGGGCTTATATACAGCGACAGGGAAGCCGCTCTAAAAATTTCGCAGAAAATCCGGTAGGGAAATCGGTATATAAAATTCGCAGAAAGGATGGAATTGTATGACACTCAAGGAATTGCTCAAGGACAAGTTCAAGGATGGTATGACCCCAGAGGAAATTGAAAAGGCGTTGGAGGGCATCGAAGCTCCCCAGCCTGAACCCACTCCCGCTCCTGGAGGCGAGGTGAACCCCATGCAGAGCTACGAGACCGAGAAGCTGAAAGCGGCGGTCACTAGAGGGTGTCTTCAAACTCAAGCAATCCAAACGAGAATGGCGGCAAGCCGGGTAACCGCAAAAAATAGACAGGCAC
>ERZ808037.1223-NODE-1223-length-17799-cov-3.969417_pt1 | contig 17799 bp, 11 predicted proteins | sample MGYA00380190_ERZ808037 | MGnify/ENA primary metagenome ERZ808037 (study PRJEB31490, sample SAMN06133399) | mouse gut metagenome | isolation source: J9 | host: mice | place: China: Chengdu | collected 2015-05 ... | reverse complement strand
GGAATATTGCCCCGTCTGCGCAGGATAGCTGCCGATTCGTCCCGCGTGATGATTCAGGCATAAAAAATAATGTAACATTTAGGCTGAATTGTTACAGCCAAAATGACTATTTCATAAATATACTTGCATTTTTTATAGACTATTATTATAATATATTTATGAAACACAACAACTAATTGTAAAATATGCTTTATAAATAGTCGTGAAAAATGTAAAGTATATTTATCAAACACTCAGGGAATCCTGTCATTATGGAGGTGTTTTATGGCAATTGTAAGCAACGAACAGGTTATCAAAGTGTTGCGGCAGTATAATCCGTGGTGGCGGATGCCTACGGCAATGCAGGAGGAAAGCAAGCCGCAGAAACGCCAGGCGTATCACGAGGCACTCAAAATCTTGAACCACAAGAGCATCCGCCGTTTTGTGGTACTGTCCGGGGTTCGGCGTGTGGGCAAGACGACAATCCTGTATCAGATTATGGAACATATGATTAACGAAGGCATAGATCCACAGAACATCCTGTACGCAACATTTGACAATCCAGTTCTCAAACTGATTGATGTGCAGAGCGTGCTGTCCATCTATGAATCCCTCTATCCAATCAGTGGAACACGTTATCTTTTTTTTGATGAAATACAGGAATGTCCCAATGCCAGGACAGCATTGAAATTTCTGGCAATGGATAATCGGTATGATGTGATTGCATCTGGGTCGCTGCTTGGACTTCATTACAGGGAAATGACTTCTATTCCTGTCGGGTACGAACGGACGATGGAAATGTTTTCCCTCGATTTCGAGGAATTTCTCTGGGCAATTGGGAAAAATCCGGATGCCGTTGCAGAATTGCGAAAATTTTTTGCCGAAAGGGCAAAGGTTGATGATGGTGTGAACAGGCAGTTTATGGAGGCGCTTCGGGAATATCTGGTAGTGGGCGGTATGCCGGAAGTGGTCAACACCTTTCTGCGGACGAACAATTATCAGGAGGCTTACGGGACTCAGAAAAAAATCATGGAAAGTTATCGAGAGGATATTAAGCATTATGCCTCTGCGGCGGCCAGACAGAAGATCAGTGACTGCTATCTTTCCATACCGAGACAGCTCGCAAAGGAGTACACCAAATTTCAATATAAGGTCGTGAGTCGGGAAGGGAATGCCCGCAGATATGAGAACAGCTTGAACTGGCTTGTCGATGCGGGCATGGTTAAGCTGTGCGTGAACGTGTCCACCCCGCAGTTTCCTTTAGTGGCCTATGAAAAGCCGGATCAGTTTAAGGTATATGTGACGGATATTGGTCTGCTGACTTCGCTTTACGGATATGAAACGCAGGCCGCACTGTTAAAGGACACGCTGACAGGGCCTGCAAAGGGCGGCATTTATGAGAATCTTGTGTTTGATATGCTGATTAAGAGAGGAATTGTGCCGAATTATTATAAGAATGAAAAAAACACGCAGGAGATAGAGTTTCTCTTTGCACAGAACGGCGCAGTCATTCCTGTGGAGGTAAAGTCGAAGCGGGGAGCGACGGTTTCTCTGAACAATTTTATAGAGGAGTTTGCCCCGCCTTACGCTTATAAATTAATTGCAGGCAATGTTGGCGTAAGCGGGACGAAAATTACGATGCCTCTTTATATGGCCATGTTTATTTAAGATTTTTATAAGAAATCCCACGACTTTTTTATAAGGACTTATTTTTAAGATAAGTGCAGGCTTAAAGGAAAAAGGGGGTAAGATTTTCAGATGGATGCAGGTGTGCTTGTGGTGGACGATGACAGAGAGATTGTGAGGGCGATCGCTCTTCTGCTGGAAAAGGAAGGCTACCGCGTGCTGAAGGCTTATGACGGCATGGAGGCATTGCGGATTCTGGCGGAAGCAGAGGTGCAGCTCATCATCATGGATGTGATGATGCCGAAACTGGACGGGCTGTCCGCCATGATGAAGATCAGGGAGAGGAAGAACCTGCCGATCATTGTGCTCAGCGCGAAGACGGAGGACACGGACAAGATCTTAGGGCTCTCTATGGGGGCGGACGACTATGTGGCGAAGCCCTTCAATCCGCAGGAACTGGTGGCACGGGTGAAAAGCCAGCTTCGCAGATACACATGTCTGGGCGGTATTCACGCGCAGAGCGAGGAGGACGAGATCGTAAACGGCAGACTCTGTTACCGCCTTCGGGAACGCACGCTCTATGCGGACGGGGAGCCGGTCAGACTGACCGCCACGGAGACGAAGATCATGGAGCTTCTGATGAAAAACAGGGGGCGTATCTTCCCGGCGGAGGAGATTTACGAGAGAGTCTGGGAGGAGCCTTCTTTCGCGCCGGAGAATACGGTGATGGTGCACATCAGGCACATCCGGGAGAAAATCGAACTCAATCCGAAAGAGCCAGAATATATAAAGGTGGTGTGGGGCATTGGCTATAAAATGGAAAAAAAGTAGTGCGGTATGCGGTTTCGTGGCTTTTGTGACAGGATTGACCATGATAGTCATTCATCTGGTTCCCGCGGTAAGTATGGCGGCGGCATTTGGCATGGATGTTTTCGAAGGGCAGTCGGATTATCAGAAGAGCGCAGATTTCAGGCTGTTAATCAGCAACAGGCTTTCAGATTTGCTGGGTGTGGCAACGGGCGGAAGTACCTATGCGGGGTATGTTACGGATTCCACGGGCGCGACCTATAAGTTTATGGATGAATCCTATGAGGAGTGGGCGGACAAGTTTCTGAATGAGACGACTGTGGTACAGGAGGAGGCTGCCGTGGAGGAATACGCGGCTTATACGTCAGATGCCGTCGGCGGGCTGGCGACTCTGGAGGACTTTGACGGCAATTTTGACGACTATCAGGAATATCTGATAGAGCAGCAGGCGCATTATGATGAGATTGCGGCAGAAGCAGGTTATGGCAGCATGGATGATTATGACGTTTATTATGGCTATGGCGGCGGATATAGTGGCGGGGATCAGGAGGACCGGGACGCTTATATGGCGGACATGGCGCAGAACAAAAACCTCCGCTATGCGGTAATCTATCAGAACAAACTGCTGTATTCCAACATTGACGATTTTGCAGACAAAGCGGGGGAGGAGTGGAAAGGCGAGGACTTTTCTAAATCACTTGACGCGGAAGCGTATAACTTTACCCTCTGGTACAACAGGGCTGGCGACGGCAAAGTGCAGATCGTGAAGGACGGCTACGAGGAAGATGTGTACGGCGATGGCATCTACAGCGACAGGAGCCGCTGGCTGGTGCCCGGGTATGCGAACTTTACGATGGGAGAGTTGACAAAGGATGCGGTGGTCTTTCTGGCGGCGGCAAAATATCCCCAGCTCTATCTGGTGAGTGAGGACGGGCGAAGCGGCGCCACGCAGTATGGCGGCAGACTCTACCGTATGCGGTGGAATACCCTGTTTCTTACCGGCGCCGTAGAACGGATTAAAATTTTTATGGGAATCGGCGTACTCCTGCTGGCGGTCGGTCTCCTTATGCGGAAGAGCAGAAGGCAGGCGGTGGAATGGATTGCGGATTTACTGGCAAAAATCTGTCTGGAAATCAAGCTCGCGGCTTTGCTTGTTCTGACCATTCTCTTTATGGGAATGGGCGGGGATGTGCTCGGACAGTTCGGCTGGTGGATCAGAAACGGGCTGGGATATTATCACTGGAGCGGCGATTACATCTACGAGATGAAAAGAATGATAGAGGCAGGCGGCTATCTGGCGCTCTGGTTCTGGCTCATTTATCTGGTCGTTCTGGACTGGCGGATGAATGGGAAACGGCAGAAGAAACCGGTTTTTGATCTGCTCAAAATGAAGGATTTGAAATACCCGGTCCAGAAAAGACTGGTGAGGAGACAGCGGAACACACTGATTGCGGAGATTTGCCTGCTTTTGCTGTTTGCGGGGGCGGTCTGTGCACTCTGGATGCTTCAGGGGGAACTGGTCAATTGGATTTCGGGCGGATACGGTTACAATTATGCGTATGAAACGGATGTGTATGAAGCGGTGACGGAGGATATGGGTTATCCCTTCCATATGAGATATGCTTATATGCTGATGGCAGAGGTCATATTTGGCGCGCTGTTTGTCTTTACTGCGATTACTGTCGCGGGTCTAAAGAAAAACCGTCGTCTGGCGGTGGATATCGGTTTGCTCACAGACCGGATTCTGGCGGTGCGGGAAGGAGAGCTTTCCGGGGAACTGGTCTTGTCCGAGGGAACCGATCTGCAGGAGGCGGCTGACAGTTTGAGCCAGATACAGAAGGGCATGGAGACAGCGCTCAGGGAACAGGTGAAGAGCGAGCGGATGAAGGTGGAGTTGGTGACCAACGTTTCTCACGACATCAAGACACCGCTCACCTCCATCATCAGTTATGTGGAACTTTTGAGACAGGAGGAGAACCTGCCGCAGCACGTCAAAGAATACGTACAGATTTTAGGGGAAAAGTCCGAGCGGCTGAGAAACATTGTGCAGGATGTGTTTGAGATCAGCAAGGCGGCGTCCGGGCAGCTGCCGATTCAGATGGAAACGCTGGATATGGGGAAACTTCTGCGCCAGACCCTTGCGGATATGAATGACCAGATAAGTCAAAGTACACTTATCATGCGGACAACGATACCGGAGCAGCCGGTGCCTGTGCTGGCGGACGGACAGAGACTTTACCGGGTGTTCCAGAACCTTTTGCAGAACGCGCTGCGCTATTCACTGGAAGGTTCCAGAGTTTATCTGACGTTGACTGAAGAGGTCGGACAGGCGGTAGTGCGCGTCAAGAATACTTCCAGCGTGGAGCTTTCGGACGGCAAGGACTTTACCGAGCGGTTTGTGCGCGGCGACGAGAGTCGTACCGACGGCGGCAGCGGTCTCGGGCTGTCCATTGCGAGGAGCTTTACGGAAGCCTGCGGCGGAAAGTTGACCGTGGAGACGGACGCGGATTTGTTTACAGTGACCGTGCGGTTTGACAGAGCGGGGAATGCGCCCGGACGGGGAGAAGATTCTTTCGTAACGGCAGGAGCATCCGAGTCGGGGCTGACAGGCAGCAGGGGGACGACTACGCCAGAGGAGGTGGAGTCGGTATGAGAAAGAGGACTTGGGCGGCTGCGCGGCAACCGGGCAGCCGTGTACGCGGGAAAGTATGGCATGGAGGAGACGAAGGGAAAGAGTTGCTGCGTATCAGAGAAAAAAGAATGTGGCTTGGCGGCATCTGCCTCGGATTAAGCGTGGCGGTGGCAGCATGTGGGACGGATGGGCAAATTGCCGGTGCGCGGAAGGTGCCGGACGCACAAAGCATGCAGGAAGAGCAGACGGTGCAGGAGGGACAGGAAACAGCAGGCACGCAGAACGAAGAAGCCCTCAGAGAGCAGGTTCTTTCGGAGATGACCGACGAACAGAAAAACTGGATGGGCGGTCTTTCCAAGGAGCAGCGGATTGCGGATTTTGAGAGCCTGTGCAAGGGCTTGCGGGAAAATTATCCCTATGTGAAGCTGGCTGCACGGCAGGTCGGGGCGGATCTGGATGCAATGGAAACAGAGTATCGGTCAAAGGTGGAACAGTGTGAGAATGACGATGCCTTTTACTATGTGTTAAGGGATTTTGTCGGGACATTTTCCTACACGGGACATCTGGCGCTCTGGGGACGGCGCTACGAGAGTGAGCTTGCGGACCAACGTGAATATGTTGAAAAGTCGGAAGGAGAAGAGCGAGAGCGGATGGAGCCGTATCTCAGGACGCTGGACAATCCCGTTTCTCATAGGACATATGCTTCCATGACAAAGTATTATCAGGAAATAGACTGCGGGATGGAAGAGAAGCGTGCCGAGGAAAACGGCGGCGCGCGCGAAGAATCTGCAGAGGCAGCCGGAGAAACCGCCGCGGTGGAGGAAGCGATGCCGGCAAATGTGGAGACGAAGATTCTGGAGCCAAGAAAGACCGCCTATGTTTTCATCGACACATTTGATTATGAACAGATGGAGACTGACCGTGAAATACTGCTGCCCTTTTATGAGGAAGTTAAGGATTATGAAAATCTAATCATTGATATTACAAATAATTTAGGCGGCAGTATGTGGTATTTTGATGAGCTGGTGGCAGCGCCACTGACAAAGGAAACGCTGACGGTGCCGGGATATCAGCTTTTTAAGGGCGGAGAGAACAACGAAACTTTCCTTCAGATAAAGAAGGGCATCGCGTCCGGGCTGTATCAGTCGGTCAGCGAACTTCCGGCGATGCCAAAGCTGAATCCGGAGGACGCCGCGGACTGCGACTGGTTTTTGCGGGAGGACTATACGGTGAAACCCTCGGGAGCCGGATTTGACGGGAAGATATGGCTGCTGGTGAGCGAGAACAACTATTCTTCCTCCGAGTATGCGGCAATGTTTTCCAAGGCGAGCGGTTTTGCCACGCTGGTTGGCAGGAGGACGAGCGGGGATGGAATCGGCACAAACCCGGCTTACCTGATTTTACCAAACAGCGGTCTGGTGGTGCAGTACAGCCCCATGTACGGGGTGACGGCGGACGGAAGCGGGAGCGAGGAGCACGGGACGGAGCCGGACTTTGTGTGCCCCGAGGGGGAGAGTGCGCTGGAGACGTGTCTGAGGCAGATAGATAAAGCAGGAAAGTAACAGTTCAGCCTAGGACTTTGCACTTGCTGCAAAGTCCGTAAGAACGTGTAAATTTAGTGAAAAAGAATCTGCCCCTCGCCGAAGGCGACTTGGAATGGGCAGATTCCGTAACAGGAAGCCGAAAGGCTGAACTGTTACGCAGGAAATGTAAAAAGTTTCACATTGTGTTGACGTTGCTTGCGGAATTGGGTATAGTAGATATATACTTAAAAAGGAGGCAGCCTGCATGGCAAAGACCGCAAATATTAATATTAGAATCGATCCTGAGACGAAAACAAGCGCTGAAGAATTGTTTTCCAGTTTTGGGATTACGATTACAGATGCAATCAATATCTTTCTTCGGAAATCCATTATGGAAGGAGGATTGCCTTTTGAGATGAAACAGCCTCGTTATAATGCAGAGACAGAGGCAGCGATGAATGAAGCGCGAGCAATTATGAGAGGGAAGATAAAAGCAAAGTCTTATCCGGACGCGCATACACTTTTTGAGGAACTGGACGCGGAAGAGGAGAATGTGTGATGCTTGAATTAGCGACGACAGGACAATTCCGCAAGGACTATAGGCGTGTGAAAAAAAGGGGCTATGACATCTATCGGGATCATGGGTTAGCTGGAAATTACCTAGGATTTCGTGAATGCCATATTTTGCCAGATTGGCTTTTGGTTTATGCTGTCAATAAGAAACAATTGATATTGACAGCTTCGAGAACAGGGACGCACGCGGATTTATTTGAAAAATAGGATATACAAAGAAGAGAAAACAGGAGCCCTACGACTCCTGTTTTTCCTTTCTCACAAACATCAGCCCGAACGTCCCTACGCCGCAGTTGCTTGACACGGTGGCGGACGCCTTCTGGAGAATCACTTGATCAAAGTGGATATACTTTTCCGCGATTTCCACAATTTCGTCGATCTCCTTCACGCTGCAGCCCGCGTAGGTGACGAAGAGGACGCGGGTGTCGATCTGTCTGCTGTGTCTAAACAGTTTTTTGATATACTGTCTGATGACCCGATGCATACTGCCGGATTCAATTCGCCACAGCTTTAAGCGGTTTCTGGACATGGACAGAACCGGGTGGAGGTTCAGCACGGTGCAAAGCCGGTGGACCGCGCCGCTTACCTTGCCGTTGCGGTAGAGGGTGGCGGTGCTTGGCACAAGGAAATTCGAGAATACCCGTTCGCGGTATTCGTCGAGCGCCTCACAGATTTCGTCTACGTCGTACCCTTCTTCGGCTAGTTTGGCGGCATAGAGCACCATGAGTCCGTGTCCGCTGCTGATATGGGCGGAGTCGATTACGGTGACATTATCGAAGGTTTTTGCCGCCTGGGTGGCGTTCGGATAAGCGCCGCTTAAATCTGCCGTGGCGGTAATATGGATGACATGCTCCGCTTCGGCAAGCGTTTCCGCAAAGAAATATTCATACTCCGACGGCTCCGCCGTGGAGGAGTGGGAGTGGTTTCCCTCCTTTTGCAGATAGGCGAGCAGGCTGTCGGAGGAAATTTCAAAGAGGTCGCAGAAGCGTCCCTCATTCGTGTGCACATAGCAGTACATCAAGCGGATGTGGAAGCGTTCGAGAAGGTCTTTGGGAAGGTCGCAGATACAGTCCGCCGTAATCGCAATCTTTCGCTTGCGCGCGCTGCTTATCTGGTTTAAGCCTTCCATATCGTCTGTTTCGTTTTCGTCGTCCTGTGCCATATACTCAATCAGCGCGGGCGGCAGATATTTGAGCAGCCCTGCTTCTAAGAGCGGCGCGCTGATGGGTTTTGCCAGATAGCCGTCGAAGCCCATGTTCTGATAGACCTGTTCCGCGTCGGACATGACGTTAGCGGTCAGGGCAATCACGGGGGTTTTCTGGCAGAAGCCTTTTGTCTGGCTGCGGATGGCGCGCAGGGTGGCGGCGCCGTCCATATCCGGCATCATGTGGTCCATGAGAATGACATGGTATGTGCCCTCCGCCGTTTTCTTTAACGCTTCCCTGCCGCTTTCTGCCGTATCCACCTTTACCTTGGTATCGCGTAACAGTTTGACCGCCACCATCAGGTTCATGGAATTGTCGTCCACGACCAGAATGCGGGCGTCAGGAGCGATAAAGCTCTGTTTATAGCGGGAACGCTGGTTTAACTGCTTCTGGGCGGCAAAATTGATGACGCCGATGGGGCGCACATTGACGATGCGCTGCTGCAGTTCGACGGTAAAGACAGAGCCTTTGTGATAGACGCTGTCCACGGTGATTTTTCCACCCATCATTTCGATAAGCTGTTTGGAAATATTGAGTCCGAGCCCCGTTCCTTCAATGTTGCGGTTATCTGTTTCATCCACTCGCTTGAAGGAGCGGAACAGGTCGTCTAGGCTTTCCTTGCGGATGCCCATGCCGGTATCTTCCACCGAGATGCGCAGGAGAATCTGGTCTGCGGCGACGCGTTCTCCTTTGGCGGACAAGGTGACGGAGCCGGATTCCGTATACTTGACCGCATTGGTCAACATATTGGTGACCACCTGTTTGATCCGCACTTCGTCACCGTAGAGCATGGAGGGGATTTCGGGGTCGATATCCACTTTAAACTCCAGATTTTTCTGATGCGCGCGGATCCAGATCAGATTCACCAAATCGCTGAACATGGAGCTGATGGCATATTGTGTCGGCACGATATCCATTTTGCCGGATTCTAACTTCGAGAGGTCGAGAATGTCGTTTATCGTGGTGAGCAGCATTTTGCTGGCATTCTGGATGTTGATGGCATTTTCCGCAATCTCGTCGGAGATATCTTCCCGGAGAATCATTTCGTTTAAGCCGATGATCGTGTTGATGGGCGTGCGGATCTCGTGGCTCATATTGGCAAAAAAGGTGTCCTTGGAGCGTGCTATCTGCTCCACCTCCCGCTTTTGCGCTTCCGCAAGCTGCTTTTCCTGTTCGTAGGTTCTGCTCTGGAGTTTTAAAACAATGCCGATAAACAGGCTGACACATATAAGCGCGATAAAGGAGTCCGAAAAGCTGTAGAACCGTGTCGAATCGGGAACCAGCTCCGGACGGTAGTAAGCGAACAGGTAGGTTCCCAGAAAGGCGAGGAGGGAGAGGGTCATCGCTATCCAAAAGTCCCGCCCCTCAAACAAAAGGAAAATATAAACAAGCCCCAGCACAAACCACACAGGCATACCGCTCTCGGTGCCGCCGCTGTTGATAAAGAGCGTGGGAAAGAAAATGACGTTGGTGCCGATGGCGAGAAGCCAGGAAGCTTTTTTGCTGTCGCCGTGCATCATGGTCATGCGGATGGAAAGACCGGAGAGCACGCATATGGGCACCAGTGAGTATAAAACCCTGAGATCCGCGCCCGGAAGGACGAGGATGATGCCGATTACGGAGGAGGCGAACACCAAAAGCATTACCATCCGGTTGATTCTCTCCTTAAAAGCAAGCTGTCCGGGGAAAAGATTTTTGATAAAACGCTGTACTTTCTTTTTCATACGCTATTTTCCCATCCTTTCCAGAACCTCGGATGCGCCGAGGAAATCAAAATCCTGTGTCAGCTTTCGCAATTCGTCGGCAAGTCCGGCTAAGGAGGTGCCTTCATGACTGTAACCTGCAAGCTGTGTAAGAAGCGCCGGAAGCCCTTCGTTCTCAAAAGCTGACAGCTTTTCTTCGATCTGCGCAAGCAGGGCGGACAAAGCATCTTCGTTCACGGTACCGCCGGGGGCATCTGTCGCCGGTTCGTCCGCAGCGGGTACAGACGGTGACGCATTTTCCTGCGCCGCAGGGGACGACCCGGGTATCTTTGCATCTGTTTTTTTCGCATCCGGATAGACAAACACATTTCCGTTAAGTGCTTCTAACAGGCGCTCATGGTTTGCCATCATTGTCTCATGGTGTTCCAGAATATAGTCAATCCGGTTTTCCTTGCCTGCCATTTCCAGCGCCTTTGCCATTTCCGACAATTCGCCCGCGCCGATGCCTTTGGCGTTGCCTTTCAGGGCATGGACGCAGATGACATAGTTTTTCCAGTCCTGCTCCTTAAAATAGCGCGCCAGATGCTCCCGGCGTTTTTCGCCCTCCGCATGGAAGATGGCGATGATTTCACGGAAGCCCTCTTCGTCCCCGCAGTAGGCGAGCGCCTGCTCCACATCCACGCCCGCTCTGGTCAGGAGAAGCTTTCCTCTGGCAGTGTCCGGCTCCTGTGTCACGCCAGAGCCGGGTGACGTGGCGGAAAGTTTTGGCTGTGAGGTGTTGACTAATTCGGTTCTCTGGACATCTGGATTATCTACAGTCGTTCTTTGAGCATTCAAATTTGCTGTTGCCGACGCGGTTTCCGCTGCCGACGTTTCACTGATGGTTTTCCCTTCCTCAACGGGAACCTGCATCTGGGAAGGGATATAGCGGCGCAGGATACGCTCCAGCACGCTCAGCTCGATGGGCTTGGCGATAAAGTCGTTGAAACCCTCCGAGATAAACATTTCCCGCGCGCCGCCGATGGCATTGGCGGTAAAGGCGATGACGGGAAGAGATTGGTAGTACGCGCCCGGTTTCTGGCGGATTTTATGCAGCGTTTCCACACCGTCCATCTCCGGCATCATGTGATCCAGAAAAACGCAGACGAAATTCGGTGTATTCAGTTTTTCCAAAGCCTCCTGCCCGCTGCCGGCAAGGGTGACTTTAAGACGGTAGGGAAGCAGGAGTCTTGCCATAACCTTCAGGTTCATGGCGTTATCATCTACAATAAGCACATGTGCCTGCGGTGCAATGAATTTGTTATGTAAACTAGAATGCTGGTCTTCACCGTAGAGCACCTTCTGCCCGTTAAAGACTGCGGCGATGGACAGCACCGTAAAGGGTTTGTAAATGCGCAGCATATTTCCCTGTACGAGCAGATCCTGGTCGTAGTCTAAAAGAAGCACCACGTTCCTTTCCGTACAGAGATTATCAAAGAAAGCGCGGTCCTCGTCATATTCTTCCCAGCCGATAAAGATGTGTGTGTAAGCCTCGCGCTCCATCCGGCGTTTCAGCTCGGGGAGATTCCTGCAGACGCGGAACGGAAAACCGAACTGCCCGGCAATGTGCTGGATGCAGCTTTCATAGCCTTCACGCACCACAGTGTAATCGTATTTGTCCAGATTGATATAACAAGCCGCGAAGAGATTGCTCTTATCCTTGATGGAAACAATGGGCGTCTCATCCAGAACCTTCTGGGGGATCGTAAACTGAAACTCACTGCCGGTGCCGGGTTCGCTTTCCACCGTCAGAAAGCCGCCCATACTGCGGATCAGAGCCTGCGTGATGGCAAGTCCCAGCCCTACACCGCCCGCTTCCCGGTTTCTCTTGGAATTGACCTGGCTGAAGCTTACGAAAATCTTTTCCATATCGGCGCGCTCGATACCGATGCCGGAATCCCGGACACTGACCTGCAGGTTGATGCCGTATTCCTCTTTGCGCCCCTTGATGCGCAGAATCACGCCGCCTTCTTTCGTAAATTTGATGGCGTTGCCGAGCAGGTTCATAACAATGCGCCGGAATTTCTGCTCGTCGCCCAAAAGATTGCTTGGCAGGTCGGCATCGCAGTCCACGATCAGCTCCAGATGCCTGCCGTTATCCATGGTCATCGCCATATTGATAATATCGGTGATGGTGGAAGTGATATTGTAGCTTTCCTCCGCCAGCGTAAGTTTCCCCGTCTCCAGCTCCGAAAAGTCTAAAATATTGCTGACTGTGGAGAGCAGATTTCTTCCGGCGGTCTGGATATCCACCACGTCCCGCCGCACGTTAAGCGGCAGGTCTTCCTGCAAAATAGCTTCGCTCATACCGCATACCGCATTGATGGGCGTGCGGATTTCGTGGGAGACATTGACGAGAAAATCGTCCTTGCTGCGCTCCGCGATTTCCAGTTCCCGAATATTTTCAATCAAAAGCTCGTTTGCTGCCTGTCTGTTTTTCTGGATGATCCAGATGACGGCGGAAACCATATAGACGGAGAGGAATTGAACGGACAGCCGGAGAATTTCCTGAACGGAGTCCGCGGTGATGGTTCTGGCGATAAAACCGTGATATAAAAAAAGAAAAAAGGGGATGACGAGCCCGGGATAGAGAATCTGCTGGATATTGAAAATGCTTAACAGGACGATAACGCCCGTCATGGTGACAAGCATGGCGGAGAAGCTGTCCGTAAACAGGGCAAAGAGAATAAACTCAGCCCAGCATGAGATGCAGATAAAATTTGCCCGGCGGGGGTGATCCCAATATTCCCGGAAATAGATAAACCAGCCGGAGATTGTCGGGAGAAAAAGAAGCTCCCTGATATAGATGCTCCAGCCGGAGAGCAGCCCGGTGGCAAAGGAAGCCACCGTGTAAATACTTAAAACAAAGAGCACGATGCGCTCCAGCCTTCTTTCGGTTCGTTCGGTGTTTAACTGTGAATTGTCCAAGGTAGTCAACGCTCCTCTAACATCTCTTTTAACTGCGGCAGCATATCGATAAACACATCCAGAATCACCGGATCGAACTGGGTGCCCCGCCCCTCCGACATAATCTGTATGATCCTTTCAATGGGGCGGACGGGTGGTTTGTAGCACCGCTCTTCATAAAGCGCGTCAAATACGTCCGCAACCGCCATAATCCGCGCCGAGAGCGGGATGTTCGCTTCGGTAAGTCCTGTCGGATACCCCGTGCCGTCCCAGCGTTCATGGTGGTAGAGGGCAATATCCTCGACCAGCCGCACATAATGCTCGTCCTCGATATCGCCGATGATGGTCTGGATGATTTTGTGGCTGTGGGTGGTGTGCAGCTTCATGGTCTCAAATTCTTCCACGGTCAGCTTGCCGGGCTTTTGTAAAATGGCATCCGGTATTTTGATTTTTCCCACATCATGCAGAGGCGCCGCCTTGCAGAGGTCTTCGATATAAGCGGGAGTGAGTTCTTCCGTAAAAAGCCCTCTCGAGAGCAGCTCGGTAGCAATCATTCTCACATAGGTCTGCGTATTTTTTACATGCTTTCCGGTGCTGCCGTCACGGCTTTCGATCAGGTTCGCCATACCGATAATGACGGAATCCTGAATCCGTCCAAGCCGTTGGGCGCTTTCCGTGATTTTTTGCGCCTGGATGTTCACCATGACCTCCAGTTTGTGACGGTACTGGTCAAGCTCGATCGTCTTGCTGACACGGCTTAACAGAATGTCCGGCACAAAGGGCTTCGTCACAAAGTCCATGGCGCCCATCTGAAAGCACTTGATTTCTGTTTCCGCCAGAGAATCCGCCGTCAGGAAAATCACGGGAATGGATTCGGTCTGTATGTCAAAGCGAAGCTTTTCCATTACCTCGAAACCGTCCATTTCCGGCATGTTGATATCTAAAAGAATCAGGTCGGGACGGTGGTTTTCCAGATATTTGAGAGCCGCTTCTCCGGAATTTGACGCGGCAATACGGTACTGCGGACCGAGAATCCGCTGGGCAAGCGACAGGTTGGTTTTGTCATCGTCCACCACGAGAATCACATTTTTCATACGGAATACTCCCTTTACAAATTTCTTCTTTTATTGTAAAACAATCCCGGTATAAAATCAAGAAACCGAAAATGCGAAAAACGCGAAAAAGAGGGAAGATATTAACAGGGGGAAGGGTTTGCTTAATGGAAGGAGTTTGTGGTAATATAAATAGTAAGATGCGGTGCGGCATTCTCCGCATGAATTTGCTCAATAAAGTGTTATGTAAACTATAATATACAAACAATTTACAGACAGAGGAACTATGGAAACAGGTAGCAAGAGTAAGATGCAGGACGAGAAAACAGCGGAAAAGAGGGCGCAGCAGACTCAGGAGCCGGACGGCATTCCGAAGAAGCTCTGGGTAGTCTATGAAAAGGCTTTTTTTTCGTTTGCGCCGGAGGAAAACCGCAGATTTACCAGAAGCACGGAGAAGCAGTTAGGGCAGTTAGAGCGGCGCATTCTTCGCAAGAGAAAGCAGGAAAACCATCAGGTGCTGGCGGATATGAAGGACCTGCACAAGAAGGTGGCGCAGGTCGGTTACACGGTCGTGCTTCGGGATACGAAATGGATGAAGAAATATCGCCGGGTGGTGCGGCTTCTTGCCAGACTGGATATCACTTTCTTAAAGAGGATGGCGGCAGGGGCAGTTCCCGAGGATATCGCCGGGATGGAGAAGACGGCGGCGCTTCTTCGCGCGAAGTCCCTCTATGAAATTTACAAAAACGAGTACATGCAGTATCTGGTGGGACAACGGATTGAGGAGCTGATGGAAGCGGAGCCGGAAAAACAGTATCCGGAAGCGCGCGCCATGAAGCGGCGCTTTATCCTGCACATCGGTCCTACCAACAGCGGCAAGACTTACGAGGCATTACAGCGCCTCAAGCAGGCTTACCACGGCATCTATCTGGGACCGCTTCGTCTGCTGGCGTTAGAAGTTTACGACCGCATGATGACGGATGGCATTCCCTGCAATATGATTACCGGGGAAGAGACGATACGCACGCCCGGCAGTTTCGTGCAGGCTTCCACGGTGGAGATTCTGGACATCCGGGAGACATATGACATTGCCGTCATAGACGAGGCGCAGATGATGGCGGATGAAAACCGGGGCAGCTATTGGACGAGGGCAATTCTCGGCATTCGCGCGGAGGAAGTGCATGTGTGCTGCTCCGGCACGGCGGAGAAGCTGCTGACAGCAATGCTTAGGCGCTGCGGTGACGAATTTGAGATTGTACGCCACGAGCGGAACACGAAGCTTACGTTTATTCCCGAGCGTTTTGACATGTCGAAGGATGTGGAGCCGGGCGATGCGCTGATTGCTTTTTCCAAGAAAAATGTGCTGGCGATCGCGGCTTCTCTGGAGGGCAGAGGCAGTCGTGCCAGCGTGATTTACGGGAACCTTCCGCCCCAGACGAGACAGGAGCAGGTACGCCTGTTTACCGAAGGAGTCAATCAGGTGGTGGTGGCGACGGACGCCATCGGCATGGGCATCAATCTGCCGATACGCCGGATAGTTTTTATGAATACGAGCAAGTTTGACGGCGTCGGCAAAAGACGGCTTCTGGCGGAGGAAATCCGGCAGATTGCGGGCAGGGCGGGGCGTTATGGCTTTTATGACACCGGCTATGTACAGTCCGCGATGGAGCCGGATTACGTGGGAAAAAAGCTCTCGGAGCCGCTTTATCCGCTGCGGCGTGCCAGAGTCGGCTTTCCGGAGATTCTTCTCGATATTGATATCGAGCTGGATGAAATCATAGAAGCGTGGGAAAAGACGGGCAATCCGCCCATGTACGATAAAATCTCCATGAAGGAGAGCGTGGATAAATACCGGTATCTGCGGGATTACCGGAAGAAGATTACTTACATGGACGACCGGAAGCTGGTGCTTTCGCTGATTACCTGCCCTTTTGACGTAAAGGACAGGGAGGTGTTAAGGCTCTGGCTGCGTTACTGCGAAAATCCGGAAAAGCAGCAGAACTGTCCGATGCTGCCGAAAGATTTTTCGCTGGAAGGGCTGGAGTCCTATTATAAACAGCTTGACCTCTATACTCAGTTTGCCGCCAGAATGGACTGGGTGGTGGACAAGGAGGAGGTGGCGGCGAACAGGGAGTGGGCGCAGCATGAGATCGGAGAGCTTTTAAAGGATGACAAGGGACAGTTTGAAAGAAAATGCCGTATCTGCGGCAGACCCCTTGCATGGAATGCCACATATCCGGTCTGCGACCGCTGCTACCGAAGGATAGAGAGAGAAAACGGTTAAGCTCAGGACTTTGCACTCGCTGCAAAGTCCGTGAGGACACGTGGATTGAGGGATGGAGCTGCTATGATTTACACCTACTATGCGGATGCGCGATGCCTTGACAACGAAACGTTGTTTCGGGAAAAGCTAAAACTGCTCTCCCCTTACAGGCAGCAGAAAATCGCGATTCTGCGCCATGAGAGGGACAAGAACAGAAGTCTGGCGGCGGGACTGCTTTTGGACCATGCGCTGGCGGCATTCGGCTTGCAGGAAAGAAGCATGGAATATGAAATCGGCGAGTGGGGAAAGCCCGCTTTGAAATACCACCCCGAAATCTGTTTTTCCCTGTCCCATTCCGGTGCCTATGCCATCTGTACTATCGGGGACAAGCCGGTGGGAAACGACATCGAGCGCATCAGGGAAGGGCGGCTGAAAGTGGCGGACCGTTTTTTCGCGAAGGAGGAGCTTTCGTGGCTTTATGAGACGGAGAGGGAAGAGGAGTGGATGCAGCGGATGTTCCGTCTTTGGACGATGAAGGAGAGCTTTGTAAAAGCAATCGGCAGGGGCATGTCCCTTTCCCTGCAGGATTTTGTGATACATATGGACGGGGAATCGGGACGTGCCAGAGTGTGGCACAGCGTGGATGCAAAGTATTATCATCTGAGGGAGTACCGGGAGATTGCGGGGTACTGTACGGCGGTCTGTGTGCAGGAAAGCGCGGACATTGCCTACAGTATGATACCGGTGGAACTTTTCTGAAGGTCTGCGCAGTCCAGAGCGGTACTGCCATGAGCAGAGGCAGGCGGGCTGTGTTGTTTGGGAATTGAGATATTGACAGTTCGGGGAAAGGAGGCGGCAGGATGCGCGGAAAAAAGAGAATACGGATTGTGGCGGCGGTTATGGCAGCGCTTCTTACAGTTTATACCGTATTTGTCTATTTTCTCGTGAGCGCCTGCCTTGTGCCCTCCTTTATGGATAAGCTGAACGCTTTTGAGGATATCACAAGGAAATGCTACAGCGAGCAGGTGCAGACGGCGGATATTCAGGAAAACAGGACGAAGCTTCTTATCGATACGGAGGAATGGCTGGAGAACACGGAGCGCAGAAAGGTACAGGTGCGGACGGCGGACGGGTATTTACTTACTGCGGCGGAGTTTCCGGCGCAGGCGACGGACGAGGGAAGTGCGGAAAATTTGGCAGGCACAGGCGATAAATGGGTGCTTCTCCTGCACGGCTACACGGGCTGGAAGGAAGAAATGTACCAGTTTGCCTGCTGGTATCACAGGCAGGGCTATTCCGTGCTCGTGCCCGATTTAAGATGCCAGGGAGAGAGCGAGGGGGATTTCATCGGCATGGGCTGGACAGACCACTACGACTGTGAACTCTGGATCGCGCATATTTTGGAGCAGGCGCCGGAGGCGCAGATTGTGCTGCACGGACAGTCCATGGGCGCGGCGACGGCGCTTATTTTGGCGGGTTCCCCGGAAGGT
>ERZ808037.1220-NODE-1220-length-17820-cov-4.580736_pt1 | contig 17820 bp, 17 predicted proteins | sample MGYA00380190_ERZ808037 | MGnify/ENA primary metagenome ERZ808037 (study PRJEB31490, sample SAMN06133399) | mouse gut metagenome | isolation source: J9 | host: mice | place: China: Chengdu | collected 2015-05 ... | reverse complement strand
GTTTATAACATAAATGTTGACTTCCTCCTTTTCCATTGCATACGCCACTTTTTTTCCCCATAATTTCTGCCAATAAAATTTTAATATTATCAGAATATGCTATAAAATGTCCATGACATCTATGATTGCTAAATACAATATCATTTTCCTTTAATTTATCCATAACTACAACAGCTGTACTTTCCTGTCCTATACATGTGTGTGTAGTGCCAGACAATTTATTTTCAGAAAAAAGTTCCAATAATGTTTCCTCAAATCGACGAATTTTATACATCTTCTTATAAAATTCTTTTAATTTTTCAATATTCATTGTCCTGCTTCTTTCTATATTAAGTTAGATTCAAGTTTCAGGTATACAAAATAATGTTAATTCCGTTGGCATAGATGAATGTGGGCGCAAATAAAGGTGATATCTAGGATTGTAATTAACAATTAATTGAGGAATGGTAATTAAATCTTCTTTTTTATGATAAACACATATAGCCAAGCGAGGTGAATAATTCATAATTTGATTTTTAGCACCCTTTAAAGCTTCCAGTTCGCTACCTTCAATATCCATTTTGATAAACGTAGCTTTTTCCTTTCCCATAATTTTATCAATAGAATCCACATTTATTTTAATATCACCAGAGCTAGATAATGCTGAAAGTTCTCCATCTCCTTTCATAAAAAACAATTGTGTTTCTTTAGAATATGCTCCTAAACAAAGGAAATTTATATTTTTTTTCTTTTCATATTTTCTTTTTAATTGCTTGAAATTTTCCTCATCGGGTTCCCAAGCATATATTGTATAATTTTTCACAATTTTCTGAGGCATCTTAATTAAAAATTCTTCTATACTATCTCCTATATATGCTCCACAATCAACATAACACTCACTTTCTTTCCAACACATGAATTCTTCAAAAAAGTATTGAGGATCTGAATATTTATTTGCTTTAAATGGAATATCTTTTCCTGTCAAACGCCCATAGAAATGTGCATACATACAATCCCGTGAATAATCATCTGCAAGTTGATTATATAAATAATCCAATTCATCCACATAAAGGTTATAAAAGTCTTTTTTCATTAAGTAATCATCTCTTGTACCTAAACTTATAGAAATCACATCCGAAATTGCACGTTTATTAAATTGATTCATATCCGTTGTACTGCTTGAAATCCCCAATACAATGGTCACATCATGTAATTTTTCTATTTCTGATTCAAAACATTTTATTGGGATTTCTTGTCTTTTAATATTAATTATCTTTTCTTCAGCAAAATATTTTCTATTGACAAAAAAAGACTCAATTATAATCCCGTTATCTATTAAAAATCGCGCTAAGGTCTGTGCTCTACTTCCAGCACCGAAAATAAATATTTGCTTTTCTAGTTTCAATTTTTTTATTATTTTGTCCACATATCCATCATAATCAATATGTTTAAGTCTTTCACTTAATTTCATTTTCATCTCCATGATAAATAATTATTAATTTTTAATTAAATCTATAATTTTATCTATTGTTTTTATATTTAATCCTTCATATAACGGCAATACTAATATTCTTTCTGCTATCCATCTTGCTGAAGAAAGATTAACATTCTTGTATACCTGTTTAAAACAATTTTGGTCGGAGGTAAGAGGATAAAAATATTTTCTTGAATAAATCTGATTTTCCTTCAAATATTCATACAATTCGTTTCTATTCATCTTATAATTATCATTTACTAAGATAGGACAATAAGCATAATTCCAATTAATATTAGAATTCATTGTAAAAAAATTTATTCCCTTTATATTTTTTAATTGGCTTATGTAATATTCATAACAATATTTCCTATTTTCTATAACTTTATCAATGTTTTTTAAATTACATAAACCCATTATGGCACAAAATTCATTCATTTTGGCATTAGTGCCTACTTCGGTTATGAGTTCTTCATTGCAAATTCCAAAATTTTTTAGCTTATATAGCTTATCGTAAAATTTATGATCGGAAAAAGTCACAGCACCTCCTTCAATCGTATTAAATACTTTTGTTGCATGAAAACTAAAGATAGAGGCATCACCATAATTTCCAATTCCTTTTTCTTTATATAAAACTCCAAATGCATGTGCTGCATCATAAATAACTTTCAAATGATATTTGTCCGCAATTTCTTGGATTTTTTCAATATTGCAAACATGACCATACACATGTACAGGAAGAATTGCCACCGTTCGCTCATTAATTAAATTTTCAATTTTGTTTTCATCTATTGTTCCATCTTCAAATTTAACGTCGCAAAAAACAGGCTTTAAATGATTTCTGATAATTGCATGTGTTGTAGAAATAAAAGTATAAGGAGTTGTAATTATCTCTGCATCCTTCGGGAACTGAAATGCCTGTATAGCCAATTCCAAAGCCATGTGCCCATTCACCATTAGGGATAACTCCTGAACGTCTAAATATTGCTTCAATTTTTCTTCTAACTCTTGATGATATTTTCCCATATTGGTCAAGAAGTGTGTTTCCCATAAAGGCTTAATTGCTTCTATATAACTATCAAATGTTGGCATGGAAGAACGTGTCACAAAAATTTTTTTATTATTCATATTATTATTGTCAATGCTTAATTTTATTATAGATGTAATTTTAATAGGTAACCATGAAGATGGGTTCCGAAGAACCCATCCATCATATAATGTAAGTTGATAGGACTAATTTCCAGCAGGTGTAAATGTTATTTCAGCACTTTCTGCTGAACCACCTGTATAATTAATGATAGCTGTTGCCTTACCGCCATTACTGTTGATAAAATCAATCCATCTATCACTCATTTGAACAGTAAAGTTTCCGCCATCTGCACTAGACCAATTATCAGTATTCCATGTGGCAACTTCGTCGTTCATATCCCATTCCTTATCGCCAACCATAATCTTTACTGATTCATAATTCTGTTCAGCAGTTAAACCAGTAACTGAAACTAACCCCTGCGCATTCAAGCTAATCTGCGGTCCTGTTACAGTAAAGTCCTTAACTGACCAAACCAGATCTACCTTCGGAGCCTTATCTTTCAATGCAGCCCAACCTGCAACTTGATTACAAGCACCAGTAAGCTGGAATGTATATGTTTTAAATCCCGCATAATCAGCAGCCTTTGCAGCATCTGTCAACTGTTTCTCGTATTGTTTGTCAGTGCTATTCCATTTAACTTCATAAGCATTTGGATCTACAGCTATAGTCTTTTTAATTTCAACGCCAGTTGTAGTAATTGGTGTAGTTTCAGCAGCATTTGTACCATCTGTACCTTTTACGGCAAGATAAAGTTCTGGGTCTGTTGCTCCGAATGTAGTATCGGCTTTCATTGTAATTCCATCTACTGCTTCAACTTTTGCATTAACCACCAGTTCTATATCTTGTGTACTCTTATTCACCACCTTAATTTCATCACTACTATCGGTATAATCTGCTTTACCCGCACTACCTCCTACTGTAGCATCAACTTGACTTGAACGTAAAAAGTACACAGTCTTTCCATCTTCAAATGTCTTTCCCGAATACTTTTCTCCCTTTGTACTTGCAATTAATCCATCAGGATCAAGAATATAGTCAAATGTAGTAGCATCTTCTTGAATAGTAGGGAATACTAAATCAAAAACATCTTTTTTAGCTATATATTCTAAATTACCGCTTCCACCCGCACTCGCTTCCTGATCTGCCGCAAATGTCATTGCAGAATTTCCTAAAATCATAGCTCCAGCTAAAGAAATAGCTAAAAGTTTCTTATATTGCTTCATCTTCATTCCTCCTAAATTTTATTTTTTCTAAGTTTATATTGATGAGATCTGAGAAACTTTATTTACTGCTCAATATTAATTGTCAAAGTCAATTTTAATGTACTTATGCTTATATTTTTCTCATCAAGCAAATGATATGTAACAATACAATCATAAGTACCTGCCTGTAAAATAGTATCCAGTGTAATATTTTCCAAATGACTTCCCACAGGTAATATTGGCGACTCATAAATGGTTTCTTCTGTTTCCGCAAGTGTAACATCAAAATATACAGAATTAGTATTCGCTTCTGCATTTTCTACATATGCATTAGATGATGGAGATTCTCCATTAGCAAAATTCCATGTTGAATTCATGATTGCCTCATAATACCCAATTGGAACGGCTTCTTTTGTATCCAATTCTTCAAGAACATCTTCCACATTCTCTTCATTAACTACCACATTACGGTTTACTGATTCTGCTTCTAACGGTTTATTTGACTTTGACAGTAAATAAACTACTAGAACAAGTAAGATTATAATGATTATAATGCATGTGCCAAAAACAAGTGTCCCCCCCTTCTTATTATCGCACTTTTCTATTTCTTTTGACATTACACAAAACCTCCCACCATACATGTATATCAATCCTAAAGTTTTCAGACAACAATTTTAAATACTGCAAAATCGTCTTTAATTCTTATTTTCCAAAAACTTATAGGTATTTGATATCTTTACTTTAATACTTCCTTGTCAATACAATTATAAAATAAGAAATATATACTATAAAACCGAATCTAATTCTTTACTCTTTAATTTCCACAATATTCTCTTCATTCTCCCATTTTTAATAAGATATATTGGTCATCCCCTGATGCATCTCTGCTTCGCTCCCGCCTACATCACCGTCCATCCTGCGTTCTTCACACCTTCCCAAACGATGTTCAACGGGTCCTGGCCTACCCAATACGCAGGCTGACACAACCTGCCTTCTAATGCCGTCAGGACTCCCCGCACAGAACAGCATACTTCGCTCTCCTCTGCCAGGACACATCCCATTTTTATATCATGAACCCTCCGCTAAGTCCTTTCGGTAGCACCCGGACAACTTCTGATAAGGGTAAGTTTTCACTCATCCCCCAAAAATCCCCCAAGGTTATCAAAGCAATGGTTCTTATGATCATTTCTTAATCTCTTACGCTCTTATTTTTCCCAACCTCACCCACACTAGCTTTTCCTCATACCCTCATTCGCGCCAAATCCCCTCATCCCGCGCTTTTTCACATTGCAGGCAGCATTTACCTTGTCTTCTGCACAAAACCCGCAGGACGGGCAATAAAAGCGTCCCTGTTTCTTCTTCCCTTCTGCCCCGCAGCGGCTGCACTCCACACTCATCCCTTTGGCAAATACTTCCTTAAGTTCCACCGAGTGTTCCCTGCACTTTTGTTCCAGCCTTCTGCGGATATACCCCCTCTGCCAGAGCACCGCCGAATTGTTAATCTTCTTATTCACCCCGCCCTCCTGCGCTTTGGGCAGTCTGGGCAGATAGACAACTTTCGGCTTTTCTTCATGCAAAAATCGATTCAGTTCACCGTTAATATAACTGTGAAGCTGCTCCTCATAACGCTGTTTCTTCGCATTATGCTTCTTGCGCCCGGGATTATTTTCCCGGTTGCGGTACCAGCTTCCCATCTCAGTGCGAATCCATTCCGCATACTCCATCTGGTAGCTGCCAAACTCCGCGCCATACTGTCGGCCCTCATCCGTCGTCAGCATAACCGTCATTCCCATGGCCAGACCCACATGATTCACATAATCTTCATGCCTTCGCACAGTCACACGCACAGGTGCATGAATCACAACTCCTCTGCGCTCCGGCTCCAGCTTCACGTAGATCTGCGCCGCATAGGCATTATTATCGGTCAATGGAATAAACACGCGCTTCCGGTTTTCCTTCGTCGCCAGATAAATACCATGATCTTTATACCGATACGCCTTCTCGGAAACCGAAAACCCGTCGGCGGATTCCGTATGTAGCCTCACCAGATACTTCCTGACCTTCCGGCATAAATAATAATGAAGCTTCTGCACATCCACCGCGCCTGCCAGTTCGTCATACTGCACCTGCATTGTCTTTTTCAGGACAATGGGTTCCTGATTCAAAACTGCCGTAAATGCATTGCTGATTCTTAACACAAAACGCAGATAATGCTTTTCTTCCTGACAAAAACGCTCGTTCTTCCCAACCAGTTCCCCCAGCTTCATCTTCACCCTGGCCCACTGCCCCCTGATATCTCCAAGGGCATCAAATAATGCCAGATAAAAATACACCGAAGGCAGCCCCAGACTCTCGCGCAGCCCGCTTGCCGTCATCTCATTCTGTATGGTATAACCCGGATAAAGCTTTGCCAGACTGCCAATTCCGCCATAACGCGCATAGATATAATTCTTCACTTTACAGCAGTTCGCAGCTATCTCCAGAAGCTTTCCCATGGTTTCGTCAGAAAGCGGTTCGCGGTTATACTGATGCACCGTTTTGCAGATCTTCTCGCGGGGCATTTTTCCTCCTTCGCCTAAGGCTAAAAAGCCAGTAAACATGCGGGTTTTTAAAGGTTTTTTACGGAATTTGCAAAAAGTATAGTTTTTGCAAATCTTTTGAACGCCCGTAAATCTTTGTCATTCTACTACAATATCGTCAAAAAATCAAGAAACTTAATGTTTTTTTCTAGGTAAATTGCACCATAAAAAAATTAACAAAATTTTTTGCAAAAACTATACATTTTGCAACAGATTTACCTATACATTTTACCCAGATTTTGTAAATTTCTTTAATATAAAACTAATAATAAAAACAAAAAACAATCCCATCACAAAGAAAAAAGCCGATATCCGATATGGTTCTTGCCTTGCCAGACCGTCACCTCATCGAAATATCCGCTTTTTCTTTCATATTCAATCTCAGATCACTATCAATACAATTTTACCTTAATCATCATAATGTCCTCTGCACGATATAATCTTAATATTCTGCAATTCATCAATAATCATTCATTTTCCATAGCCCTTAATTCTTCCATGGTTTTTGTAATTCCTCTGCCCTGTGCAATATCAGCATAGCCTCGGTCTAACATTGCCAGATATTCCGCATTCTTTTTTGCTTTTGCCATTTCATTATATTCTTTTTCGGATATAATAACCACATTTTCATTCTTCGGCCGTGATACGACAAGTGTTTCACCACTTACTACTTTATTACACCACTCCCTGAAATTTTCACGTACATCCATACTTTTTACTGCTAACATCACATCACCTCATAAAATTCGTATGTTTTTTCGTACTTTTATTATATGTGGTCTTCCTTCACTTGTCAATCTATTTATTTTTCTTCTCACCTTACCCCTCACCCTTTTGTTACTGTTCACACGTTCACAGTAACACCCTTTTACCTTTTCACTATCTTTATCACCACCGTATCCGCATACGTCAGCGGTTCATTGTGCTGGAAAAATATCACGCCCTGCACCGGAGAATAAAGGGTTTCCAGATTCTCCCCCTCATAAGGGTCCATAATATTCGCCAAGGGCTGTCCCACATCCACGGCTTCCCCCGTTTTTACCAGTGCTTCAAATATCCCTGATTTTGCCGTCCTCACGGAAATCATTTCCTTATCCTTTAGCACCTGCGGTTCATTCTGTTCGGGTATGCTGTACTTTATCATGCCCTGCCGCGATAAAAAATTCATCACGGCAAGCACGGCCTGCCCCGCGCCTTTGGGTTCTATCCTTGCGGTTGTTGTCGTATACAGCGAAAATGCCTGCGTGTTCCACACCTGCCAGTTATAATTCAGGGTTGTGGTATCATAGGGCCGTACCTCCCGAATCACCACATAGGGAAGCCCGAACTGTTTTGCGGTTTCCACCCTGCTGAAGCCTTCGTCCATCATCCGCACATGGGGGACGAAATCTCCCGGCATATAAAAGGAAGTAAACTGAATCCCAAACGCATAGTCTTTAATTTCCCGAAAAACCCCGTCGGCAATCCTCTGTGTTGTTTCTCCCAGATTATACCCCGGGAACATCCGGTTAATATCCGTGTTATCCGTGGGCCAGAACCGTTTCTGAATATTCATGGAATAGGGATTTATCGAGGGAATAATTAAAATCTTATGTCCTTTTTTAATCCTCCCCTCTTCCTCCAACTGCCTGCATTTTTTTACCAGGCGCGAACAGCAGTAAATCTGCTGCACCTCATTTCCCCGGGAACTTCCCACGATGCAGACCGACTTTTCTCCTTCGCCGAATTCATAGCCGGTAATGCGGAAATCATCCCTGTACATCCCTTTTATCTGATAGATGATCCGTTTATGCATAGCCGCAGACCTCCTTTTTCAGCATCCTCCCCATCAATGACCCTTCATCGACAATGGGATAATCCCGCAAAGTAAACAGCATCCCTTCGGTCGGAGCCAGCACCTCATCCAGCACTTTTCCCCGCAGAGGATCGACGATCCTGCCTATCCTCTCATTCTTCTTCAGCCTTGCCCCGTGCTTTACCAGAGGGATGAACAGCCCGCCAACACCCGCATTCAGATAGCAGACGTCCTCCGGGTTCCGGGAAATCACCGGTTTTTTCACGGGTTTTACCTCTCCCTCCCAGATGCCCATAGCCTTCATCAGATGCATGATTCCGTCGGTCATCTGGTCGCCGTATTCCTTGGTAATGCGCATTCCCACCCCCATCTCCACGACCAGAACCGGCGTCCCTACGGAATTTAAACTGTAGGCAAAAGTCGATTCCAATACGGTACTTGCCCCATGCACCCAGATTAAATCCATGTTTAATTTTTCTGCCATAGGAACCAGCTGCTCCTGATGGCGTTCATTAATCCGAATCTGCGGGATTTCCGTAAGATAAATATTGCTGGCGTGAAGGTCAATCACACAATCCGATCCTTTTACGTCTTCGATAATCTCCGCCGCCAGATATTCCGTCATATTTCCATCGATATTGCCCGGAAACAGACGGTTTAAATCTAGGTCAAATGCCGGAATCCCGCGGCTTATCGAGTCTATCCCCAGCGGGTTCATCGCCGGATAAATATCCACAATCCCGGCAAGCTTTTCCTTTTCCTCTGCCAGCCTGCGCTGCAGTTCAAAACAGACATACTGCCCTTCAAGTTCATCCCCGTGGATTCCTGTGACAATGCTGATTCTTTTCCTTTTTTCCTGTGCCGTCCCCGCCTCCGGTAAAATCCGGTTTTTCCGAATTTCCAGTTTTTCGTCCACCGGAAGGCTGACGGCGGCTATTGTTTCTATCATGCTGACTTCTTCTCCTCTCCGATTACAGTTCTTCCATCTTCACGGCAGGCTTTCTCCTCTACGATTACGCTTCATCCAGCTTCACGACAAGCTTTCTCCTCTATGATTACGCTTCATCCAGCTTCACGACAAGCTTTCTCCTCTACGATTGCGCTTCATCCAGCTTCACGGCAAGCCCCTGCATCCTGCGATAACCCCCAGTCATTCACCGGGTTCTGCCGCCGACACCGATGCCTCCACCTTCTGCACCTGTGCTCCTCCGCCCCACATAATCCCGCGGTTAATGGCGCAGTCTGCCGCATCTCTCCCATCCCCCAGCTTGATATATTGATCGTACCTCTCCCCCACCAGACAGTTATTGGTCGGATCAAACCCCATCCAAAACTCCCCGCACAATGCCTCCGCCCACCCATGGCTCTGTCCCTCGCCGCGGATCAGCCCGCACACATAACGCGCCGGAATCCCTGCCATCCGAAGCAGGGTGATATAAATATGCGCATAATCCTGACAAACACCCTTCCTCAGATTCCATGCTTCTTCCGCCCCGGTATCTGCCCGGGTTATCCCCGGCGCATAGGTAAAATCCTGATACAGCCGGTGCATAATCATCCTGCACACAGATAAATCATCCCCGCAGCCGGAAAAATCCAGTGAAGAAAAGTACTGCCAAAGCCCGGCACCCGGCACGCATTTTCCATGGGGAAAGAGAAAGATTCCCGTCGTTTCCTCCTGTTTTTCCTCTTCTGCTTCCCCGGCAAACACCTCCGCCCTCCCCCGGACATCGAGAACAAACTGACGGTGAGGCTTTTGGACGCATCCGTAGATCTGCCGGTTCCCAAAAGAATCCTCTCCCCAGGAAAATTCGGTATCCGGCAGCAATGCAATCTCAATTTCCCGCAGCCTTTGCCGCTTATCTTCCCTGGGGATGCATTTCATGGTAAAACAGCACCGTCTGACCATTTCTTCATAATGCATTTCCATATGGTATACAAAAGATAAAACCGCCATCACTCTGCTCCTGGTATCATGAAATCAATTTATGCACAGCCAAAAGGCAAAAGAATGGTTTCTGCCGCGGCTACTATCCGATAATTGTCCATCTTTTCTTCCTCCACAAGACTTTTTATCTCCTCCAACTTCCCTTCATCATAGGGTATTTTGCTCCGTTTCACCCGCGGAATCATTCGATGAACCTCTTTGAGCAGTTCCTTCTGTTCCATCCCAAGCCTGGCATACATATCTATCCTCTCAATCCTCTTTCCGGCTTTTATCATGTTTCGGATTTCTTCGGAATCAATCTGATCGTCTGCAATCCCCCAGAAGGCCAGCAGATGATCCATCACCTGCTGCAGTTCGATTAACGGCGCTTCACTTGCCGCTGCCCTGTGCATATCGTAAACCGCCATCTGGATATAAGAAAGGGCCTCGGAACCTATCGTTTCCCTGAGCACAATCGCATTATCATAGGCGCGGTTTAAATTGCTGACAATGGAATCAGGATTTCCTTCATCAAAAGGATAGCGCCGCAAAAAATCCTCTTTTGATGTATAAATATTGGGAATATCCACCGATGTACAATATTTTTCATAGCTGTCAATCGTTTCATCAATCATCTCGTCAAATCTCTGAAAATAATAGCGAAGTGTGGTATACACCCGCTCGCTGTACCTTCCCAGCCAATATAGATGATCCGCCTGTTCTACTGATACAATACCCATGTGTCTTTAAATCCTCCTCCCTGTGATGAATTAACGATAAATGAATCCGGATTTCTGGAAAATCTTGTCAGTCCGCTTTTCCAGACCATCGGTTCTTCTCCCATCAGGACAAACGCCCGAAGATCGGCTTTGCGGGGAACGATTTTTCCTTCATCCAGAATATCCAAATCCTGAAAATCAATCACCTCCTGGGCAATAAACCTCCGTGATTCTTTTTTCAGCAAAGCAATAAACTTCTCTTTTTCCTCCCTCGTCATCGAACGGCCAAAGACAACACCGTAACCGCCCGCTTCTGCCACATCCTTTAAGACCAACTGATCAAAATGCTCCAGGACGTAGTGCATATCTTCTTCATAAAATGGCAGATAAGTCGGTGCATTGCTTAAAACCGGCTCCTCGCCCAGATAATAGCGGATCATTTTCGGCACAAAATAGTAAATCCCTTTATCGTCGGCCACGCCATTGCCCGGGGCATTTAACAGGGCCACATTTCCTTTGCGGAATACATCATAAAGATGAGGGATGCCAATCAACGATTCCGGGTTAAAATTCATCGGGTCGAGATATTCATCCGATATTCTCCTGTATACCGCACCGACCCTCTCCTTCCTTCCGTCCGCCGAAAGATAAAACAGCTGGTCTTTTTCCACCATCAGCTCCGAACCGGTTACCAGATGCGCCCCTGTCTTTTCTGCAAGATAAGAATGTTCAAAATAAGCCGCATTATATCTTCCCGGAGTCAAAATCACCGTATGCCCGCCGGTATTTACATAATTCATGGTTTTCCGCAAAAGTCCGGCATAGTTTCGGTTATCTTCCAGATGGATGTCCTGAAACGTTTTCGGTGAACTGCGCCTGCATAAATCCCGGGCAATCATCGGGTAAGACGCACCGGAAGGCACCCTCAGATTATCCTCTAAGATGTACCAGCACCCGTCTTTCCCCTTCACCAAGTCAATACCGGAGATATGGGAATATACCCCCTTCACCGGCATAACCCCCTCGCACTCCGCCATGTAACCGCTGGAAGAAAAGATAAAATCTTCCGGAATAATCCCATCCTTTACGATTTGCTTCTTCCCATAGATATCCTTTAAAAACAGATTCAGCGCCGTAACCCGCTGTTTTAATCCCCGCTCTAACTGCGCAAACTCATCATGCGCAATAACCCTGGGAATGGAATCAAAGGGAAAAAGCTGCTCCTTAAACGTATGATTCTTATAAATCCCAAATTTCACCCCGTAACGTGCCAACAGTTCATTAATCTTGTCCGTGTGCTGCAATAATTCCTGCTGTTTCATCGCCATCCCTCCATCCCGGATAGTCTTCCTTATGTTTGCTTTTGTCAGGTTCCATTTTCCATGAACCAAAAAAGACGCCCTGCGGTTATGCAGAACGCCTTTGTCCATAAAAATTTACAAGCACAGTATATTCCTTTTTCCAGAGAATGTCAATCATTTTTTCGTCCAGACTATCCGATCTATTTTTTGCCCTGCCGATCCAGTCTGTTTTTTTCATTCGTTCTGTCCCATCACGCAAACCTTAACCGTCTGTTTTTTCGTCCGCTCTGTCCCGTCGGTCAAACCTTAATCATCACCGTAGGATACCCCTTCTGCCGCAGCCTTTGTTCCATGTGCACTGCATTGTCCATCCCCAGAAACGAACCTACACGCAGCTTATACCACCCGTCTTCATCAACCATAAACACCGGAAAACCCTGTTCGTAAAGCTGCTCTTCCATCTGATCCGCCAGCCCCCTATCCCGGTAAGCCCCGGTCTGGATCTGGTAATAGGTCGGCCGCTCTAATTCCTGGAAGGACACCAAAATCCCGTCCGCAATCGCCCGGGCAATCTTTTCTAAGTTCTGATCATAAAACTGATTATCCTTCACATTGTCAATAAACCCGCTCTCAATCAAAACCGCCGGCATCTTCGTCCGGTTTAGTACCACCAGCCCCGGCCTCTCCTGTATCCCCAAATCCGCAAACCCCGTCTTAACCAAAGCATTTTGAATATTCTGCGCCAAAACCTTCGCATCCCCCTGATTTTCATACACCAGAGTCATTGCCCCCGAACCGCTCCCCGGAACCGGCATGGCATTGCGGTGGAGGGAAATAAAAAAGTCCGCATCCGAGCGGTTCCCAATCGCTGCCTTCTGCGCCGGAGTCTGGTCAATGTCCGAAGTCCGCGTATACAAAACCCGCACCCCCGCATTTTCCAGAATATCCCCCAAAAGCATCGCCAGCCGCAGGTTATCGTCCTTTTCCTTCCTTCCCTCATAAATAGCTCCAGGCTCGACCCCCCCGTGACCGGGATCTAAAATCACAGTGCGCATTCCTTCCATCTCTTACCCTACCTCCAGCACTTTAAAAAAAATCTCTTTATCTATAGGATATGCGCCATCTCCTCTGTGGTTGCAAAAAACTTCGTTGCTGTTCCTATAACAACAACAAAACTTCTTCTGTTCAACATTCAAAACTTTTTTGTTTTTTCATTTTCATCAAGAAAAATATCGTGTATAATAAATCGTAGACAGCATTTAAAAATCTTAGAATACAGTCAGGAGGAATATTTATGTGTCAAATAGCAATCAATATACCCAATGAAGTTTTATATGATACCAGAATGAACCTCGAAGAAACAAGTCAATTTGTCCGATGTGCCGTAGCACTTGGATATTATACACAAAGTGGTGTATCCATCGGTTATTGTGCTCAAATTGCCGGACTATCAAAAGAAGAATTTATAAAATATCTTGGAAAAAATAATATTTCCATTTTTCACTTTGACAGCAAAGAAGAATTTCTGGAGGAATTAAACAATGCCTAAAGTAATTGTCAACTCCACACCACTGATTATACTTTGCAAATTTCTGGAGGAATTAAACAATGCCTAAAGTAATTGTCAACTCCACACCACTGATTATACTTTGCAAAATAGGTCATTTGAATATTCTGCAGAAATTATACCACGAAATTTTTATCCCGACAGCCGTATACCTTGAAATCATGGCAATAGAGGATTCTGCCTACACACAGATGAAAACCGCCAGTGAATGGATTCATGTCAGAGAAATTCAAGATCCTGCGGAAAAAAAGATGTACAAAGCAAAACTTCATGATGGCGAAGTTGAAGTAATGATTCTTGCCCAGGAGCAAAATGCTGATTTAGTCATTATTGATGATAATGCAGCCAAAAAAACAGCAAAATATCTTGGCCTTTCAGTAACTGGCACTTTAGGCATACTTCTAAAGGCAAAAAAACTGGGAATTCTAAAAAAACTTCATCCCCTGCTGCTTGAAATGAAGCAAAACGGATTTTATATCGACTCTGCATTAGAAGCCATTGTTCTGGAACAAGCCGGTGAACAGTAATAAAAAATACCTCTTGACAACCCTCCCCCCCTCCCCTATAATAAGAAAAGAAAATAAAAACCGCAAAAAACAAACAAAAATACAGAGAGGGGTGAAAGGATGAGGAGATAATCAACGTTGGAAAACAGAAAACAAGTATAAAGTTTCTGCCCAAAATCAAGGCAGAATCATGTTTTCGTGTTGCCAAACGTGGATTATGTTTTCATCTGATCCCTCTTTTTTTATTGCAGATTTTTACCCCCGCAATCTTTATTGCAGATTTTACCCGGCAATCATCATACTGCAATACCTCTGGGAAATTCAGAAACAGAACATAATCCTCCTTTGGCTATCGTGAAAGGAGGAATTTTTTATGGCACAAATCCGTGTAAATGATCTCACCTTCGCCTATGAAGGAAGCTTTGACAATATCTTTGAACATGCAACTTTTTCTATCGATACCAACTGGAAACTGGGCTTTATCGGCCGGAACGGAAAAGGAAAAACCACCTTCCTGCGCCTGCTTTCGGAAAACGGGAACTACACCTACACCGGAACCATCGACTCTCCGGCTGTATTCGACTACTTCCCCTACCCCATTTCCCCAAAAGACCGTGCCCGCCCCGCCTCTGCATTTGCCGAAACCCTAAAATCCGGAGTCGAAGAATGGCAGATTATCTGCGAACTCAACCTGTTAAACACCGATCCCGAAGTCCTCTACCGCCCCTTTTCCACCTTAAGCTTCGGCGAACAGACAAAGGTTATGCTGGCGATTCTCTTCTCCCGGGAAAATGACTTCCTGCTGATTGACGAACCCACCAACCACCTGGATCAAAAAGGCCGTGACTCGGTCAAAACCTACCTCTCCGGAAAAAAAGGCTTCATCCTGGTATCCCACGACCGCGACCTTTTAGATGCCTGCACCGATCACGTCCTGGTACTCAACCGTCAGACCATTGAAGTCCAGTCCGGAAACTTCTCCTCCTGGCAGGAAAACAAACGAAAAAAAGACCAGTTCGCCCGGGCAGAAAACGAAAAACACCAAAAAGAAATCGCCAAACTCAAATCCGCCGCCGGACAGGCTAAACGCTGGGCAGACAAAAGCGAAGCATCAAAGATAGGCTTCGACCCCATAAAAGACCCCGGTCACGGCAGAAAAAGAGCCTACATCGGCGCAAAAACCAAAAAGATGCAAAGCCGCGTCAAACAAATCGAAAAGCGCATTGAACAGGAAATCAGCCAAAAAGAAGGGCTTCTCAATGATATCGAAACCCCCGTTCCACTAAAAATCATGCCGCTGACCCACGAAAAAAAGATACTGGTAAGCGCAGAAAACTACGGTTTCCAATATCCCGGTGCAAAAGCCCCCTTATTCCATAGCCTGAACTTCACCATCCAAACCGGCGACCGCATCATCCTCCAGGGAGCCAACGGCTGCGGAAAATCCACCCTGATCCAGACCCTGCTGCACCACCTGAAAAAAGCCCCCGCCCAAACCGCCACACCCCCCGTCCTCCCCACAACTCCCCCAGGCCGGCAAAAACCCCCGCTCCCACAAAACCCCGCTCCCACCCCAAGCAACCCAGCCACTCCAACTCCCCCAACCGAATGGGGAACCCTGCGCACCGCCTCCACGCTCATCGTTTCCTACGTAAGCCAGGACACATCCTTCTTACAAGGAAAACTAAAGACCCTTATTGAAAAACACAACCTACCTGAACCCTTATTTTACGCCCTACTGCGCCAGCTTGATCTGGAAAGAGAACAATTCCAAAAACCCATGGAAGAATTCTCCGAAGGACAAAAGAAAAAAGTTTTAATAGCCGCCAGCCTCCTCACCCCCGCCCACCTGTACATCTGGGACGAGCCGCTAAACTATATCGATATCTTTTCACGAATGCAGATAGAAACCCTAATCCAAACCTACCGCCCCACCATGCTCATCGTAGAACACGACCAAAGATTCGCCCAAACTATAGCAACAAAAACCCTGAAACTCTAAAAAAAGGAACACATATTAAAATCCAGAAACTCTAATAACAAAAAAGAAAACCCCTAGAAAAACAAAAACCCCTTTCCCCAGCCAGCCTACAAAGCAGCGGAGAAAGGGATGTGTTCCGTGAGGAATCCCCTCAAAAAACGCCGGCGCTTAGTGAGGTTTTCCACGAACTTAGCGTCCGCTGCGTTTTTTGCGGAGCGGGAGCGCGGTGACGACGGGACACAGCCCTTTCGCAGCGGACGGGACACGAACTACCATCCATTCCCCGCTATCCCTACAGTCCCTTCATCCTCTCAACCGCCCTCACCGTATTCTCATAACTCCCAAACCCGGTAAGCCGGAAATAATGCTCCCCCTCCGGCCCAAACCCGCTTCCAGGCGTTCCCACCACATGGGCTTTATCCAGCAGCTCATCAAAAAACTCCCATGAACTCCTCTCCCCCGTATGCAGCCATACATAAGGCGAATTCACCCCGCCAAACACCTCATACCCTAGCTTTTTTAAGCCCTCATAAATCACCTTCGCATTCCGCATATAATACCGGATCTGCTCCCTAATCTCCCTCTGCCCCTCATCACCATAAACCGCCAGCCCGGCCTTCTGCTGAATATAGGGCGCTCCGTTATACTTCGTCCCATGCCTGCGTGCCCACATTGAATGCAGGGAAACGCCTTCCCGCACCAGTTCCTTAGGAATCACCGTAAATCCAAGCCTTACTCCCGTAAACCCTGCATTTTTGGAAAAGGATCGAAATTCCACCGCACAGCTTCTCGCCCCGTCAATCTCAAAGATACTGTGCGGCACATCCTCCTCCTGAATATACGCCTCATACGCCGCATCATACATAATCACCGCATCATGCGCATTAGCATAATCCACCCAAACCTTCAGCTGTTTTCGGTTTAATGTCGTCCCTGTCGGGTTATTCGGATTACACAGATAAATCAAATCCGGCGTTTCTTTTGGAAGTTCCGGAACAAATCCGTTCTCCTTCGTACAGGGCAGATAAATCACATTCGACCATCTTCCCCGAGTTTCATCCCATTCCCCAGTACGACCCGCCATCACATTAGAATCCACATATACGGGATAAACCGGGTCACACACAGCAATCTTTGCCTCAGTAGAAAACAGTTCCTGGATATTTCCGCAGTCACATTTTGCCCCGTCCGAGATAAAAATCTCATCCGCGAAAACCTCACAGCCTAACCGCTGATAATCCGTCTTTGCTATCACCTCACGCAAAAAATCATAGCCCAGATCCGGTGCATAGCCGCGGAAGGTTTCTGCATGCCCCATCTCCTCCGCCGCCTCATGCATGGCCTTCACAATCGAGGGCGCAATCGGCAAAGTCACGTCGCCAATCCCCAGCCGGATAATCTCCGCTTCCGGATGTTCCTTTCCGTAAGCTGCCACCTTTTTGGCAATGGTAGAAAACAAATAGCTTCCCGGCAGTTTCTGATAATTATGATTGATTTTCATTTCTTCCTCCATCCCGTGCATCTTTTAGCACATATCCAGGTATTGTTACTGTTCACATGTTCACAGTAACGGGCAAAAATCCATGAAAATCGCCTTCGTCGATGGGATTTTTGCTCACTAGCCCAGTTTAACATACGGTCAGCGCAGCAAGTGCGCAGACCTACGTGAACAGTAACCAGGTATTTCCCCACTGCCGCAC
>ERZ808037.1218-NODE-1218-length-17873-cov-32.023601_pt1 | contig 17873 bp, 16 predicted proteins | sample MGYA00380190_ERZ808037 | MGnify/ENA primary metagenome ERZ808037 (study PRJEB31490, sample SAMN06133399) | mouse gut metagenome | isolation source: J9 | host: mice | place: China: Chengdu | collected 2015-05 ... | reverse complement strand
TAAGCAAGCTCAACCGCATTAAATCTGCGATTGAGCTATGCGTTTATGCCTTTTCCAATTTTTATCGGACAGCAATAGTTTCCAATCAACTACAATTATTAACCATATAAATCATTCATTAATGAAAATCAAACCGATAATTGCATTATGTCTGATGACAGGCATAGGCACAGCAGTGTCGGCCGAACAGCCCGTTCTGGTTTTCCAGAAATCAGGGAGTGCCGATCCGTCGAAAGTGGCGCTGAACACCGACACGCGCATCGTGTTCAGCGACGACGCCAAGCAGCTGACCGTCAGCGATCCGGCGCAGCCCCAGGATGCCACCTTCGATCTGGCCGATGTTGAGAAAATCACCTTCGACCTGTCTTCATCGTCAGTCGACGACATCACCGCCCAACTGGGCGCCCTGACCATCACCAACCATTTCGGCACTGTCACTCTCGAGGCTGACAGCGCAATCAACTATGGAGCATGGACCGCAGCGGGTCAGCAGGTAATGTCGGGTACGGCCAACGGCAACGTAGAGCTCGACTTCAAATCGCTGCCTGCAGGCGTTTATATCCTGAAAGCCAACGATAAAACTATCAAATTCATCAACAAATAAAAATCAGTCGCATAATGAAATACTTCTCTACCCTTCTTCTTTCAGGAGCCATGGCGCTCGGAGCCTATGCCCAGACCACTCCCACCACCATGGTAGTCACAAACGTCAACGGCATCAAAACCGAATTCAGTATCGCCGAAATCAGGGACATCACCTTCAGCGCATCCGAGGCTCCCGAACCCGTCGCAGCCAACTACAGCATTACCGTGCCCAAGGCCTCGGCCTTCACAGGTTCGTTTGTGAAGAAAGTGCTTGACGCCAAGGGGAACAAGATAGCCGAAATCGATCTGGAATATATTCTGGCTGACAAGGCTCAGCATCTGGTAGTTTACCCGATGCTCAGCAACGGATTCGCCGACCTGACCAAAGGTGTCGACACCGCCACCGGTGCCAGCGTGACATGGGACTACTCCACTAATGCAGCCACCCTCGGCGAAGCAGGCGAGGCCGTCACAACGCTTTATTTCGTGGACGGCGCCCTGACGCTGACGGCGCCCGAAGGTGACGTGGCAGCAGCTACAGTAGTCGATGAAATGCTCGACGACGTGCGCGGCAGCGAGTCGATCTCCTATACAATCACCAAGATCGGCACACAATACTGGATGGCTGAAAACCTCCGCGCCACCAAATTTGCCGACGGTTCGGCCATTCCTGACTACACGAGTGCCACCAAAGATGAATGGAAGGCTAACCAAACCGGTGCATACGTCACCACAGGCGATGCCACGGCCATCAGTCTCTTCGGTCTGGTTTACAGCGGATATTGCGTGACCAACGAGGCAGGGCTCGCACCCAAGGGTTGGACCATCCCCACCCAGGCTCAGGCCACAGCATGGAAAAGGCCGGCGGCACAGCTAATGCAAACTTCCGCCTCAACAGCGACATCTGGGGCACAGGCGTAGAAAGCAACAATATGACCGGATTCTCCGCCATCCCCGTAGGCAACTTCAGCTATGCTACGGAGTGGCAGGCCCAGACGACTGAGTTGCAATTCTGGACCTCGACCAAATATTACGACGCATTAAGCAAAGGCGACAACCTCGACTATGTCCGCATTACAAAAAACAAGAACGTAACGATTTCATCGAGCACTATGGGTGGCCACTCACTGGAATACTGCCATTCCATCCGCGCCATGAAGCAGGCCGTAGCTGAATAAGCAGCAAAATATTTGACAGCAGTCACAGATAAGATAACGCTCCCCGGCGACACTACGTGGTTTCGGGGAGCTTTTCTTATTGAGGCAGATTGCCGGATGGGGACCTGTCCGGAGATTTTCCCGAAGATTTTTCAGGCGAAAATTGAAGAAAAAGTGTGAAGAATGCTTGCAGAAACAAAAATATGTTGTAACTTTGCAGTCGCAATTGAGGCCGAAAAGAGGCGCGAGAGTCTCGGAAAGGCTTAAGCCGATGGAGCTGACAAGCTTCTCTGGCCGGAAGATTGAAAAGGATGGTTCGCTAGCTCAACTGAATAGAGCATCTGACTACGGATCAGAAGGTTACAGGTTTGAATCCTGTGCGAATCACAAACAAGGATGGCTCGCTAGCTCAACTGAATAGAGCATCTGACTACGGATCAGAAGGTTACAGGTTTGAATCCTGTGCGAGTCACTAATAAGACCAATCATTATCAGGAGGTGAGCCCTAACGCTCACCTCAATTTTTTTGCTTCCCGCTGGCCGTGGGATAAACTCTTATAACTTCGTATAAGTTCGTTTAAATGAGGTCAGCTGCAAATGTCTATGCCTATTTTAGCTAACGAATCTAAATTAGGCAGCCGGAAGTGGAAAATGGCAGGGGAAATTCGTAACTTTGCGGCTATGAAATTCAATTTGACAGCAACAGCCGAGGGCACAGCAGCGCGCGCCGGGGTAATCGAGACCGACCACGGTCAGATTCAGACCCCGATATTCATGCCTGTGGGCACGTGTGGCGCCATCAAAGGCGTCCACATGCGCGAAATGCGCGATGACGTCAAAGCCCAGATAATCCTCGGCAACACATATCACCTCTACCTGCGTCCCGGCACGGAAATCCTCCGTCAGGCCGGCGGACTGCATAAATTCGGAGGGTGGGACCGCCCGATACTGACCGACAGCGGCGGTTTTCAGGTGTTTTCGCTCTCTGACAACCGCAAGCTCACGGAAGAGGGTGCATGGTTTCGCAGCCATATCGACGGGTCGAAACATCTGTTCACCCCCGAGAAGACCGTCGACATACAGCGCGCCATAGGGTCGGATATCATGATGGCCCTGGACGAATGTACGCCCGGCACGGCCGACAAAGCCTACGCCCGCCGCTCGCTCGACCTGACCATGCGCTGGCTGCGCCGCGGATGGGATCACTTCAACGCCACCGAACCGCTCTACGGCCACCGGCAGAGCTTCTTCCCGATAGTGCAGGGGTGCACCTATCCCGACCTTAGGCGGGAAGCCGCCAAGGCTGTGGCCGACCTCGGAGCCGACGGCAACGCCATAGGCGGACTGGCCGTAGGCGAGCCCGCCGAGACCATGTATGAGATGATAGAAGTGGTCAACGACATACTGCCCGCCGACCGTCCGCGATACCTCATGGGCGTAGGCACTCCAGCCAACATCCTTGAGGCCATCGACCGCGGAGTGGACATGATGGACTGCGTGATGCCCACGCGCAACGGCCGCAACGGGATGCTCTTCACCCCCGATGGCATAATGAACATGCGCAATAAGAAATGGGCCGATGACTTCTCCCCCATCCAGCCCGACAGCGAATGTTTCGTCGACCGGGAATACTCCAAAGCCTACCTGCGCCATCTTTTCATCTCGCAGGAACTGCTGGCTATGCAGATAGCCTCGATACACAATCTGGCCTTCTACCTCTGGCTTGTGGGCGAAGCGCGCAAGCATATCATCGCCGGCGACTTCGCGCAATGGAAACCGCAGATGGTAGAGCGCGTGATGAGGCGCCTGTAGGCGGACACAGATCATACAAATAAACCAACAGACAGACACGACGATGGGGATTCGATCAGCCATACAGCGAAGATTGCCGGGACGGAAATCCAAGGCCAGGGAGGCAACTGAGGAAGAGGCTCAGGGCCGGGATGCGACTCAGGCCCGGCCGGCAGCCGGTGCAGATGCCGCAAAGGGGAGCCTGCGCCCGGAAGGGATGCTGACCCGGATGCGCTACGGAGCCCATATCAGTTTGCTGGATATGTATATCATCCGCAAATTTCTGGGGACCTACGTATTCTCGATCATGCTGATTCTGGCCATCGTGATTATGTTTGACATCAATGAAAAACTTGATGCCTTCCTTCAGGCGCCGCTGAAGGCTACAGTGTTCGACTATTTCCTCAATTTCCTCCCCTATTTCGCCAATCAGTTCAGTCCGCTGTTCACGTTTATCACCGTGATCTTCTTCACCTCGAAACTCGCCGACAACTCCGAAATAATCGCCATGCTGTCGTCGGGTATGAGCTTCAGGCGTCTGCTCCGCCCCTATATGATCTCGGCCGCCGTGATTGCAGCCCTCACCTTCGTGTTAGGCGCCTATATAATCCCGCCGGCCAATGTGAAGCGCATCGACTACACCAACACGTATGTGCGCAACCGCCGGGTAGACTACGGCGACAACATCATGATGAAAGTGGCACCCGGGCAGATAGCCTTCATGAGCCGCTATGACAACACCACCAAGACCGGCTACCGCTTCTCGCTGGAGGAATTCAAGGATAAGAAACTCGTATCGCGTCTGACGGCCGGAAGCATCCAGTGGGACACACTCTACCAATGGCGCGTCTACAACTATATGATCCGCGATTTCGAAGGCGACCGCGAGCGGATCACTCAGGGGTATGAAAAGGACACCGTAATCCCCTTCGAGCCGCGCGACTTCCTTATCTCGCGCAACGATCAGGAGATGCTCACCTCGCCTCAACTGGCTGAATACATTTCGCGCCAGAAAGAACGCGGCGTAGCCAACATCAAGGCCTTCGAGATCGAATATGAGAAACGTCTGGCCATGTGTGCCGCCGCATTCATCCTGACGGTGATCGGCATGTCGCTGTCGTCGAAGAAAGTAAAAGGCGGCATGGGGATGAACATAGGGTTGGGACTGGTGCTGAGCTTCAGCTATATCCTGTTTATGACCGTCACGTCATCATTTGCCGTGTCGGGCATCACCTCGCCGATGGTGGCCATGTGGATACCCAATATCCTGTATGCCATCATTGCGGTAATCCTCTATTTTAAAGCCGCCAGGTAAGAGCCGGTTTCCAAAGCAACATCAGACCAAATGCGGCATGAGCCGCGGCGTATAGCCCTGAAAATAATTTCAGGGTAAAAAATATTTTAAATTTCTGAAAAAATTTTCGCACCCGTTAAACCGCTGTAAACATGCCGATTAAACGTACAAAGGGAAATATTTAGCTACAGGCTTTATTAAAATTTGTTCCGAATAACAATAATAATTCGGAACGATTTGCGTTAATCTTAGCAAAAGGAGTTATTCGGATTGATTCCGATTAGCCGGAAAGAACAACGGATGGTAACGAACCGATACGGATACAATTTCAAAGGGATAGCCGTGGCTATGGCGATTGCCGTGGCCGCGCTGGCATGGTTTCTCCCCTGGGTGTATGCTCTGGCCTTTCCGACGTCAGACAGTCAGCCATTCATGAGTTTTTCACCCGTAAACGACAAATGGATCATCAGCCGCGCATCGGCCAACTCCAAGCCGACCATACAGATAGTGGACAGCATCCTTCCCGACGGCACCATGCTTACCACCGACATCACGCGCGAAGAGCGCGACTCGCTGGTGCCTCAGACCTTCTACAAGGAGCTTCTGGCCAAAGAGAAACTGCCTGACACTGTGGCCGGAATCGCCGTCAGCGCCCATGAGCTCCGCAGCCATGAGATAATGCTCAACTCGTCGCCGCGCGACATCGTGAAGCGTCATCCCGGCGTATGGATGATGATGGAGTCACTGCCCGAACGCGTGGAGCTTAGCGACGCCGACCAGGTGTTCCGCTTCACTGAAGGCTCCGACGGCAAGGGCGCCATCGAATTTGTCGACATGGCATCCAACAAAGTGAACAAGGCCCGTTCGCGCCGCTTCACCGAGACTCTCCGCGCCCGAGGATTCGCATTCCCGGCCGTTGACCTGTCGGCCAACGTCACCTCGCGCAAAGTCTACGACGAGGGGTATCTGATGATCGACTCCGAAGGGAGAATCTTCCACGTCAAGCAGCAGGCCGGAATGCCTTACGTTGCCGCCGTGAAGATGCCTCAGGGGGTTAAAGCCTCGAAAGTGTTCATCCTTGAGGAGAACAACCGCGACATCCTCGGCCTGGTGGTCGACACGGACAATCATGCGTGGTTCCTGGAGCGCGAGGGGTACAAACTGATGCCGCTTCCCATCGGCGAGGTTGACCCCAGGAAAGAGAATGTGCTGATGATGGGCAATCTCTTCAACTTTACATTCCGCATCGTCAACGGTCCCGACGGCCGCTGGATGGCTGTGAAGCGCACACCCGATGGTTACAGGCTTGCCGGACAATTTGAGAATCATATCGCCCGCTCATCTGCCGCAAAAGCAGCCGACTGGCTGTTCCCCTTCACTCTGTCGTTCACTTCCACCTCCGACTCGCTTGCCTACCCGCGCCTGACCCGCTGGAGCGGCAAAGCCGCACTGGTATATCTCGCGGCAATAGCTCTTATCATCGGCGGTGTATCTCTCAAAAGAAGAAAACACAATAACAATAATCAATAAAACATTTACCCGCAATGAAAAAGTTAGCATTCCTTGCAGCTGCCGCAGTAATGATTCTTGCCGCATCCTGCTCCAACAAATCTGAAAATGCCGAAGAGGCTGAAAACCTTGTATCGGTTGACTCCATCGTAGCCAACGCAGCAGCCTATGAAGGCGACACCATCGTGATTGAAGGTGTAGTATCCCACCTTTGCAAACACGGCGGCACCAAAGCGTTCCTGCTTGGCTCCGACGACAACACTATGATTCGCTGCGACGCAACTCCCGAAATGGGCGGCTACTTTCCCCCGGAGACCATCCACAAAGCTCTGCGCGTAATGGGCGTGGTGACAGAAAGCCGCATCACCCCCGAGATGGTCGACCAGATGGAAGAGCAGTATAAGACCTACATGGCCAACGTAGCCAAAGAGAATGGTCAGGCCGTGGCCGACACCGTGAAAGTAGCTGCTTCCGGTTGCGAGACCGAGCGCAAAGCTCAGGGTCAGGTAAACATCGAGATATACGAAGCCCAGATTGCCGACTATCGCGCACGCATCGCAGAGCGTGAAGCCAAAGAAGGCAAACCCTACCTCAGCTCCTATTACGTGTTAGCTCTGGATTACGAAGTAATCGACGACTCAGCCGAGTCTGCCGAATAAGACGACATACATTTGAGTTGTTTAGCAGCGATCCGTGAGGCTCAGCTGCTAAAAGGAGGTTGTCCGAAGTAGTGTGCGGGCAACCTCTTTTGTATCTACGCATCCCATCTTCCCCGCATTTCCGTTTCCCATCGCATCCCCCACCGCTTTAGCTATCCGTCAATCACTGTAAGCAGAAGCAGAAGCAGAAGCGGTTCAGAAAAGGCGTTTGGGTTTTGTGGCCTGGAACTCCTTAAGATATGTAGGGGTGGAGTAAGCAAGGTCGAGGAAACGGCCGGCGCGGAAGGCCTGGTCGGAAAGCGGAAGCATATCGACCGCCAGAGGGTTCACGTCGGGGATGAAATGCGCGTTGGGCGAGGTAAAGAGGCCGCGGGCCTTGTCGGAACCGTCGCCAAAGAAGAGCACTTCCCCGCGTTCGAGCCATTTGGCATACGAATCCGGCTCCAGTATCAGAGGTGTTGGTTCGACCAGAGTGTTGAGCGCCAGATCGTAGATGGCGGTGTAGACCTCCATCCGTCGCGCATCAATCATCGGAGCAAACAGGGCATCGGGAGCGACATCGTGGTTGAACATCACATTGACCGACATTATCTTAAGCGTATCCACGCCGATGAGGGGCACATCCAGAGCATAAGCCAGCCCTTTAGCCTCGCTCAGCCCGATACGCAGGCCAGTGTAGCTGCCCGGACCGATGGATACGGCCACAGCATCGAGCTTCATCTCATGGCGCCGCAGATGGTCGAGGCAACCTTTGATAAATCCACTGAGCACTGTGGCATGGTTTTTCCCTTGAAATTCTTCAAAATGCTCAAGCACAGCGCCTTCGGAGGTGAGCGCTACGGAGCATACACTTGTAGAGGTCTCTATGTTAAGTATGGTAGGCATAAGCTGAGGCTAAAAGTTTGCGGTAAGCCGGGATTATGGCGCGTAGGGGCGTCAACCTCCTGACAATTAACTGCGGAAAAGGGCGGAGTAAAATTTTTCCTTAATCGCCACTGCAAAGTTACGGCTTTCAAACGAATTTTGTTTATCTTTGCAATTAAGAATGTGGCCCGAAGCGGCGATAATCTTGAGGCCCCACTCTCTCACGCCCCGTTATGCATTAGAAACTGTAAGGATCCTATATAACGATGTTACTATCAATGACCGGGTTTGGCAGTGCCGTAGTGGAATACCAGACCAAAAAATTCACTTTCGAGATTAAGTCGCTCAACAGCAAGCAGCTCGACCTGTCGGTGCGTGTGCCGGCAGCCTACCGCTCGCTGGAGCTTGACATGCGCAACGAAATCGCTCCCATACTGGAGCGCGGCAAAGCGGAGATGAACATGTATGTAGAAAACACCGCCGCCGAGTCGACCGCGCAGCTGAACATCCCAGTAATGGCCGACTACAAGAAGCAGATAGAGCAGATGTCGGCGGCGCTGTCGATACCGCTGCCCGACGACTGGTACAGCGTGCTTCTGCGTTTCCCCGACACGGTGAAAAGCGACGTGACGGGCGAAATCGGCGATGAGGAGCGTGCAGCCATCCTCGAGGGTGTGCGCAAAGCCACCGGGGCCTTGATGGAATATCGCGCAGTGGAGGGGAAGAAGCTCGAAGCCTTCTTCACCTCGCGCATCAGCCATATCTCCGACCTTCTGGGGCAGGTGGCGCCTTATGAGACGGAACGCCTGGTAAAAATCCGCGCCCGCATCGAAGACGGCCTGGCATCGATACCCAAGGTGGAATACGACAAGGGACGCCTGGAGCAGGAGATGATATTCTACATCGAAAAACTCGACATCAACGAAGAGAAGCAGCGTCTGCGCCAGCATCTCGACTATTTCATGGAGACGCTCCACGGGCCCAAGGGGCAGGGCAAGAAGCTCGGATTCATCTCGCAGGAGATGGGGCGCGAGATCAATACCCTCGGCTCCAAGAGCAACCACGCCGAGATGCAGATTCTCGTGGTGAAGATGAAAGACGAGCTTGAGCAGATCAAGGAGCAGGTGCTCAACGCGATGTAACAGCCGTCGCGCCATAAAAAGAAACCTCAACCATTTCCAGTCATGAAAAAAGGAAAACTCATCATAATCTCCGCGCCTTCGGGCTGCGGCAAATCGACTATCATCGGCGACATCATGGACCGCGGAGAGCTTGATCTGCGATTCTCGGTATCGGCCACAAACCGCAAGCCGCGTCCGGGCGAAGTGGACGGCGTAAGCTATCATTTCCTCTCCGACCAGGAATTTTCCGACCTCATAGCCGAAGGAGCATTCGTAGAGTATGAGGAGGTGTATCCAGGCCGTTACTACGGCACGCTCTGGAGCGAAATCCGCGACAACATAGAGAAGGGTCACAATGTGATTCTCGATATCGACGTAAAGGGCGGAGTCAACGTTAAGGAGAAATTCGGTGACGATGCGCTCAGCATCTTCATAGCGCCGCCGAGCATCGGTGAGCTGCGCCGGCGCCTCGTGGCCCGCGGCAGCGAGCTGACTCAGGAGATCGACCAGCGTGTGGCCCGCGCTGAATTCGAGCTGGAATTTCAGGATAAATACGACTGCGTGGTGGTCAACGACCAGCTGGAGGAGGCCATCGCCCAGGTAGAAAAATATATGTCGGATTTTATAGCCAAGGATAAGTGATCGGCATCTTCGGAGGGTCGTTCAACCCGGTGCACTGCGGCCACATACAGCTTGCCCAAGCCATTGTGGATCAGAGCATTGTCGACGAGGTATGGCTTACGCTGTCGCCCTTGAATCCGCTGAAAGCAGATTCAAGGGAGCTGGCATCCGATGCCGACCGAATGGCTATGCTGCAACTGGCCGTCAAGGACCACAAAGGGCTGAAAGCCTGCGACATAGAGCTGACAATGCCGCGCCCATCGTACACCATCGACACCCTGCGGCGGCTTGAGCAGATGTATCCCGACGAAAAGTTCCGCCTTATAATAGGGTCTGACAACCTGCTGATTTTCAACCGCTGGCGCGCCTCTGATGAACTTATGCGCGATTTCAGACCCATAGTCTATCCCCGGCCGGGATACAAAGCGGAAGGATGTATCGACGTGCCGCAGTTTAACATCTCGAGCACTGAAGTACGCAATCGCATCCGCCGCGGCGAGGCTGTGAACAATCTCGTGCCCGCTGAGGTTTCAGATTATATCCGCACACACCATTTATACGTTTAGACACACTAATTTTTAGGTTTAGACACAGTATCAACCGTTTGCTCAATGGAAACTTCGCTTACTACCAACTCCATTGCCTTCATCGGCCTTTGCAACGAATTCTGCATGGCCATAGAAAACGCCCGCGAAACGGAGCGCTCCGAATTTCTCGACTCCATGCTGAGGCTGCTGCCCCGCATCTACATAGCCGCCACCGATCTGGCGGTAGATCCGCTGATGACCGACGACTCAGCCTTTATCGAGCAGGCTCTCGATGAGGATTATTATGAGGCGCTCCGCCGGAATGTCGAGGCTCTGATGGGCGAAGACGACGTGTATCTCGAAGTGTTTGAGGAAGATATGAAATATTCCGACACTCCTGTAGCGGCAAGCATCGCCGAGGGGTTGGCCGACCTGTTTCAGGAGCTGTACAATTTCATTTCGACCATTCGCGAAGCTACCGACCAGACCGTAGCCGGCGCTCTGGCAGCGGTGAAGGATGATTTCCGCGGATTCTGGAGCGCAACGCTTTGCAATGTGCTGCGGGCGCTCAACCATCTGAAAATGTCCGACCGCGAATACTGATTACAGCTCTAATACTCACCCAATTACCACTCACCTACCCCACCTTCGCCATGACCAACGAGCAAGAAATCCAGCGGATTCAGACGCTGCGCGCCGAGCTGAACCGCCACAACCATAACTATTATGTGCTCAACGCGCCGGAAATCTCCGACCGCGACTTCGACATGCTGCTCAAGGAGCTTGAAACTCTCGAAGAGAAGCATCCCGAGATGTTCGACCCAATGTCGCCCACCCAGAGGGTCGGATCAGACTTGCTGGCCGGATTTAAACAGGTAGAGCATATCCACCCTATGTTGTCGCTTTCGAACACATACAGCATCGACGACGTAGACCTATGGTTCAATCGCGTGCGCGAAGGTCTTGGCGGAGAATCCTTCTGCGTGGTGGGCGAGATGAAATACGACGGCACATCGATTTCGCTCATCTACGAGCACGGGAGACTGGTAAGAGCCGTGACGCGAGGCGACGGCGAACGCGGCGATGTGGTCACCGAAAACATCAAGACCATACGCTCAATCCCCCTGCAGCTTCAGGGGAGCGGCTGGCCGGAAATGTTTGAGATACGCGGAGAAATCCTGCTCCCCTGGGAAGCCTTCAACCGGCTCAACAGCGAGCGCGAATTCAACGAGGAGCCGCTGTTCGCCAACCCGCGCAACGCTGCTTCAGGTACCCTTAAGACGCTGAACTCGCGCGAAGTAGCCCGCCGCGGACTCGATGCCTATTTCTATTACCTGCTCGGCCCGGAGCTCCCCTACGACAACCATTTCGACAACATGATGGCCGCACGGAGCTGGGGCTTCAAGGTGTCGGACATTATGACCCGCCTCAACTCGCTGGAGGAGGTGGACAATTTCATAAACCATTGGGATACAGAGCGCCGCGCACTCCCCGTGGCCACCGACGGATTGGTATTCAAGGTCAATTCGCTGCGTCAGCAGCTCAACCTCGGCTACACAGCCAAATCGCCGCGCTGGGCCATAGCCTACAAATTCCCTGCCGAACGAGCTCTCACGCCTCTGAAGTTCGTATCGTTCGAGGTAGGACGTATGGGTATTGTCACTCCCGTAGCCAATCTGGAGCCGGTATTGCTATCCGGCACCATCGTAAAGCGCGCTTCGCTGCATAACGAAGACATTATCAAGGCTTTAGACATCCACGAGGGAGATATGCTCTATGTGGAGAAAGGCGGTGAGATAATCCCGAAAATCACCGGTGTGGACACTGCCCGACGCCAGCCGGGGGCGCGCCCCGTAGAGTTTGTAAGCCATTGCCCGGCCTGTGGCACTCCGCTGATACGTATCGAAGGCGAAGCCTCATGGCAATGTCCCAACAAATTCGGCTGTCCGCCCCAGATCGCAGGACGAGTGGAGCATTTCGTCGGCCGTAAGATGATGAACATCGACGGCATCGGCGAAGAGTCGGCTCAGCAGTTGTACGACCTCGGACTCGTCCGCAATATAGCTGACCTGTACGACCTTACTTCCGACCAGCTTCAGCGTATCGGCGGATTCGGACCGAAAACAGCCCAGAAGGTGCTCGAAAGTCTCGAAGACTCCAAGAAGGTGCCGTACGACCGTGTAATCTACGCCCTGTCCATCCCCTTCGTGGGCGACACCGTGGCGAAGAAGGTTGCCAAGGCATTCCCGGATATCGACCGGCTGATGAGTGCATCAGCCGTAGAGCTGGCTTCGACCCCCGACATAGGGCCGCGCATTGCCGACAGCATCATCGAGTATTTCGCCAATCCGATTAATCGCGAGGTAGTGGCACGTCTGCGCGCCGCCGGCCTGCAGATGTCGATGCCGGAGCAGAACGATGAGGATTCGACCGATCTGCTCGGTGGCAAATCGTTCGTAATCTCCGGAGTATTCGCGCTCCACAGCCGCGACGAATATAAAGCCCTGATTGAGAAAAACGGAGGCAAAAACGTAGGCTCCATCTCGAAAAAGACCGACTATGTGCTGGCCGGCGACAATATGGGTCCGGCCAAACGCGAGAAAGCGGCCTCACTCGGCATACCCATCATCGACGAGAATCAGTTTCTGGCTATGATTCAGCAGGGCTGACAAAACCTGGCTCCGGTCTGCGTCAGTCATTCTTGCATATGCCTGACCAGTCCGCTCCATTCTGCTTTCAGAAAAGCGTAAATCTAAAGCTTATAAACGCCAAATTGGCGGCTCCTCCAGATTCAGAGAAGCCGCCAATTTATTGTTTTAGGCTAACGATCAGGGTTTTACCAAGTCATTGCCTGTCATCTCCTTAGGCTGGGGAAGCCCCATGATATGGAGGATGGTAGGAGCGACGTCGGCCAGACGGCCATTTGCTACCGTGGCGCCCTTCTCCTTCGATACGTAGACGCAGGGCACGGGGTTGAGCGAGTGAGCCGTGTTAGGAGTGCCGTCAGCATTGATTGCATGGTCGGCATTGCCATGGTCGGCTATGATAATGGTTTCGTAATCAGCTGCAAGAGCGGCAGTTACCACTTCCTTCACGCATTTGTCCACAGCCTTGACTGCCTTTTCGATAGCGTCATAGACTCCGGTATGACCCACCATGTCGCCGTTGGCGAAATTGACCACGATGAAGTCGTACTTCTCGCTGCGGATAGCCTCAGTGAGCTTGTCGGCCACCTCGTAAGCGCTCATTTCGGGCTTGAGGTCATAAGTGGCTACCTTGGGCGAAGGCACCAGAATACGGTCTTCTTTGGGGAAAGCTGCCTCGCGGCCACCGTTGTAGAAGAATGTCACATGGGCATATTTTTCGGTCTCGGCGATGTGGAGCTGGGTCTTCCCCTGATTCGAGAGGTATTCGGCCAGAGTATTGTCTACATTCTCCTTGGGGAAAAGGATATGTACACCGGTAAATGAAGCGTCGTAAGGGGTCATGCAGTAATACTGCAGGCCGGGGATTGTCTTCATCCCCTCTTCCGGCATATCATGCTGGGTAAGAACAATTGTCAGCTCTTTTGCGCGGTCGTTGCGGTAATTGAAGAAGATTACGGCATCGCCGGGCTTGATCGTACCGTCGACGGTAGCGTTGTTGATGGGTTTGACGAATTCGTCGGTAACACCCTCGTCGTAGCTCTGCTGCATAGCCTCGACCATGTCGGTAGCCTGTTTGCCTTCGCCATTAACGAGCAGATCGTAAGCCACTTTCACACGGTCCCAGCGTTTGTCGCGGTCCATGGCGTAGTAACGTCCAATGACAGAGGCGATTTTGCCGGTGGTCTTGTCGCAATGCTCCGTCAGCTGCTCGATGAAGCCTTTACCCGAACGGGGGTCGGTATCGCGGCCATCCATGAAGCAGTGGAGGTACACCTTGTCAAGCTCATACTTCTTGGCGATATCGCAGAGAGCGAAGATATGCTCAAGCGACGAGTGAACGCCGCCGGTGGAGGTCAGCCCCATGAAGTGGATGGCCTTGCCATTGTTTTTGGCATAGGAGAAAGCATCCTTGATCTGGGGATTGTCCAGAATTGAGCCGTCGGCTATGGCCTTGTTAATCTTCACGAGGTCCTGATAGACCACGCGGCCGGCTCCGATGTTGAGGTGACCCACTTCGGAGTTACCCATCTGGCCGTCGGGCAGACCGACGTTTTCGCCCGAGGTCTGCAGTTCGGAGTGAGGATATGTTTCAATCAGATGATTCCAGAATTCGGGATGGGCCGTATAGATGGCGTCGCTCTTTGAGCGGTCGCCGATGCCCCAGCCGTCGAGAATCATTAATAAAGCTTTATGTGCCATATTGTTATGAATTGTTGTACTTGATTTTACATTATCATCATGCGTCAGCCTGCTTATTTTGCGAGATTGCAGGCAGCGCACTGCGAGGGGAGCTGCTTGAAGAAGTCGTTCCCTTTATTATCAACAAGGATGAAGGCGGGGAAGTTCTCTACCTCGATTTTCCAGATAGCCTCCATGCCGAGCTCGGGATATTCGAGCAGTTCGACATTCTTGATGGATTCGAGAGCCAGAATAGCTGCCGGACCGCCGATCGAACCGAGATAGAAGCCGCCGTTGGCCTTGCATGCATCGGTCACCTGCTGGCTGCGGTTACCCTTGGCTATCATAATCATCGAGCCGCCGGCTTTCTGGAACTGGTCAACGTAGGGGTCCATACGCCCTGCCGTGGTCGGGCCGAACGAACCCGAGGGGAGGTCGGCCGGTTTCTTAGCGGGACCGGCATAGTAGATGGGGTGATCTTTGAGATACTGGGGCATCGGTTCGCCGGCGTCGAGACGCTCTTTGATCTTAGCGTGAGCGATGTCACGGCCCACAATGATGGTACCGTTCAGGCTCAGGCGGGTAGCTACAGGGAATTTGTCGAGCTCGGCAAGCACTTCAGCCATGGGGCGGTTGAGGTCTATCTTCACAGCGTCGCCTTCGCCTGCTTCGCGAAGCTCTGCGGGGATAAGTTCGCCGGGGTTGGTGTCAAGTTTCTCAATCCAGAGACCCTGCTTGTTGATCTTGGCCTTGACATTACGGTCGGCCGAGCAGCTCACGCCCATACCGATGGGGCACGAAGCTCCGTGGCGCGGCAGACGGATCACACGGATGTCGTGAGCCAGATATTTACCGCCGAACTGAGCGCCGAGGCCGATCTGCTCCGAAGCCTTCTTGAGTTCTTTCTCAAGCTCTACGTCGCGGAATGCGCGTCCGTATTCGTTGCCGGTGGTGGGCAGTGAGTCGTAATATTTGATGGAAGCCTTCTTTACGGTCTCTAGATTCTTCTCGGCCGATGTGCCGCCGATCACGAATGCGATATGGTAAGGAGGGCAGGCTGCCGTACCGAGCGATTTCATCTTCTCAACCAGGAAGGGCACCAGAGTCTTGGGGTTGATGATGGCTTTGGTCTCCTGATAGAGATAAGTCTTGTTGGCCGAACCGCCACCCTTTGCCACGAATACGAAGTGATACTCGTCGCTGTTGCCCTCGCCGGCGTGGATGTCGATCTGAGCGGGAAGGTTGCATCCGGTGTTAACCTCCTCATACATGGTCAGAGGTGCATTCTGCGAATAACGCAGATTGTCGGTGGTATATGTGTCGTAGACACCTTTTGACAGTTTCTCAGCGTCGTCGCAACCTGTATAGACCAGCTGACCCTTCTCGCCGTGGATGATAGCCGTACCGGTATCCTGGCAGATGGGGAGCACACCCTTGGCAGCTATTTCAGCATTGCGGAGCATGGTGAGGGCTACAAACTTGTCGTTGGCTGAAGCTTCGGGATCATGGAGGATTTTTGCCACCATCTCGTTGTGCTCGCGGCGGAGCAGGAAAGCGTTGTCGTGAGTAGCCTGACGGGCCAGCACTGTCAGCGCCTCAGGGTCAACAACGAGAAACTCATGGCCGCCCCAATTCTGGGTCGATACATAGTCGGAAGTGAGATGGTAATACTCGGTAGTGTCAGGGCCGAGGGGGAACATCTCCTGATAATGAAACGGTTTGGTTGCCATATTACGAATATGTTTTTGATTGTTTTGTTGCGTATTACACATTTACATCGGCTGAAGCCATAGGTTTCACAAAGTTACAAAATTTTTAGCAACCAAAGCCGCGTCAGGGCAAAATTGTAGATTTCCGAGCCTAAAATTGGCTCTAAAATTTACCGAGTGCTTGGAAAACAGACCGCCCCACCCCTAGGGGCAGAGCGGCAAAACACTTATGTTAAGATAGAGGGTTCAACATAGAATCTACACAGAAGGAAAGGCACCGGCGAAGTCTATAGCTACGAGAGGTCTAAATCCGGATGGAATAGGATCAGTCTGTAGCTTGCGGCGAGCGCGTCATTACCAGGTCGACATCCTTCACCTCGCAATGCATCACGTCGCCATTGATATGGATATCTTCAATTTCCGTGAAGTTCGAGAACAGATGCTGGGCGGCGCGGTTGATCTGCTGGGTGGCAAGCACGGCTGCGCCGGGTTTCAAGCGGTCGGCCATAGGTGCTGAGTCGCCGGTAAGGACATCATAATTGAGCTGTACGCCATCGGGGTCTACCGAGACACTGAGTGACGTATTGTCGAGCCTTACAATCAGTTCATCATCGTCTTTGGCCTGATAGACGCCTGTTATTGTAGCAGTTCCAGAGGCCGAAATCTGCAGCGGAGTAATAATCGAATCATTCGACTGCATGGTGTTTTCCACTGTAATGACAGCTGTCATAGTCACAGTTCCCTCCGTAGGCGTTGTGCCCTTTGTGAACTGGAAAACTCGAACCAGTGAAGCCGTCATGGCGCCAGTATCCTGAAGCGTTTCAGGATTTCCGGTCCAGCAACCCTGCACCTCTTCAGCCAGGCGCTCTTTAGGATTACACGATGTTAACATCACAGCTCCCCATGCCATGCTGCAAAGGGCTATAGCAAATTTATTCATCATTTTAGCAGTCTAATAGAAAATGTTTAAAAATGTTATCAAATAGATAACGCTTTACATCCTCATACCGTTCAGATCAGAATCATAATATGCACAAAAAGCCCCGGGAAGCGTGGGCTTCTCGGGGCTTGGAAGGGGGCGGTTACCTACTCTCCCGCTTTCGCAGTACCATCGGCGCGGCGGGGTTTAACTTCTCTGTTCGGAATGGGAAGAGGTGGAACCCCCGTGCTATTGCCGCCTGAGTCTTGTTCTCGGTCACCGGCGGTCGCCTTTGCGGCGGCGCGATGCCGTATGAGGTAAAAGGAGGGCGGTGGAAGCGGTAGTCTCGCTCGAGCTTCTCTTTTTGAGCTTGCGGATTCACTGCTGCAGGGGTTTGTCGCCTTGCGCTTTATGGGTGATTTCCGGTCGGTGTGCCCTCCTGTGAGGTTCACACCTTGAGTGTTTCTTTGTCGGAAAGGGGTTGGGCTATTAGTATCGCTCGGCTCAGGACGTTGCCGCCCGTGCACCTGCGACCTATCGACGTCATCGTCTTTGACGGCCCTTCGTAATGGAGATCTTATCTTGAGGGGGGCTTCGTGCTTAGATGCTTTCAGCACTTATCCTTGCCGGAGGCGGCTACCCGGCGGTGCGGCTGGCGCCACAACCGGTGCACCGGTGCTCCGTCCAACACGGTCCTCTCGTACTAGTGTCGGGTCCTCGCAAATCTCCCGCGCCCACAACAGATAGAGACCGAACTGTCTCACGACGTTCTGAACCCAGCTCGCGTGCCAC
>ERZ808037.1217-NODE-1217-length-17906-cov-8.583600_pt1 | contig 17906 bp, 20 predicted proteins | sample MGYA00380190_ERZ808037 | MGnify/ENA primary metagenome ERZ808037 (study PRJEB31490, sample SAMN06133399) | mouse gut metagenome | isolation source: J9 | host: mice | place: China: Chengdu | collected 2015-05 ... | reverse complement strand
AGCCCCTCCTCCCCGTAGGTGTCCAGACGGTCTCAATAATTCCCTGGGCTCTCCTGGAGCTCCATCAGCTCCTCCGAGGCACGGGAGGCATTGGCCTTCACATAAGTCGGTACCCACCAGCCGACCGGTCACAGGGCCGTTTGGGACACACTGGCGTACTATTTCCTCAAACAGCCGCCGGAAGCTCTTGCCGAAGGAGGGCTTCCTCCACCGCAGCTGGGAGACGGGACTGTGGTCCGGCACCCGGTCCAGGAGGTCCAGCCCAAGTACGTCCGAATTGGGGACTTTGTCAGCGGCTTCATCGTGGCCAGAAGTGCCAGAGGGTTTGGGGGCACCCCAACAAGCATTTTTGCGGTGCAAAAACGTCAAGTATCTATACACTTGCCTTGCTTGATACTAACGTGCACCCCACAAACCTGCGGAAATGCAAAAAATCGAATTATCTTCCTATCCTTGATGTATTCAAGGATTTTGCTGCAATAGTAGTTGACGATTCCCCCAATCACAATAGAAATCTGAGGAAAATCTTAATATTTTCTCATGTAAGGCTCAACAATTATAATATCCCTTTCTATTACAATATGTGGAGGACGATGCAAAGGAGGAGCGAAGTATCATGCCGGACAAAATACTAGTCGTCGATGATGAGGTCGAGATTGCGGATTTGATTGAAGTATATCTGAACAACGAAAATTATAGCGTGTTTAAATTCTATTCTGCAAAAGAAGCCCTCGAGTGTATCAACACAACAAACCTTGACCTTGCGATCCTGGACGTCATGCTACCGGATATAGATGGATATACGCTATGCCAGAAAATCAGAACAAGACACACATATCCAATTATTATGCTGACAGCCAAAGACGGAGAAACGGATAAAATCAACGGTCTGACACTTGGTGCAGACGACTATATGACAAAACCTTTTCGTCCGCTTGAATTAGTTGCAAGGGTGAAATCTCAGCTGCGGCGGTACAAAAAATACAATCCCGCGCAAGCTGAAGCGGAGGCCGGTGATGTCATGACCCACGCCGGTTTGGAGATGAATGTAAAAGCACACCAGTGTTTGTTGGATGGAAAATCACTTACGCTGACGCCTACTGAATTTTCGATCTTACAGATCCTTTTAGAAAGCAAGGGAACGGTTGTCAGCGCCGAGGAGCTTTTTTACAGGATTTGGGCGGATGAATATTACAGTAAAACGAACAACACAATCACGTCCCACATTCGCCATTTAAGAGAAAAACTGAATGATACGATGGATAATCCAAAATATATCAGAACGATATGGGGGGTCGGTTATAAAATTGAAGATTAAGTTCAGCAACGATTATGCTACATTTCGGGCTAAAATCACGCGTCGTTTTTGCGGTAACGCTTTGTTATCGATCCTTATCGTAATTGTTCTTTATGTGTTGCTGTGGAGACAGCGAGGAGGAAACCTAATTGCATACTTTTTGATGCATTTTTTTGGAGTAGACCGTGAAACTGCGAACATGATCTATTTCTACTATTTTCGAAGTTACAGGGAAGTGTTCTTCGCAGCGGCAATTACATTCGTCTTTGCGTTTTTGCTCCTGCGCCTATTCCGATGGATGACCAAATACTTCAAGGAGATCGATCAGGGAATTGACGCTCTGCAGGTGGACGATTCAAAAGCGATCCGCCTATCACCAGAAATGCTGCCATTTGAGAGTAAATTAAATGCTGTAAAGCAGACACTGGAGCGACAAAAGGCGGAAACGGCCCTTGCGGAACAGCGGAAAAATGAGTTGGTAATGTATCTGGCCCATGATATTCGTACCCCACTCACATCCGTTATCGGCTACTTGAGCCTTTTGCACGAAGATCCGGATATGCCAGCCCCTCAGCGTGTGAAGCATGTACGTATTACATTGGAAAAAGCGTACCGGCTGGAAAAGATGATCAATGAATTCTTTGAAATCACCAGGTACAATTCACAGCAAATCAAGCTAATAAAAGAGTCGATAGACCTCTCCTATATGCTGATACAATTATCCGATGAGTTGTCTCCGGTCTTTTCTCAGCGCGGGCTCTCAATTAAACTGGAAATTGATGAAGATTTAACAGTTTGTGCGGATGCGGATCAGTTGGCCCGTGTATTCAGCAATATATTAAAAAATGCGGCGGCATACAGCTATCTGAATACAGAAATCAGAATCTCTACCGAGAAAGTGAGAGGACATGTCTTCGTCATTTTTCAAAACAAGGGGAATACAATCCCGGCTGAGAAGTTGTCCTCCCTCTTTGATAAGTTCTACCGCTTGGATGAATCCCGCGCCTCTGATACAGGCGGCACGGGGCTTGGGCTGGCAATTGCAAAGGAAATCATTCTTTTACATGGCGGTACGATCCATGCATCGAGCGAAAATGACACGGTCACATTTACGGTTCAACTGCCTGCGGCAGATTCAGAAAACATCTATCCTTCCTCAAGTTTTTCTCAAGAAACAAACAACTGAATATTCAAACTTGCCACGCTCCTGTTCAGTACAATGATAACTGTCAGGAGCGTGGTTTATTTTGCATTTTAGAAAAGGAGCATACCTATGAAAGAAACATTCGGCAAAAAAACCAGGCGGAGTCACAAACGCAACCAGCGGGTAGTGATGTTTTGGTGCGCATTTGTTTTTGCATTTGTCATCGCAGGAGTCTGGCTTTTTAGAGGAACCTTATTTCAGAATGATAGCGGCGCATCTTCCTCGGGCACCAATCAATCCCGGCATGATGCGTGCGGGACGGCAGACAGCAGGCAAAAAAGTACAGATGTTACCCAGGCGCCGATGGATCATGAAGTCTGTCAGAAACTGCAAGACTTGGTGAGCCAGGATCAGCGGGTTCAGCAGGTCATAGATAACTGCGAAATCTATCCCGAGGATATTTTGAAAATGCTGTCCAGAAACCTGGATATGCTGAATTTTGTTTTAGAGTATCCAGAGAAAGTAGGGCAGGTTTTTGCTGAAACTGTCGGAGAGGTTGAAGGCGGAGAAGTTCCGCTTCTTCTGCAATACGATCAACGCTGGGGTTACGGCGACTATGGCAACAGCTCCGTTGCCGTCAGTGGATGCGGGCCAGCCTGCTTATCCATGGTGATTACCAGCTTAACGGGCGATGACACCATTACGCCGTATGTAGTGGCCCAATACGCCAGTGAGCAGGGATACTATGTTCCCGGCGCTGGGACTGCCTGGACACTTATGAGCGAAGGAGCGAAGCACTTCGGAGTAATCGGGGAGGAACTGCCCTTGACAAAATCGATTATGGAGGGTGTCTTGAAGGAAGGCCGCCCCATCATTTGCAGTATGCGGCCCGGAGATTTTACAACAACCGGACATTTTATTGTGATTACCGGCATAAAGGACGGACAGTTTACAGTCAATGATCCCAACAGTACGGAGCGGAGCAATATGCTGTGGGATTATGATACTTTGAAACCGCAAATCAGCAATCTATGGGCATTTCAAGCCTTATAAAATGGTCCAAACTGTACCCCGCCAGAAAGCGCGGAGAGTAAGGAGGCAACGTACCAGGATACTTATTTCAATTTACGTATTATATAGGAGGAATCTTTCCCATGGATTTTTACGCCAACGAAGGAAAGGCCGTTACCATTCAAGCTAACGGCAAGACGTATGCCCGCCATGCGATTACAACACATTTCGTCCAGGTAGGCGAGAATTATATCGACCTCCTGGAGAGATATGTCATACCAGTCTACCAACCGGGAGATATTCTTTCCGCCAGCGAAAAAGTCATTGCCCTATGCCAAGGGCGGGTAGTGACTGAGGAACAGGTCAAACCAGGCTTCTGGGCCAAGCTTCTTTCACGCTTTGTCCATCAGACGGCGGCTGGGCCCGGGATGGGCCTGCCTGTTAAAATGCAGTTTGCCATCAACTTTTGCGGCTTGGGAAAGGTCCTCAAGGCGGCTGTCTGCGCCGGCCTTAATAAGCTCCGCGGCATCCACGGTACTTTTTACGACATGCTGGACGATGAGGTGAGGGGACTAGACGGCTTTTGGGGGAGGGACATCCCGGAGTATGCGCATATTGGGATTCGTATTCCCAGTAAGCCGGATAAGGTCTGTGATGAGGTATATCTCAAAACCGGAATTGTGATGATGGTCGTGGATGCCAACGATTTGACTGTCGAACTTCTGGGAAAAAGTGAACAGCTCCAGAATTGGCCCGACTCTCAGCTTTTGGCTCTGATTGTAGATAATCCCGCAGGCCAAGACCGCCAGCTTACCCCCTTCATCCTAATCCGAGAGATTTCGTAAAGGTCTGCATGACAGCTAAAATTCACAGGGGGATTCTATTTAGCCTGATGACAGCTATGTAAAAAATACGTCAAAAGTTATCTGCTCAGCGGCAGGAAAGAAAAAACCGCCGCTGGGCACATATTCCCTCATGCTCGGATTTCTTGTACTAACGGCGGTTTAGCAATAAGCCGCCGTTTACTTATGCGCAGGATACGGCGGATTATAGGAGGATACTGCCATGTTGTTACCATGCAGCAAGCTGACTGATGGTTTTATTCGTCAAAGAAAGTCCGGCCCTATTAGGGGGCCATTCCGCAGTCAACTGCGAAAATGGTCGTTTTCTGCCGGTATCCCTGTCTGGCCTTGTAGCAGAAATCTGCCAGTGTCCGAAAGAAAATCATGTTATATCTGTCCGCATGGTCTTGCGCCGTGCGGACGTTGTTATACCAGACTACCTCTGGCCATCGCGGCCAGAGGTGGGGGCGGCTGGCCTGGGCGCCGCTCCCCGCCATCCTCCATTTCGATCTGCCAGTCCGTCAACTGCTGAACACCGAAATAAAGACTAAAAATGAAAACTATCATTCTAAACAATTACTATCCCCATTTGACCGAGCGCGTCATTCTGGAGGCATCAGACGAAATTACCGTGACTCTTTCATTGGTGGCCGCCTGTGTGACAGCTACAAGCGCCACAAGCAGGATCATGGCGAGCGTTCCATGGACACTGATCACGGCTTTGAGGCCGACATGCCCTACCCGCCGCTGTCCCCGGAGCAGCCTCTAGAGACCGGTGAAGATCGGGACCCCCTCCATGCAGCCATCGTCCAACTCCCGCCTGTCCAGGCCCGGCGCGTTCATGCTTATTACATTCTCAGCGTCAGTAAAAAAATTGCCAGGGTCGAGGGCGTGGGGATCAGCAGGGTCTGCTAAATTTAAAATAGTTTGAAAAATTCTCTGCAAGAGAGGACCTTTGCCCTAAAATCCGCCTAATAGATTAGAGGGTCCCCCTCCCACTGACAACTAAATACACAGTATTTCAGATACAACCCCCGCGTGAATAGCGATGAAAGGCGCGCCGCCAGGACAGCCAGCTTCGGGAGGTAATGGACATCTGGCCGGGCGATTCACGCAAGCCTTAACTAGGGCACGGGAGTTCCCCTCCATGAATCGGAAGCCCTGGCCCGTGTCCTGCTCCCGGAAATTCAAGCCTTTTCGAGAGCAATGACAGCTTGGCAAGAGATTTACTGACTGATGAAGAATTTAATCAAATAGCAAAGAATATGTCGGATGGAATAGGATTTTTCAATCCATCATTTGTTGGAGAACCAGAACAGGCATTAAGATGGGTTATTGATAATCAACTATCTCCCTCGCCACTTGGCAGGGCGGCTTTTGCCGAAAAATCTCTTGAGTGGGCTGTTCGCACGGGAACAGAACAGTATTTAATTTGGGGAGCCGGATATGACACTTTTGCGTATCGGCAACCATTATGGGCAAAGGCATTGCAAATTTTTGAGGTAGACCATCCGGCTACCGCAAGAGATAAACAAGAGCGGCTGAAAAGTGCCGGAATTGTAATTCCCGACAATGTTCACTACATTGAAGCAGACTTCACAAAAGGAACATGGAAGAAAGAAATGCAAAATCACAACTCGTTTAATAGTGATAAAATAAGTTACTGTTCCATTCTTGGTGTCGCCTATTATCTCTCAAAGGAATCCTTCGAATCGGTAATTTCTTCTATAAGTAGTATTGTGGCGAAAGGCAGTTCCATTATATTTGATTATCCAGATGAAAACAGCTATACTGAAAAAGCCGGAGAACGAACAAAAAAGCAATTCATGCTGGCGGGTGTTGCAAACGAAAAAATGTTGGCATGTTATTCCTACTCTGATATCGAACAATTGCTTTCAGCACATGAATTTTTGATATATGAGCACTTGGAGCCCCAGGGAATAACAGAGCAATACTTTGCGCTCTATAATGAGGCCAATCCTAAAAATCAAATGAGTGCTTTTGACAATACGAATTATTGCCTTGCAGTGAAACAATAAGCATAATTTTCAATTGCAAATCTTTGATTTGTCTGACAGACACAAAATATCAGAAAAGATCTAAAAAAACAAGGGCGGGGTGATAGTCCCGCCCTTGTCCATCAAAGCACATATTCAATAGAAATGATAAATCCGAACACATTACCCACTTGGATAATGTAGTTCGGATTATCATTGTTTGGTCCGAGTGACTGGATTCGAACCAGCGGCCTCTTGAACCCCATTCAAGCGCGATACCAAACTTCGCCACACCCGGAAAATGCTGGCCTCTTGTGTCGGACAGCTTATGTATAATACCACGCCTGAAAAGAAAAAGCAACCCCTTTTTGAAAAAAATTTTAAATTGGGCGGAACCCCATTTGCAGGGGCTCCGCCAAGACGTTTTACGCTGTGGGCTGCTGGTTGGAAAACCGGGTATAGGCCTGGCTCACCTTGTTCTGAGGAGCCTGCTCCACCTGATACCAGCCCTTGGTCTGAGCCAGCTTAAACAGGTCGGTCTGGGTCTGATGGCTCTGGCGGAAGATGTTCAGGAAGTCGTCCCGCAGCGCCGTATTGACACATTCCGAGGCGAACGTGTCGTAATTGGCGCTCATCTTCTTCTCACTGCACAAAAAGTCTGTAATCCGTTCCTGATCGTTCATGCCTGTTCCTCCTTTAGTGCAGATGACCCAGCAGGGTGTTGTAGTTTTGCAGGTGCTGGCTGGCGCAGGACTGAAACTGATTTTTCAGCTCCTGGTCCTGACACTCCTGAACGGCGGAGAGGTACTTGCAGTGGAGCACCCGCTCAAAGTCCAGCTGGTCGGACAGGGCGGTCAGCTCCTTGGTGGTGAGATTGGGCATAAAACTGCCTCCTTTCAAAACGGAGAGGTCCTCCGCTACTGGCAGTTAGTCTGTCCAGATCATTCCCGCTTATGCGGAACTTTGGGATTCCCCTCCCCGTCAAAATCCCAAACCAGGTGAAGCTGGCCCTCCCGGCGCTCCGTCCGGGCCAGGCAAAACAGGGCGGGCAGCCGCACGGGCCGGTCGGCCCGGAGGGGGGCGGCCAGGGAGAAGCCGCCCTCCCCCCGGCGGCACAGCATGGCCCCTGTGAGCTGTTTCTTCAGCACCGGGTCGGACACCAGCCGCTCCGGGTGCTGCTCACAGTACCACTGCCCGGAGGGCTGGCTGTTGAAGGCAAAGGCCAGCGGGGCCTCCGCACGGAAGCGGGGCCAGCAGCCCGCCTGCTCCAGCGCCCCCACGGACAGGGTGCGGCGCAGCCGCAGCGCCCCGCCCTCCGGGACCAGGGTGCCCAGAAGGAGTTTGCCCCCCTGCTCGCCGTGGAGCCACACCTTGTAGAGCCCCCGGCCGTCCGCCGGACGCTCCGCCTCCATATGTACCCGGGGGCCCTCCTGATGCAGGGTCAGGGTCCCGCCCCCCCCCATTGTAAGCCGTTCTTCCACCATTTCCGCCCCCTCTCCTGCCATTCTATGCGGGGAAAGGGGAAAATACGCCAAAGGAAACGCGGCGGCCAACAGGCCGCCGCGCTCAGCTCAGTGATTCAGAACCCGCACCCGGATCATATTGGGGATGGCCCGCAGCTCCTCCACCGCCTCCTCGGTGAGGCGGGTGTTCACATCTACCAGGGTGTAGGCGTAGTCCTTTTTGGACTTGTTGGTCAGGTTTTCCACGTTGATATGGTCGTCGGACAGCACCGCCATAATCTGGGACAGCATACCGGGCACATTCTTGTGAATCAAGCAGATGCGGGCGATGCCGCTCCAGTCCTGGACCACGTTGGGCAGGTTGACCGAGTTGGTGATGTTGCCGTTGACCAGATAGTCCTGAAGCTGGCGGGCGGCCATAACGGCGCAGTTCTCCTCGCTCTCCGGGGTGGAGGCCCCCAGGTGGGGCAGGGCGATCACGTTTTTCACCGTGGCGATCCGTTCATCGGGGAAGTCGGTGACGTATTTGGCCACCCGGCCCGACTCCAAAGCGGCGATCATGTCCTCGTCGTTCACCAGACCGCCCCGGGCCAGGTTGAGCACCCGCACCTGGCCCTTCATCTTGCCGATGGCCTCGGCGTTGATAAAGTCCTTGGTGGAGCTGTTGTAAGGGACATGGATGGTGATGTAGTCGGAAACCTTATAAAGCTCGCCCACCTCCTTCACCACATGGACGTGGCGGTCCAGCCGCAGGGCGGCATCCACCGACAGGAAGGGGTCGTAGCCGTAGACGTCCATCCCCAGGTCCAGGGCGATGTTGCACACCAGGGCCCCGATGGCCCCCAGGCCGATGACGCCCAGGGTCTTCTTATACAGCTCCGGACCCGCAAAGGCGGACTTGCCCTTTTCCACGGCGGCGGCCACGTCCACCTTGGGGGTGTGGGCCTGCTCCTGCACCCAGTCGGCGCCCCCCAGAATGTCCCGGGAGGCCACTAGCATGGCGGCGATCACCAGCTCCTTCACCGCGTTGGCGTTGGCGCCGGGGGTGTTGAAGACCACAATGCCATTTTCCGAGCACCGGTCGATGGGGATATTGTTGGTGCCCGCCCCGGCCCGGGCGATGGCCCGGAGGGCGTCGGGGAAAACGTACTCGTGCATGGGGGCGGAGCGGACCAGGATGCCGTCCTCGTTTTCCACGTCGCTCCCCACCTGGAAGCGGTCCCGGTCCAGCCGGGCCAGCCCCACGGAAGAAATTTTGTTCAGTGTTTTAATACGATACATGTGAATTACCTCGTGTTGATTTAGTAAGCCTTCCTGAGGGGAGAGGCCGGTTCAGCCGCAGTCCCAGTTGTACAGCACCCGGGAGAAGTCCCGGCGCTTCAGGGCCTCCCGGTTGATAAAGAAGTTGCCCACCCCCAGGTCGCCCCAGAGGACCAGCTCCCGCCGGTCCCGCATCTCACTGTCCAGCTGAAAGAGGAGAGTGTCGAACTCCCGATAGTCGATATCCTCACTCCGGGGGTCATTCTGAGTGAAGAAGGGGTAGCCGTCCATCCGGTGGCCGGTCTTGAGCTCCGATTTCAGGGTGAAAATGTCATAATCCCGCTCCTCCTTGGGAAACAGACCGTAGAAATTCCAGATGGAGTTGAGGTGCTTTTCCGGGCGGCGCTGGTTCCAGGCCTGGAGAAACAGCATTTCAAACAGGTGGTCGCCCTCGGGGAGCTCCTGCTCTCGGGGCTGTCCGAAGACGATGCGGCAGGGCCGGTCCCCCAGGGGGGTGTAGCGCTCCTCGCCGTCAGAGGGCCGGGGGAGGGCGACATCCGCCGGTGTGACGGAGGGGTCCACCTCCTCCCGGTAGAAGACCTGATATCCCAGCTGGGCGATTTGGTCGTCAAAATCAGCGCCGTACACATCGTCCGTCCCAACAAAGAATTGCAGCAGACCGGTGTGGGGGAAATCGGGCAGGGTCTCCAGCTGTGTACAGTCGATTTGGGCCAGAAAGGTCATGGGGTCGCCATAGCTGCACACCGGCCAGCACTCCCCCTTGGGCAGGTAGGGTGTGCCTCCCACCTTGCTGTCGGTCAGGCCGGGCTCCCCCACCTCCAGAGTGAAGGGGAGGCAGGTCCTTTTGTGGGCGGCGCGGATATCGCCGCAGATTTCTTTGGCCAGTTCGGTGTCGGTCATAAAATATCTCCTTTGCTCAAGGGGCCGTGGGCCGCTCGGACGCAGTCAGCCGCAGTCCCAGTTGTACAGCACTTTAGAGAAGTCCCGGCGTTTCAGAGCGTCCCGGCTGATGAAGAAATTGCCCACCCCTAAATCGCCCCAGCAGACAAAGAACTCCCGGCCCCGTGTGTCACTGTCCAACTGGAACAGAAGGGTATCCAGGTCTCCGTGCTGGGTCTCGCGGGGGTCGGCCTGCGTGAAGTAAGGGTAGCCGCCCAACTGGTGATGGGGGACATCCTCGTTGCCGTAGCCGAACAGATCATCTTCATCATCGTCTTCGTCCAGCAGCTCGAATACATCCCAGCCCTTTTCGATGGGCTCATCCGGCTTTTTCTGATTCCACTTCTGGACGAACAGGGAATCAAAACGAAAGTCGCCGGGGGTCATGCCCTGATCCACAGGGACGCCGAAAACGATATGGAAGGGTCCCTTCTCCAGGGGGGAGTAGTCCTCCGGTGTTTCCGGGAGGGAGATATCCGCCGCCGTAACGGAGGGGTCCACCGTCTCATGGTAGAGAACAGCGTAGTTTTTTGACTTCATGGCTCCGAAATCACAGCCAAACATCTCGTCGGTACCGATGAAAAATTGCAACAGACCGGCATGGGGATAGTCGGGCAGAGCGATGAGCTGGGTGCAGTCGATCTGAGCCAGAAACCGTAAGGGAACCCCCTGCTCGTCCACAGGCCATCTGGTCCCCTTGGGCAGGTAGGGGGTGCCCCCCACCTTGCTGCCGGTCAGGCCAGGCTCACCCTCCTCCAAAAAGAAAGAGAGGCAGGGGGTACGGTATTCTGCACGGATCTCTTCACAGATGGCGTTGGTAAGCTCAAAATTGGTCATAAATAAGCACCTCCAAAATTACGCCCCCACGTGCTCCTTCAGCTTGACCCCGTCCAGCGCGGGGGCAATCACCAGGAACAGGGCCCCGCTGCCGATGCCCTGGGCCAGGGTGCCCAGGAACTGGGGCAGGAAGGCGGTCATGGTCCCGGCCATGACGCAGTTGGCCAGGGCGTAGGCGGCAGGGGAAAAGAGCCCTGCCGCCACCACAGCGGCCCAGTTGCGCGGGCAGAGGATGCGCTCCGACTTGCTGGTGAAGAACAGCACCAGCACCGCCTTGATCACCAGGGTGGGCAGAACCCACATAGGGGCGGTGAGCAGGTCGGCCAGCCCCGCGCCGACGGCGGCGGCAGCCGCCGCGTAGGGGACGGGCAACAGACAGGCCGCCAGGTAGATCAGGGCATCCCCCAGGTGGATATAGCCCCCGGTGGGGAGAGGAATATGGAGCATGTAGGCGGTCATAACGGTGATGGCGGCGGCGAACAGCGCGGTCGTCGTCAGCAGGCGCAGGTTTTCTCTCTGAGACATGGGGTGTCCTTTCTCCGGTCAGTTGTTCTTGTCAAAGTTCTGGATAAAGCTGCACAGCTTTTCCACACCCTCCACGGGCATGGCGTTGTAGATGCTGGCCCGCATGCCGCCGGTCTTCCGGTGGCCCTTCAAGTTGACAAAGCCGGCCGCTGCGGCCTCTTTGACAAACTTGGCGTCCAGGGTCTCGTCCCCGGTGCGGAAGGTGACGTTCATCCCGGAGCGGGAGCCCTTGTCCGCGTGGCAGGTAAACAGCCGGGAGGAATCCAGCACCTGGTAGAGCATATCGGCCCGCTGACGCTTCCGCTGCTCCATCCCCTCCAGACCGCCGTTCTCGGCCACCCAGTTCAGGGTGAGGCCCAGCATGTAGATGCACCAGCAGGGGGGAGTGTTATACATGGAATCCTTGTCGATCATGGTCTGGTAGTTCATCATGAGGGGGGTGTAGGGCAGCTCGTGGCCGGCCAGGTCCTCTTTGATGATAACCACCGTCAGTCCGGCGGGGGCCATGTTTTTCTGGGCTCCGGCGTAGATCAGGCCGAATTTGGACACGTCCACCGGCATGGACAGGATGTCAGAGGACATATCGCACACCAGAGGGACAGAGCCGGTCTCGGGGACATAGTCCCACTCAGTGCCGTAGATGGTGTTGTTGGCGCAGTAGTAGAAGTAGCTGGCCTCGGGGTCCAGCTTCAGCTCCCCCTGGCGGGGGATGCAGCAGTGGTTGCGGTCGCCGGTGTCGCAGGCCAGGCTGATTGTTCCGTACTTGGTGGCCTCCTTATAGGCCAGGTTGGAGAAGTTGCCGGTGACGGCGTAGTCCGCCTTTCCCGTTTTGCTGATAAGGTTCAGGGGGATGGCGGAGAACTGGCCGGAGGCCCCGGTCTGAAGAAACAGGATGCGGTAGTTCTCCGGCACGTTCATTAGCCGGCGCAGCTTGTCCTGTGTCTCCTGGAAGATGTCCATAAATACCTTAGATCGGTGGCTCATCTCCATCACGGACATACCGGAGCCCCGGTAGTTGGTGATCTCAGCCCCGGCCCGCTCCAGTACGGACAGCGGAAGGACAGAGGGCCCGGCGGCAAAGTTGTAGACGCGGGAATTGCTCATGGGAAAGAGCCCCTTTCTTTCAATAAAATAAAAACCGCCCCACCACGCAGGTGTGGCAGCTTTCTATTATAGTCCCGGGAAAATAGGGTGTCAATGGAAAAAGTGAAAAGGGCGTGTCCTGCCGCGCCTTTTATCGCGATCACGTGGATTGGCACGTTCTGGAGGGGCGCAGACGCTGTCCACCCACGAGTTGATGTATTGCACAAAAATGATATGCCTATTTTAGATAAATTAAACAATAACAGGCCTTGACGCTGAGAATCGAACCTGCTACAATACGGGCAGCCGCTGAGGAGAGCGGCAGCTGCAACGCGTAGCCTGCCGGCGCGGCGAGAGCCCGCGGCGCAAACTGTTTTACGTGAAATGCAAGGAGGTCTTTGCTATGTTTAAGGAAATTGAAATTAAGGATAAGGCCCAGGTGGAGAAGATCAACAAGCTGGCCTGCGACGCCCCCTATGAGGTGTGGCTCAGCTCCGGCAGCGTGATGCTGGACGCCCGCTCCCTGCTGGGGCTGTTCGCCCTGGTGGGCAAGAAGGCCAATGTGGTTGTGGAGGACGACGTGGCCCCCAAGTCCTTCCAGCGGCTGATTGCCAAAATGGGTTAACTGCAAATTCATATGTCGATTATCAGAGGACTGCCCCGCCGGGGCGGTCCTCTTAAAATTTTTTTCAAAACCCCTTGACATGGAGCTGTGTTAGTGATATGGTTAGTTACACAAGTAATGAACCGACAAACAACCTAGCAAGTAAAATCGCGGAGGTGATAAGATGCGTGGGACCTTAAACGACCAGTCCCTGATCTATTTGCAGATTGCCCGGATGCTGGAGGACGACATCCTCCGGGGGGTGTACCGGGAGGAGGAGCAGGTGCCCTCCACCAACGAGCTGGCCCGGGGCTACAACATCAACCCGGCCACGGCGGCCAAGGGCATCAACCTGCTGGTGGCAGACGGAATTTTGTACAAACGCCGGGGCATCGGCATGTTCGTATCGAAAGGAGCGGGAGACACCGTGAAGCAAAAACGAAAGGCCGCCTTTTACGACGGCTTTGTAAAGCCCCTGGTGAAGGAGGGGGCCTCCCTGGCCCTCACCGGAGAGGAGATTACAGCTATGATTCAACAGGCTATTGGAGAGGAGAACGAGACATGAACGCTGGAATTTTAAAGGCCGAGGGCCTGTGCAAATCCTATAAGGACAAGGAGGTCCTTCACAACCTGGACCTGACCATCGAGCCGGGGAAAATCTACGGCCTTATCGGCCGGAACGGCGCGGGCAAGACCACCCTTCTCGGCATCCTCACCGCCCAGAACACTAAGAACAGCGGCTCCGTCACCTACAACGGCCAGCCGGTGTGGGAGAATCAGAAAGCCCTCAACGATATCTGCTTCTCCCGGGAGCTCCAAGCTACCCTGTTCTCCGGGCCCAACAACCTGAAGGTGAAGCACTACCTCAAGTCCGCCGCCATCTACTACCCCAACTGGGACATGGACTACGCCCTGCGGCTGCTGGACGAGTTCAAGCTGTCCACTAAGAAAAAGATCTCCCAGCTGTCCAAGGGCCAGATGTCCATGGTGACCATCCTCATCGCCCTGGCCAGCCGGGCCCCCATCACCATTTTAGACGAGCCCGCCGCCGGGCTGGACGTGGTCATGCGGGAGCGGTTCTACCAACTCCTCCTGGAGGACTTCGCCGCCACAAACCGCACCTTTATCGTCTCCACCCACATCATTGAGGAGGCCGCCTCCGTCTTTGAGCGGGTGATTATCCTGGACGAGGGCCGCATCATCGAAAACACCGACACCGAGGAGCTGATTAGCCAATTCCGCTACATCTCCGGCCGGGACGACGTGGTGGACCGGGTGTGCAGCGGGCTTCAGGTGCTCTCCACCCACCAGATGGGCCGGCACAAGACGGTGGCCGTCCGGGGGGATATGGTCAAGCTGGAGAGCGCCCGGGAGGCCGACGTGGATATCGCCCCCATGAACCTGCAAAACGTCTTCGTGTCCCTGTGCGGCCACGGGGACGCCCAGTAAGGAGGGGAGCGAAATGGTGAAATCCTTCCGGTTTCTCCTCAACTATTCCTGGGTCAACCTGGGGGCGATCTTCGGCTTTGCCGCCATCGTAATTGTGGGCTGTTACGTCACCGGCGTGCCCGATAACCCCAGTGTGGGCAACCTGTTTGAGACCTACTACGCCATGTTCCCCACCATGATCCTGCTGTGTCTGTTCCTCTATGCCTTCGCCATGTGTACCAACAACCTGAACATGGGGCTGTCCATGGGAGCCCGGCGGAAGGATTTCTTCTGGGCCGTTCAGGCCAATATGGCCTTCTACGCGGTGGCCTGCTGGGGGCTCCAGTTGTTTATGTCCGCCTTCCCCGTCTTTGCCAACTGGGAAGTCCGGGACAAATGGGCTTTGCTGGACCTGTTTGACGGCCGGGTGTGGGCCTTCCCTCTGGTGTGCATGGTGCTGATGGTGCTGGGCTGCCTCAGCGGGCTGGTGCTGGTGAAAAGCAAGATTTTGGGCACCATTCTGGTCACAATATCCATCTTTGTGATGATTTTTGTCACAGCGTTTATGATCCTCTCCGCCGACACCGGGATTATGGACTACTTGATGGAGACGGAGTGGGGCTGGCTGTGGACCACTCTGCCCAGGATCATGATTGCCGTGCTGTCCGCCGGCGCGGTGGGCGGAGAATTCCTGATCTGGAAGGTTGTCCAGCGTTATGTTGTGAGGTGAGTCGAGATGCTGAAAATATTTCAAAAGCTGGTAAAGCTGAATCTGGACGACCTGGCCCTCTACCTTGCGGTGGAGGGGGGATTGTTCCTGGTGATTCAAATTATCATCGGGTGCGTGATGTACTTCGGCCGGCCGGACACCAGCGTCACTGTGGCCTGTATTCTGTTTCCCATTGTGGGCGGCTTCACCGCCCTGGTGGCGGGCATCTCCCATGTGGGGGTCAGCTTTGACCAAGCCCTCCGCTTCGGCCAGACCCGGAAGCGGGCCCTGGCCCTGACCCTGGGGCTGTGCGCCTTCGAGTCCGCTTTCGCCCTGGTGCTGGGCGGCCTGCTGGCCCTGGCGGAGCGGTTCCTCTGTGTCCCCCTGTGGGCCAGGCTGGCCGGGATGAACGGCTGGGCAATGGGAAACATCATGCCCGTTCCCGAAGGCGCAATGGTGAATGGCGCACTGGTCCCGGAAAAGACTCTGCTGATTGAGACATTTACCCTGGACTGGTACTGGTGGCTGCTCATCTTCGCCCTGGCCGTGGGCGGAGGCGTAATTGTCGGGGCGCTGATCCAGCGGTTCGGCGGCAAGGGAGGCTGGATCATCTGGGGCATCTGCGTCGTCCCCATGCTCCTGCTCCAGATTTTTCCCAAAGAGCTGGTCTCCTCTGTTGAATTGGTGGTCCCTGTGCTGGCCGTCCTCTTTGTTGCCGGGTTCCTCTGGTCCGTCTGGTCGCTGCTCCACGCGGTGGTGAAGTCGTAGGGAGAAAACGAGCGCCGGTGGCGCTCCGGCCTAGCCGTCCAGAGCATATTTGTTAGCAAAGGCCTGAAACTGCCGCCGGTACTCCCCGCTGTCGCTGCGCAGCTCCCGCAGGGAGGCGTGGAGGTTAATGTTGTGCTGCGCAATATCAATGACGCACCCGGCAATGTTGGAGCAGTGGCCCGATGTGCGGTCCAGGTCGGTGAGCAGGTCCGACCAGACAAAGCCGGCGTCGATGGTACACTCCCCCTGCTGAAGGCGGAGTATGTGGCTGGTGCGCAGCTGTTCCTTCAGCCGGCTCACCACTTGGGTGAGGGGCTCTACCATTGCCGCGTGCTCCAGGTCGTTGTCCAGAAAGGCGGACAGGGTCAGGTCCAGCAGCTCCGAGACGGCGCGGGAGAGGTCGGCCAGCTCCCGGGAGGCGGCGGGGGTAAACCGGAGTTTCTTCTCCCGCATCTCCTCCGCCGACTCCACCAGGTTGACCGCGTGGTCCGAAATGCGCTCCAGGTCGCCGATCATCTTCAACAGCTTGGCGGCCTCCGCGTGGTCCCCCGCGCTGATCTGCTTGGTGCTCAGCTTTACCAGGTAGGTGCCCAGGGCGTCCTCGTAGTGGTCGGTTTTTTCCTCCTTCTCCCGGATGGAGGCGGCCAGCTCGGCGGAATAGCGGTCCAGCAGAGCCAGGCTGTCTTTCAGCGCGGACACGGCAGTATGGGCCATATCCGCCGCCACCCCCCGGCACTGCTCCAGCGCGATGGAGGGAGTGGTAAACAGGCGCTCGTCCAGCTCCACCTGGGCCTCCCGCCGGGCGTCGTCCGGGACCAGCCTTGTGACAAGCCGCTCCAGCAGACCGGACAGGGGGAGCATGAGCACGGTACACAGGAGGTTAAATGCGGAGTGGGCCGCGGCAATGCCGAACAGGGAGGTGGGCATGTCCAAAAACGCGGGCTGGAGTACGGCCTGCACAAGCCAGAACACAGCCAGCCAGACGCCGGAGCCGATTACATTAAAAGAGAGGTGGACCAGAGCCGCCCGCCGGGCGTTTTTGTTGGCCCCCACGGAGGAGAGCATGGCGGTGACACAGGTGCCGATATTCTGCCCCATGATAATGGGGATCGCCGCGCCGTAGGATACTTGCCCTGTGGCGGCCAGCGCCTGGAGAATACCCACCGAGGCAGAGCTGGACTGAATCACGGCCGTGAGAACGGCGCCGGCCAGCAGGCCAAGCAAGGGATTCCGGAACAGCAGAAAGAGCTCCTGAAAGGCGGGGATGTCCCCCAGCCCGGCCACGGCGGCGGCCATCTCCTCCATGCCGAACATCAGGGTGGCAAAGCCCAGAAGGATCACGCCGGTGTCCTTTTTCTTGGTGCTTTTGCAGAACATGTAACAGATGATGCCAATAAAAGCCAGCACCGGGGTGAAGGAGGAGGGCTTCAGCAGCCGCACGAAAAGGTTTCCACTCTCAATCCCGGCCAGGCTGAGCAGCCAGGCGGTGATGGTCGTGCCGATGTTGGCCCCCATAATCACGTTGATGGCCTGCTTCAAGGTCATAAGATTGGAGTTAACAAAGCCCACTACCATAACCGTGGCCGCAGAGGAGCTTTGGATAACAGCGGTGATGCTCAGTCCGGTGAGCAATCCGGCCAACTTGCCCGTGGTGAGACGGCTCAGCAGTGTCCGAAGTCCGGTGCCGGCCCGCCGCTCCAGAGCCTGTCCCATCAGATTCATCCCGAATAGAAACAGACTCAGTCCGCCCAGAAGCTTCAATACCTGAAAAATATCCATCAACAATTCCTGCCTTTCTCATTTACGGGTGTAGTTTACCAGAAAAATGTTAAATTCATGAGCAGCGGCCGGTAAAATCCATGTAAAATCACGGGACAGAGAAAAAATAAATTTTAAGAAAAAATGTAGGTTTGTCAATGAAGTATTACGAAAAAGGGAACGAGGATAAGAGCTCTGTTTAGGGGGACGCCAGTTGAGG
>ERZ808037.1211-NODE-1211-length-17973-cov-14.159700_pt1 | contig 17973 bp, 23 predicted proteins | sample MGYA00380190_ERZ808037 | MGnify/ENA primary metagenome ERZ808037 (study PRJEB31490, sample SAMN06133399) | mouse gut metagenome | isolation source: J9 | host: mice | place: China: Chengdu | collected 2015-05 ... | reverse complement strand
AATGGCTCTCTTTTTATCCTTCGCCTACTGCTAACTTTTTCAAGCCCTTTTGCACACTTTTCATTTTACCGAAAACACTATGACGGCGGCAAGCGGTGGGAAACTGTTTTGCTTCTGCCTACTGAACAGAAAATGATCATTGGCCTGATGGAAGAAGTCTGCCAGAAGGATATGGGACGATCTCTGCGGGATACCTGGACAGACCACCACCCGGCGATCAACCGGGAAAAAACGCATCTAAAGAAAAATGGGAGGTGTCAGCATGAGCGATAATACTGTAAAGCAAATCACCACAGATGACCTGCGGCACATGGAGGACAAAGAGGGCCTCATCCTCCAGGGCTGCGGCGGCGATCCCCAGGAGTGGGTGGACGGCATCAACGATCTGCTCACCGAGGCAGGCATTTTGCTGAACTGCAGTGTCTTTGAAACGGAGGCTGTGTCCTCTTTCCAGCATGATGGTGTGACCTGCCTGCTGTTTCCCTTTGAGGGAGTCGAGCTGGATATGGGCAAGCTGGCCATGTGGCGGCTCCAAACTCACGGTCAATTCGCCGGTACCTGGCTGTCTGACTACGTCCCCAACCGGCTGGGCGGTTTCGCACAGGAGCAGGTTCCACAAAAGCCCAAAATGGAGTTGGTGGGCCAGGACGGCAACATCTTCGGCATCATGGGCCGCGCTTCCCGCCTGTTGAAGCGGGCCGGGATGAAGGAGCAGGCCGATGAGATGTTCAGCCGTGTGACCTCCTGCGAGGACTATTACAAGGCCCTTAACATCATCAGCGAGTATGTGGAGACAGAGCTGTCTCCGCCTGCTGCACCCCAAAAATCTCAAAAGAAAGCGAGGAACACACATGAGCGATAATCCCCGATGGGAGATCATCCAGGGCGACGCCCTGAAGCTGCTGGGGGGCTTCTCCCCCGGAACCTTTGACGCTATCATCACCGATCCGCCCTACGCCTCCGGGGGCCGCACCCAGGCGGAGAAGAACAAGTCCACCGCGAAGAAGTATTCCAGCATGGGGGACCACGCGCCCCCGCCCTTCGAGGGGGACGCCAAGGACCAGCGGTCCTGGACCCGCTGGGCGGCGGAGTGGCTGGCGGATGCCCGAAAGCTGTGTAAGCCTGGAGCGCCGGTGTGTATGTTCATCGACTGGCGGCAGCTCCCCGCCGCCAGCGACGCCCTCCAGTGGGCGGGCTGGATCTGGCGGGGCACCGCTGTCTGGGACAAGGGCAACTCCCGCCCCCAGAAGGGGCGCTTCCGCCAGCAGGCGGAGTACATCATCTGGGGTTCCAACGGCGATATGCCCATCAACCGCCTCGTCCCCTGTCTGCCGGGAGTGTTCAAGTACGGCAACCCACAGAACCGCATCCACCTGACGGAGAAGCCCCTCCAGCTCATGCGGGACATCGTGAAGATCACCGAGCCGGGTGGGCACATCCTGGACCCCTTCGCCGGGTCCGGCACCACCGTCCTGGCCGCTGTGTTGGAGGGCTACACCGCCACCGGCTTCGAGGTCACGGACGAGTACGCCCGCCTCGCCAGGGAGCGGATCGCCCAGGAGCTGGCCCAGGCAGCGTGAGGAACTGTCTGTCGATTCTTCTGGATATGTCAGAGGTAAGCAGGTATAATGTGCGCTACAACAACGATTAGGAGGTTTGCAAAATGAATGTAAAGTTTTCTTTTAATCAGGACGCCATAGAGCGGCGGGGCTATACCATGAGCGGGGTACACCACACCATCAAGGAATTGTTCGCCGCCCACAACTTCCCATGCAGTGTCGACGGGGATACCCTCACCTTTGCAGACAAGGGCCATGGAGACGACTTCGCCACCATGTGGGAAATCATCATGGCACTGCTGCGATCCAACTGGTTTGTGGATTGTGCCGCATCCTGTGTCTGGCAGGATGAGAACGGCGAGGAGGATGTGCTCACCCAGGCAGGGGAGGTGTGCGGGACAGCGTAATATGGGAGCGACTCGAAAGCAAATCACCTTTGACCTCAATCAAGAATCGCTCAGGCGGTGGTATCCTCATCAGGAGCCAGCGACTGATCCCCAATACTACAAGCAGGCCTACAAGGACATTCAGCGGTTCATGAGTGAAAATGGCTTTGAGAGGCGGCAGCGTTCGGTGTATGTGTCCACTGGAGAGCTAACCACTTTGGATATCGTCAGCCTGATGCAGCAGATGGCTGGGCGGCTCCCATGGCTGAGCCGGTGTGCCGAGTGTGTAGATGCCACGGACATAGGAGCCCAGCACAGCCTCCTGGGACTGCTTCGCTCAGAACTGCGGGCTGCCGAAGTCCTGCCGCCTGTGGCAAAAGAACAGCGGAAAAAGAGAAAAGCACCGGAACGATAGCTGTGAAGCGTGTTCATTGAGACACGTTTCACAGCATTTTATCACCTGGAGGTGACGAGACATCAAGTATTATCCCATCAACGAGGATCTGGCCCGGCGGGCCAACGAGATGAACAGCTTTTTCAGCTATGTGCCAGGCCGCGCCACCCAATCCTACCATGCCGAGGTGGACGAGGCCGCAGCCCTGGCGGAGCAGCAGAAACAGCGGGTGGACCCTATGTATCACGAGAAGATCGACAGCTTGCTGGACACTTACGCCCGGAAGCTGGCGGAGAACATCAACCGCCGCAACGAAATCGCCGCTCGTGTACCGTCCATCCTGATCGCGGGGGGCAGTAATTTCCCTGTGCGCAAAAAGGAAAAACAGAATCAGGCGGATGCCGCTGCCATGAAGGAGTGGCGGAAAATCCGGGGCCTGCTGGATAAAATCTGCGGCACGGGCAAGGGCGGCATCAGCGCCGATGACCCAAAGGCTGTGCAGAAGCTGAAGTTGAAGCTGGCAGGGCTGGAGCAGGAACAGGAGCGGATGAAAGCAGTCAACGCCTACTATCGGAAACACAAGAGCCTGGATGGCTGCCCTCAACTCACCCCGGACGAAGTGGAACAGCGGAAAGCGGTCATGTCCCGGAACTGGAGGGCTGATCCCAAGCCCTATGAGAGCTATGTCCTGACCAACAACAATGCCGCCATCCGGCAGACCAAAGCCCGCATCGCAGAGCTGGCACAGAGAGAGGAGACAGATTACCAAGGCTGGGCCTTTGAGGGCGGCACTGTGAAGATGGATAAGGCGATCAATCGGCTCCAAGTGTTCTTCGATGTAAAACCGGATCGGGATACCTGTTCGGCCATGCGGTACAACGGCTTCCGGTGGGCACCCAGCGTGGGGGCGTGGCAGAGGCAGCTCACCGACAACGCCATCTGGGCTGCCAAACACCTGGATTTTCTCCAGCCTGTGGCAGAGGAGCCGCACCAGACGGAGCCTGTTCCTGAACACGTTCCTGACTGGGCCTTTTACATTATCCCCGATTTGAAAACCTGGGCAGACAACGCAGAAAACCGCAGTCCCCTGGAACACTTTTCCTCCTTTGAGGAGGCCAAGGCCCGGTTTATGGAGCTGCGGGATATGCCTTATAACAGTGAGGACGCAGAGCCAGGCCCAGATGGGCGCTGCCCCGCCCGTTTGACTCTGGGGTTGGAGGGCTGTGACGGGATGAGCGCCGTCGATATCCTCCATGTGCGTCAAGGTCAAAACTATCTGGTGGACGACTTTACCCGGATGGACCGTCTGCGGGACGACCCAGCAGCTATGGCCATCTTGTCCCGTGTTGCCCAGGAGATTGGCTTTGACCGGGTGTGCCCTTATGAGCGGACAGGCGACAGATGGAAGCGGATGCCCGAGGTCCCCTTTGCCGAGTGGAACAACCCATACTTTGCCATTATTGCTGCGAGACAGCCCAAGTCCCCAGAGGTCCAACGGCGGAATGCGCCAGAGCGGTAGCCAGGTGTTAACAAGACACCTGGCTGTCTTTTTTGACCGGATTTTGCTGATTTTATTTGAACGTAAGGTGTCTTGTAGACACCTAGCAGGAGGTGGAGTATTGCCCCAATCCATTATTTACGGCCGTTTTTTCTATAAAGCCAATCATGCTCAGGAATTGATGGAGGAAACTGGCAAGCAGCCAATCCCAGTGGAAGTTGTCAAAGTCGTCCAGCTGTCCGCACAGCAGTTTCGACATTTTTCCAGAAATCTGTTGCAGAATATGCCCTTTATTGCCACAAATAAGGATCTGGCCGGCTGTAAAAACGGTGCGTCCCGCTGTTTGCTGGTGACCGTAAAGGGAAAACGAGATGGCATCCTGGTAGACTGCCAGGGGTACAACTATGCCCGGTATTCAGCCTATGTGCCCGACAAACGAAGTTTGAATCTCCGGGATGTGCCGGTGGAACATTACGATCTGAAGCCAAGAAAATCTCTGCCTGGGCAGGACAGGTGATATTACCTTTTGGAGCGTGCGGGCTGTGCCCGCACCCATTTAAATCAACTTACCGCTTGGAAGGGAGCCCCGCCGTCGGCGGGGCCAAGCCCGCACCGCCAGCGGCGGTGCGGGCGCAAGCATCGCGCAAATGTACATTTTGCGCAGCTTGCAGGGGTAAACCCCTGACCCCTATGCCGCCTGCGGGCGGTAAGATTGGCGGCTGAGCGCCGCAGAAAGGAGGACAACTGGTGCAAAAAGGGAAAATGCACCATCTGCACATAGAGTTGACCCCGGTGCAGTACCAGCTATTCACCAGCCAGGCCAAACAGTGCGGCCTATCCCGGAGGGCCTATCTGGTCCGGTTGATTGAGGGCAATCCCGTCCGGGCCCGGCCCTCCCAGGAGATCAAGGATCTCCGTTGGGAGGTGCATAAAATCGGTGTGAACATCAACCAGATCGCCCGGAGCGTCAATGCTGGTATTGCCAGAGCGGAGGATGCCAAACGGGGGCTGTTCCTGCTGGAGCAGGTCTATGAGCTGATGTACCAAATAGCGAGGAAATAGCGTCACAGCACCATCAGCAGGGTCCCTGCGCCAATCAGAACACAGCCCAGGATAGATTTTGGCGTGAACTGCTCATGCAGGATTACGGCAGCAAGCACCATAGTGATTACCACACTGAGCTTGTCGATGGGCACCACCTTGGATGCCTCTCCGATTTGCAGGGCCTTGTAGTAGCACAGCCAGGAGGCCCCTGTGGCAAGGCCAGACAAGATCAGGAAAATCCAACTCCGCCTGCTAATCTCCACGATGCCGCCTTGGGTGTTGGTGATGAACACCATCACCCAGGACATCAGCAGGACCACGCAGGTGCGGATAGCTGTCGCTAGATTTGAATTGACACCCTCAATACCGATCTTGGCCAAAATGGAGGTCAGGGCTGCAAATACAGATGAGCCCAATGCAAATAAAAACCACATAGCTTTTCTCCAAATTATTCTGTGATTCCCGTTAGATATGAACACAGCAATTATACCACGAAATCCAGGAGACAGACTATGGCCGTCACAAAAATATTAGCCCGCAACACCGGGTTGAGCCAGGCTATCCAATATGCGCTGAATGGTGACAAGACCGAACACCGTATTCTCACCGCCCACCAGAACTGTGATCCGGGATGGGAGTACCGGCAGATGATGGACACCAAGCGCGAGGTTGGGAAGCTGGATGGCCGGCAGTGCTATCACATCATCCAGTCGTTCAAGCCGGGAGAGATCACACCGGAATTGGCGTTGCAGATCGCAAAAGAATTTGCGGCTGAGTACCTGCCCGACTATGAGGTGGTCATTGGCACTCACGTTGATAGAAACCACATCCACTCGCATATCGTGTTCAATTCTGTGAATGGGCAGACCGGGGAAAAGTACCATGTCACGACCCAGGAGTATTACCGTCAAATTCGGGCCATCTCCGACCGGCTGTGCCGGGAGCATGGACTCTCCGTTATTATGGAGGGCGGGCCGTCCCAGGCTTTGAGCTACATCGAATGGCTACGGGAGTCCAAGTGCCAGCCCACCTTCCGCTCCATGCTGGAGGCCGACCTGCGGACCGCCATCCAGGACGCCAACGACCTGGGCCACTTTTTCCTGCTCATGGAGCACATGGGCTGGGAGATCAGCCACGGCAACCGCCTGGGCTTTCGTATCCGGGGTCAGGATCGGTTTATGATCCCAGGTCGAAAAAATCCTCTGTTCACCGAGGAGGGAATCATAGCCGCCATCCAGGGCAATCTGGCGGCTATTGAAATAGGACAGCGGCCCGCCAGGGTCTACCACACCCCCTACCGGCCCTTCAAGCAGCATCCCAAGTACACCGGATTCATGGCGCTGTATGTCCACTACCTCTACGTCCTGGGCAAGATTGAGAAGCATCAGTACCCGCCGAAGATGACACCCCAGATGAAGAAGGAGGTCATGCGATTTGAGCGGTGCCGGGAACAACTGGCATTCCTCCGGGAGAACAACATCTTCACCCAGGAGGACATGGCCATCTTCCAATCCCGCACAGAGGACGCGCTGGCCAATCTGACCAAGCAGCGCACGCTCCTCAATGTGCGGAAAAAGAAGCGGAAGAAGCTATACAATGCCCTGGCCGACGTGGACGTCCTGGCCCAGGCCAAGCGAATTTATGAGGACGGGCTGTCCGGGATGGAGGCGGAGTACACCCGGTATCTGGAGGCGGTGGCGGTGCTGGATCGGTGCCCCACTCCCAGGGGCCAGCTCCTGGAGGAAAAAGCCGGCGTGTATGAGCAGCTGGCCCAAGTCAACCGGGAGATCAGGGCGGAAAGAAAAAAGCTGGCCCTGTGCCAGGAAATCCAAAATCGCCTGCCCCAGATGGAACAGGCGATAGACAAAATCGAATCCAGAGAAAACGAGGTGAAGCAAGATGAACGTAGGAGGCGGTGAGGCCGCTGACCAGCTGGTGCGGATGCTACTGTCCGGCACCGAGGTGTCCGTCCGGCTGGGCGGTTCCGCCCTGAAAAATCTGCTGGCGCTGACCATGGCGCTGGCCAAGAACAACAAGACCGTTTCCGGCAAAGTCAACCTGGGCAGGATGCTGCGCGAGACCCGTGATCTGCGGCAGTTTCCCATGACCCCGGAGCAGTATAAGCAGTTTGCCAAGCTGGCGAAGAAACAAAAAATCCTGTTCTCCGCCATTCACGACAGGGACGACCGGGGAAAACTTATCGACGTGATCCTCCCGGTGACCGAGCTGGATCGGGCCAACATGATCTTTGAGCGGTTGGCCTATATGCCCCCGGCCCACCAGGAGGAGCGTTCCGCCCCCCAGCGGACGCGTGAGGCCCTTGGTGAGCCCCAGCAGGAGCGGAGCAGGGTACAGGGGCGGGAGGAGCAGAACCAGCCCCAGCGGCCCCAGAACGGGCCGGTGCAGGAGCGGCAGGCAGGACGTCAGGAGGTGGCCCCGTCAAAAAAAGATTTTCGGTCGGGACGAGACTCGCCCGCTACCAGCACCAGCTCCTCTACACTCAGCGATTCCGAACGGATGAGGAGGATGGTTGAGGGACCCGTTGACCGGCCCTCGGTGGAGGAGCGGCTGAAGGGCTTCCGGGCACAGCTGGATCAGCGGAGACAGTTGGCCCCGACCAGGAGCAGAGAACGCAGGACGACAAAGTCCAGATAGAACGACAGGGTACAGCAAATAAGCTGTGCCCTGTTTTTTCGTCATTTTTCTTTGAATCGTTCAATTAAACTAATTAGCGACAAAATATCTTTGTCCGGTAAAGACCGCATCTCATCAATTGCTTTTTGCAGCAGTGCGGGATTTTTCGTCTGTTCATCAAAGAATGCGCTGGGAGTTACGCCAAGATATTCGCACACATATAGAAACTCTGTCATAGAGGGCAGCGACTTTCCAGAGACAATACTTTGGATGTAGCTGCGGCTATGTCCCATATCAAGGCTCATTTGGTACTCGGATACGCCTTTTTCCATTCTAAGCTGTGTAATTCTTTTACGAACAAAATCGGCATCCATAATATCACCTCCGCAACCCAAACTATTGTATATCGTTGCAAAGAGCAATATTCCAATTACAAGCGGTAATTTACCTTTATAATACACGATTGTTATTGTATAATGGGCGTACTATACAACAGGGAGCGTGCTATACATGAACGAAACCGAGCTGCGAAAACACCGCTGCTGCTTCACCGGCCATCGGCCAGAGAAGCTGAAAATCATGGAGGAACGGCTGGCTCTGCTACTGGAGAGGGAAATCAGGAAAGCTATCGCCAAAGGATTCACCACGTTTATTACGGGCATGGCAAGGGGAACGGATATTGTCGCCGCCGAGATTGTTCTACACCTCCGGGAGCAGGATGACCGGCTGAAGCTCATCTGCGCCCTGCCCCATCAAGGATTCGGCCTGCGTTGGGGCGGCGGCTGGACGGAGCGGTTCCAGAAAGTCCTGGCGGCGGCGGACTTGGCAAGGACGGTCTGTCCCAACTTCTCCTATGCGGCCTACCAAATGAGGAACGAGTGGATGGTAAATCACAGTGGTTTGGTGATCGGGGTGTTCAACGGGGAGCGCGGAGGGACAAAGAATACCTTGGACTACGCCAGAAGCGTTGGTGTCCCATGTGTGGTAATCAGGGAAGAAAAATGACGGTTGTAAATTGAACTGGATGTGCTATAATTATCCTCCGGTGATAAGGATGATTTTTACTTGCGACAAATGCCATTTTATTTTCAGTCGTGCAGTGGAGCCGGAACAGTGCCCAGACTGCGGCAAGTATGCGGTCCGCAAGGCAAACGAGACGGAGAAGCTGGAGTACGCCAAAAATCTGAAAGAATTTCAAGAGGGTTCGGATGGATAAACAGTTGCAGCGTGAGCGCCTTACACAGTACATGCAGGACACCTACGGAACCGAGGCGGAGTACCTGTGGGCGGATACCCCGGACTGTGCCGTGTTCCGCCACCCCTCCAGCCGAAAGTGGTACGCCATCATCATGACCGTGCGCTCTGACCGGCTGGGCCTTCCAGGGGAAGAACCGGTGGAGGTTATGAATGTGAAGTGCGGCGCCATTATGACTGGATCGCTGCTGTCACAGAAGGGCCTTCTACCTGCCTACCATATGAATAAGAACTATTGGATCTCCATCCTGCTCAACGATTCCCTCCCGGATGACCAGATCATTCCGCTGTTGGAACTGAGCTACGACAGTGTCGCTCCTAAGAGGAAAAGTCGAAAAGCGATTCCCAAATAATAAAAATGCACACCCTGTGTCAGGTCTGGCACAGGGTGTGCTTCGTGAGGTGATGATTTTTTTGAACCAACCCAACCGAACAGGCAGCCTCACCGTTTACCTGTTCCTCTACATTCCCGTAGTCTGGGCGGCGCTGCTCATCGCTCAGTCTCTGGGCGGCAGTCTCCCGGACATCCTGGCCAGCCTAACGGCGGCACTGGAAAATCCCTTCCACATCAGGTGGACGCAGTACAGCCCTCTGTCCATCCTGGTCTGCACCGGGGCCTACATCATGGCCCTGTCCTTCCTGTCCGCCAACCAGGGCAGGACGAGGGACGGCGAGGAGCACGGCTCCGCCGCCTGGGCCACCCCCAGGCAGGTCAACGCCATGTTCGCTCAGAAAGAGAACAAGCTCCTCACCCGCAACGTCCGCCTGGGCCTGGACACCCACAAGCACCGCCGCTCCCTCAACGTGCTGGTGATCGGCGGCTCGGGCGCGGGCAAATCGAGAAGTTACGTCAAGCCCAATATTTTGGAGGCCAATACCAATTACGTTGTCACGGACCCCAAGATGGAGGTACTGACTGCCACAGGGGGCTATTTAAAGCAAAAAGGTTATGACATCCGAGTGCTGAACCTGGTCAACCTGGAGGAGTCAGACGGCTACAACCCTTTCCACTACCTGCGGGACGAGAAGGACGCATTGCGGCTGGTGAATAACCTCATCCAAGCCACTACCCCGAAAGGCAGCCACAGCAATGACCCCTTCTGGGAGAAATCAGAGACGGCTCTGCTCCAGGCCATCATCCTTATGCTGTTCCAAGAGGCCCCGGAGTACGAACAAAACTTCTCCATGGTCATGCGGGTGCTGGAATACGCCGAGGTCAAGGAGGAGGACGAGGAGTACGACTCCCCGTTGGACCTGCTATTCCAAGCCATTGAACGGGAGCACCCGGACAGTGTCGCTGTCCGCCAATACAAAGTCTTTAAGCTGGCGGCCGGTGATATATGCTCTAAGCGACTTGTTAATTCACTGATTTTTCGGTGATAGGCGAGGACAGCTTAGAGCATATTTTCATTCAAGGAGGTCTGTGCCATGGCAAAAACCAAGATTGCGCTGCTGTACGAGAGGTTGAGCCGCGACGATGAACTGCAAGGCGAGAGTTTTTCAATCCAAAATCAAAAAATCATGCTGGAGGACTTCGCCCGGCGGAACGGCTTTCCCCGTTTCCGGCATTATACTGATGACGGTGTTTCTGGAACTCGCTTTGACCGGCCCGGCTTTATGGCAATGATGGAGGAAGTCGAGGACGGCAATGTGGAGACAATCATCGTCAAGGATATGTCCAGACTGGGCCGGGACTATCTGAAAGTCGGTCAAGTAATGGAAATTCTTCGCCAGCGGGGAGTGCGCCTGATTGCCATTAACGACAATGTAGACACCGAAAAAGGTGACAATGACATGACCCCATTTTTGAATATCATGTATGAGTTTTACGCCCGTGACACGAGCCGTAAAATCAAGTCGGTATTCAAGGCCAAGGGCATGAGCGGAAAGCACCTGACCGGGACGGTGATCTACGGCTACCTGTGGGATGAAAAGCGGGAGCATTGGCTGGTGGACGAGGAGGCCGCTGCTGTGGTGCGGCGCATCTTTGCCATGACGCTGGCGGGCTACGGCCCCTACCAAATCGCCACCCAGCTTACCAAGGACAAGGTTGAAATCCCATCGGTACATCTGGCGAGATTTAACGAGGGTGTGAACCGTACCAAGCCGGTCAAGGACATTTACGGCTGGGGTTCTTCCACCATCGTCCACATTCTGAAAAAGCGGGAATACCTGGGTCATACCGTCAATTTTAAGACCCGCAAGCACTTCAAGGACAAAAAGAGCCACTATGTTGACGAGAGCGAATGGACGATTTTCGAGAACACCCATGACGCTATCATCAGCCAGGAAACCTTTGACAACGTACAGCGTATTCGTGGGAACGTCAAGCGATACCCGGACGGCTGGGGCGAGGCCGCACCGCTGACAGGGCTGATGTATTGCGCCGACTGTGGCGGGAAAATGTACGTCCACCGCTCCAACAATGGCAAGCGTGTCCATCAGTACACTTGCGCCCAATATGGCAAAGTCCCCATTGGAACGCTCTGCCCCACCCAGCACCGCATCAATGAAAAAGTCGTGCTTGACCTGATTTCCGGGATGCTCCAGGCGATTTCCGATTTCGCCAAATCTGACCGGGCGGCGTTTATCCGAGAAGTGCAGGAGGCCCAGGCCAGCCAGCAGGACAGCGACATCAAAAAGAAAAAGCGGAGGCTGACAGCGGCGCAGAAACGGGCCGGGGAATTGGAACGTCTTGTGTGTAAAATTTATGAGGATAACGCATTGGGCCGGTTGCCGGATGCCCGGTATGCCGCTCTGGACGCACAGTACGCCAAGGAGCAGGAGGCACTTGCCGCCGAGATTGCCGAGTTGGAAAAGACCGTCAGCAGCTACGACCAGGGAAAGAAATCGGCGGAGAAGTTTATTGCCCTGATTGACAAATACCAGGGCTTTGAGAATATGACGAACACCATGCTCAATGAGTTTGTCGAGAAAATCCTTGTCCATGAGCGTGACCGCAAGGGCAGTATCGAAACCACCCAGGCGGTGGAGGTCTACTTCAATTTTGTGGGCAAGTACATCCCTCCGGCATTCCGGGATGTGGAACTGACCCCGGAGGAACAGGAGGCCCTTCGGAAGAAAGAAGAACTCAAAGACAAGCGCCACCAAGCCTATTTGCGCCGCAAGGCCAGCGGTTGGCAGCGGCAGTATGAGGAACGCACCAGGGCGGCGAAAAAGGCCAAGATTGACGCAGAGAAAGCCGCTATCCGAGCGGAGGACATGGCAAAGGGTATCTATGCCCGTGTTGTCGATCTGCCCCGCCAGGAGCCGAAACGAGCGGTTATGCAAGTCCGCCCCATGCTTTGAGAGAAAGGAGAGCGCGCCATGAAAATCGAACTGGACTATGTGAAAGTGGGAGATTACTACCTCCCCGACTTGACGATAGAGCCGCCGCCTGACCGCAGTTTGGGCAAGTATGGCCTGTTGCGGTTGCGGTATCTGAAAGAGCATCGCCCCATTATTTGGGCCGAGTTGGTGATGGAAGGCAAGCTGTACGCCCATCTGCTGGAAACCGAGGATGTCGCTCATGACCTGCTGGACAGCATGATGCCGGGGATGGCAAAGGAGGCCGGGGCCACCGAGGATTTGAAAGCCCGTGACCCCATGCGCTGGGTAGGGTTGATGAATTGCTGTAAGGCCCAGGTAGAGGAAATCATCTTTGTGGAACTGGTTTATAGCTAAATCGAATAAAAAGCAATGGAGAACGTATGTAAGCGTTCTCCGTTGCCTTATGGCTCCTCGCTGGGAAAGGTTAAAACTGTCTGATACCCGTTCTGCGGCGCGCTTTCAATTTCCATTGTTCCATGATGCGCCTCAACAATTTGACGGACCAACAGAACGCCTAAACCGTGTCTTAGCTTTAATCTTTCATCGGTACTTTCCAAATGATTTGTTGTCGCTCTTAATTTGTCCAGCTTCTCAGCGGACACGCCGATGCCGTTGTCCGATACCGTTATGACCGTATTGTTTCCGTTCCACACTACGGAAACAGAAATCACGCACCCTTTTGGATTATGAATGACGCTGTTCTGAATCAAATTATACAGCGCACGTTTCAGCAGAGCTTCGTCTCCCATGATGGACGATGTTTCGCTCTCCTGGCTGGAATCAAACATAATTTGATACCGCGCCTCTAACCCGCCGTCCAAAAACTCACAGACGACTTGCCGCGCCAGCTCCACGAAATAGACTTTCTCCATCCGAAGGGGCTGCATGGAATACTCCAGCCTGGACGTGAGGTTCAAATCGGAGATCAGGCTCCGCAGCTTCTCCCCCTGCCTGCGGATATGGGACGCCTGTTCACGGGCGGAGGCCGGGAGGGTTTGGTCAGCCTCCAATTGCCCGGCAAAACCCAAAATTACCGAGAGGGGTGTCCGCACGTCATGGGAGATACCGCTGATCCAGTCGGCGCGGGCGCTGTCCTTTTTGGCAATAAAAGCCCCCGCCCTGTTGAGCTGCCGGTTGATCTCCGCCAATTCGCCTCTCTCCGGGAGGCTAACCGACTGGCCGGAGGAAACCGTTTCGATCCCCCGCAAAATGGGCGTGACCGCCTTTTCAACGTGCCGGGTGTTCTTCCAAATCAGCAGGACCACCACAATGATATTGGTCAGAAAGACGGCAGCCAGCCCGACAAGCAGTTTTCTCGCATAGCTCTCACTGACAGAAAAGTAATACTTCGCCTGACTGCCCTTTTCGCCGCCCACTACCAATAGCCCCTGGGGATGCTCCTGCACATAGACCGGATAATCCCCCAAATACCACCGGCTGAATTTTGCCACGTCCGCTGCCGTGTACCGCCGGGGCAGTTCCTCCGGCAGTCTGCTCTGAAAAATGACCGTTCCTATATCGTCCAAAACCATGGCCCAGGCGTGATGTTCTTCCAACATTTCGCCCAGCTCCCCAGCCGCCGTCAAATGTCCTGTTCCGTCCAGAGTAATCCTGTCACAGATTTCGCTCATGGAGAGGTCCGGTGTCTCCGAGGTCTGCCAGGCCCAGATCAGCACAGAGAAAAACAGGACAACATTGAGTAGCAGGAACAGCACGATGATGCCCACCATAGATAAAAAGTATTTCCGAAAGAAGCGTTCCACAGGTTTCATTTCTCCGGCTCCTTTACCACCAGCTTATACCCCAGGCCCTTCACTGTCAGGAGCGACACGGGCTTTGACGGATTTTCCTCGATCTTCTCCCGCAGGTGCCGGATGTGGGTCATCAGCGTTGTCTCATAGCCCTGCCAGATTTCTCCGCACAGCGTTTGACAGAGAACGCCGATGGTGACGATCCGGCCCGCATTTTCCGCCAGCTTTTCAAAAACGCTATACTCCTTGGCGGTCAAGGGCGTCCGCAGTCCATCTCGGATAACCTCTGCCCGGTCTAAATCCACCGAGGCAGCGTTCAGCGTAACAACCCGCTCTTTTTCAGGATAGGCCCGTTTCAAAATTGCCTGAACCCGCAGCAGCAATTCCTTCGGGAGAAAAGGCTTGACCAGATAATCGTCCGCCCCCAGCTCGAACCCGGCAAAGCGGTCCTCGGCTTCCCCCTTCGCGGTGAGCATAAGAACGGGAACTTTGCTGACGGCCCGAATTTCCTGGAGCAGTTCAAACCCGTCCATATCCGGCATCATCACATCCAGAATGATGATGCCGGGTATTTTTTTCGCCATCACCGTCAGCGCCTCTTGCCCGGAGGCCGCTGTTGTAATCTGTGTATATCCGGCGCTCTCAAAAATGGAGCGGATCATTGTCCGCAAATCTTTTTCATCATCTACAACGAGGATTTCTCTGTCCAGCATATAAGCCCCTCCTGTCCGCACTCATTATAGCGCAGAAACTAAAAATTGTATATGCCGCCAGCGCAATCTCAAGGTTATCTCAAGGTTCCCTCAAGGATCGCTCAAGGATGGTGTTGTATATTGACCCTACAAAGGAGGTAACCGCTATGAGCGAAATAGTCATCGAAACAAAACAACTGACCAAACAGTACGGAACGCAAAAGAGCGTGGCGGAGCTGAACATCCATGTTCAAAGAGGCCGCATCTATGGTCTGCTGGGCCGAAACGGAGCCGGAAAAACCACCACCATGAAGATGCTGCTGGGCCTGACCCAGCCCACGTCAGGGAAGGTGACGATCTGGGGGAAGTCCCTGCTGGGCAATGAGAAAAAGCTGCTGCCCCGCATCGGCAGCCTGATTGAATCCCCCGGCTTCTATCCCAACCTGACGGGAACGGAGAACCTGCGCATTTTCGCCGCCCTGCGGGGATTGAAAAACCAGAACGCCATCAAAAGCGCCCTGGAGCTGGTGGGCCTGCCCTATCGGGATAAAAAGCTCTTTTCTCAATACTCCCTGGGCATGAAGCAACGGCTGGCCATTGCCCTGGCGGTGATGCACGACCCGGAGCTGCTGATTTTGGACGAGCCTATCAACGGCCTGGACCCCATCGGCATCGCGGAGGTTCGCTCTTTTATTCGGGCGCTGTGCGACGAGCGGGGCAAGACCATCCTGATCTCCAGCCATATTCTCTCCGAGGTGGCGCTTCTGGCGGACGACATCGGCATCATCGACCACGGTGTGCTGCTGGAGGAGGAAAGCCTTGTGGACCTGGAGGCTAAAAGTGAACGGTACGTCCGTTTCACCGTCTCCGACACGGAGCGAGCGGCGGAGGTCTTGAACGGTTTGCTTCACGAAAATCAGTTTGCCGTACAGGACGGCCATCATCTGCGGCTGGATTCTGCCAAGGTTCCCGTGGCAAAGATCGTTTCTGCCTTTGTGCAGCGCGGCCTGGAGGTGTCGGAGGCCGCGACCGTGGAGGAAAGCCTGGAGGATTACTTCAAACGGGTGACCGGGGGTGAGGGGATTGCTTAAGCTGATTTTCTGCGAGCTGGCGAAGCTGAAACGGAAGAAGTTCATTCCTTTTGTAATCCTCTCTGCGTTCCTGTTCCCGCTCCCGCTGGCACTGATGATGCTGACGCCCCGCATGATGGAGCGGTATGACACGAAAGCCGAGCTCTTTGACGACTTTTACCAGTTTGTCCTGGGCTATGGGGTGGAACTGCTTTTGCCCTGTATCATCGGCGTCATCGCCGCCATGCTGTTCTTTATGGAACGGGACAACGACACCTTCAAAAACCTGCGGACCATCCCGGTGACCAGCACCCAGATGATTTTCGCTAAAATTATCGTTCTGTTCCTGTTCGGGCTGATCTTCTGCCTGTCCACAGCCGCCGTCACCATTGTCTGCGGGAGCCTGATTGCCGAGGTCGGCGGGCTGGGCTACAAGCTGTGGTTGGCGGTGGAGATGGGGATTTTCATCACAGCGGGCACCCTGCCGTTGGTAGTGCTGGTGGTCTTTTTCAGCAGAACCTATATCTTTTCCGTCCTGCTGTGCATCTTTTACAGTGTATTAAGCCTGACCGCCGAAAGCAGTTTCGGCGCCCTGCCGAAGTTTCTGTGCTGGCTGATGCCGATTCCCCTCACAAACCTCTGGTGCGCGGGGGATATGGTTCGGCATGGCGTCAAGGGCAGCCTGGGGGAACTGGAGTACCTGGTCCCCTCAACAATGCAGACCGTTTTGATTTTGGGCGCGATGGTGGTCCTGTCCATTCTGGTGATTGACCGGCTGTATAAAAGGAGAGGGGGAGATTGAGATGCTGGTACTGCTGAAAACTGAAGTTTGGAAACTGAAACGGTATCACATGGTCTGGGCAGGGGTTTTCCTGATGCTGCTGTCCGTCCTGCTCACGGTTTTCTCCACCACCGCCCAGGATGGAAGTGTATGGACCTTCTCTCATTTTGTAGAGCAGGTCCTGAAGAACAACATCACAACAATTTTCCCCATGTGTATCGCGTTGATTACCGGATATATCATCAGCCGGGAAGGAACGGACGACACACTGAAAAACATCCTGACGGTCCCCCTGTCGTTTTCCGCTCTGCTGGCTGGCAAGCTGGCCGTCTGCGGACTGCTCTCCCTGTTCCTGGGGATCGTCAGCACCGTGTTCACTGTGACGGCATCCTCCCTTTTGGGCTTCCCCGGCGGCGATTTTCCGGCAGTCATGCAAGCCGGGTTGCAGATCACGTTCAACTGCCTGTTCCTCTATATCGCGGTTCTGCCAATCATCGCCATCGCCGCCCGTATCCCAAACGGGCACTTAATTGGAGCGGTGGTAGCCTTTGTCTACGGCTACGGCGGGATGTTTGCGGCAGGGAACATGACCTTGGCGAATTTGTATCCCGTGACCGCAAGCATGGGGCTGATCGGATACCGTAGCTATGATGCAGCCGTCCATTGGAATCCGTTGCTTTGTATGCTCAGTTTGCTGGCCGCTCTGCTGATTGCCGCCGCTTTTGTGGCGACAGCAAAAAAAGGCGCGGCTCCAAAGACAGCAAAAAAGCCCAAGCGGGTCATCACAAAAAAAGGTTGGTAAGGGGTGTCAAACAATATGAAGAAAAAATTGAAAATCATAATAGGCGTCGTTGCTGTCTTTCTCATTGGTCTGGTCGGCTTTTGCGCATGGTTTCTCTCCGGCTCCGGCAGCGCCGAGTATTACGCCCAGATCGACAACACCAAGGTGGAACAGGTGGATTCTAACGGAGGCGTCATTAACTTCAAAGGCAACCTGCCCTATTCCTACACGCTGCTGTCCTATGACGAAAATGGGAGCGAGAAAGAGATCACCTTTGGAACTTCCAGAGAACTGCGGGAAGGGGCCTTTATTCGTCTGACCGTCATGCCAGTCCGGGGTGTCCTGGATTGGAGCGAGGTACAGTATGACGAGCTTTCGGCAGCAGTGCAGAATCACTATTCTGCTCCATCGGATGATGTAGGGTAATTTCAGCGAATAACAGAAGTTCTATCCATTTAGGGCTTATTTTCTGCGGCGGTTTATTAAAGCCGCCGCCTTTCCATTTGCTTTCTCGACATATAGGAGAATGCCGCTATGCAATTACAGATAGATAGGAGCTTGTCAAAAAAAGCCTGACCCCCGCAACGGCGTACTCCACCCAAGGTTGCGAAAATAGTCATTTTCTGACGACTCATAATGTCGTCCCCGGCGCCCGAACAGTCTTGCACTGTCCGGGCGCTTTTCTATACCCAGGCCAGCAACACCGGCCCCGCTGCCGCTCCCCGCCCCCTTCGTTCAGACCCCAAAAATCTGAACGGAGGAAAGGGCGATGGAAATTACCATCAAAATCAATAGGCAG
>ERZ808037.1210-NODE-1210-length-17983-cov-5.038758_pt1 | contig 17983 bp, 12 predicted proteins | sample MGYA00380190_ERZ808037 | MGnify/ENA primary metagenome ERZ808037 (study PRJEB31490, sample SAMN06133399) | mouse gut metagenome | isolation source: J9 | host: mice | place: China: Chengdu | collected 2015-05 ... | reverse complement strand
TGGTCTTGTATCCATGGAAGACTACTACGCCGAAAAGGCTGTCACATGTTAAGTTGATTGAACCGCCGTATACCGAATGGTACGTACGGTGGTGTGAGAGGTCGGAAGGCGAAATAATCGCCTTCCTCCTACTCGATTCTATTTTAGCAGATGTTATGATTATTGCGATTTATGATTATCTAAGCGATGGAAGAGTTGTATAACGTCCATTTACATATTGCAGTTGGGAATCCTGACATAGCTGTTTTAGCCAAATATTCATCTGCCCCTTTGACAGTGTTACAATATCAATTCCTTTTTTTGTCAATTCGTCCAAGGCAAACGCAACGGCTCCTCCGCGAGATAATAGTTTTTTCATTCGCTCTGTAAATTCCTGGTTGTAACCTGTTTCTTTAAAGAAATTTGTATCGGAATGGATAACTACACTGGGTTGTTCTCCATGCTGTGTGACGTTGTCTAAAAATTCATTCCACTCTTTCATGGTTAATGGTTTTAACGTTTCTTCATTAGAAATTCCCAAATAGGAACATAATAAAATCGCTGTCATCGCATTATCTGAAAAATTCATCTATTCATCTCCTCTGTTGGCGCTGTTTGCTAATGCAAATGGAAATACCTTTCCGCTTCCGTATTTTCGCAGCTTGTATCCGCATACAGTAAATGTCCATCGGGAATCTACCATATCATCAATGAGCAGAACATTGTTTTCTGAATAATTTTTACAACAATATATTCGATTTTCAAGGTACAAATTTATACGACTAAGGGATTATGACCTTTTGACGCTCTAATCATGTAATGATAAGGCACTGGAAGTAAAAATTCAATTCTTTTTGTTTTGTCAAGTTGATGAAGTCAACCTTAAGATATATTTACGAAGTGTTAGTGTGGACGCATACTGGCACCTCGTTCTTGGTTTCTTACGCAGGTGCTTTGGTGGCGGAGCGATTCGCCGCTGGGGTATTTTAAGCGAGAAGCCGGAGTTTGAAAAGACTACGATTTGTTTGCCGTATTCGTAGTCTTTTTTCTCTCCCATTTTTGACTTGCGTTAGTTCCCATTCAGAGTTATAACACGACACAACAAAAACGTAGTTTTCCAGGTTCCTTTTATCAGGGGTAGCGAAAATCCAAGGAGTCTATAGTATGAATATACAGGTTAGTTCAAACTAATAAGCAGCGGGAATACTTTTCCGAAAAGGGAGTTTTTTATCCATAAATCGCAACTGCTGTTTTCGGAAAATATATTTTTCATTTCTTCGTTTATTTGGGAAAATTTGGAGAAAATTCAGAGAATATTCAATAAAAAATACAAAGATTTACAAAATCTGTATTTTTTATCGTAGAAAATCTGTTGCAAAAAGTATAGGTTTTGCAAATCTTTTTTATCCGTTCAAACGGTTGTTATTCTACTACAATATCATCAAAAAATCAAGCAATTTAAAGATTTTTTCTGGATAAAATGTAATAAAAAATTCTTGTAAATTTTTTTTGCAAAACCTATACTTTTTGCAAAAATCCCCAAAATCCCTCACAAACCCGCTTATTTACAGACTTTTTGGGTATAAATTATTTCTATCTGACCTAAGGCTGTAACTAGGCAAAAACAGAGAAAAGGAGAAAGATTATGAAAAAGGGAAAACAAAAGATTGCTGCTCTTTTGTGTACATGTATCATGGCTAATCTGGTGTTTCCGGCTTCTGCTGGGAAACTGGAAATGTCAGTAAAAAGAAGCAGCAAAACACAGCTTTCCTCCGAATCCAATCTAAATGCGGAGAATAAAGAGCTGAGTGGTAATTTAACGAAAGAACCAGAGAAAACCTCAACGAACTCTAATGCAGAACAAAACAAAGAAACACCAGTAAAAAAACTTCCTGTGCGGATGGCTTTAAGTCGAAATGCAGCCGCAGATACAGGTAATTTGAAAGATGCAGAAATTGAAGTAACAGGAGATTGTGTATATACTGGCAAGAAACTTACTCCTGAAATTACAGTAACACTGGATGGAAAAGAGTTGACAAAAGATAATGATTATGAAGTCGTTTATGGAAAAGATGTTGATGACAATGCACCACAAGCTATTAAAAATATGAAATATAATGATAATATGAATGCTGGGGTTGGATTTGGAATCCTGCAAATCAAAGCTGCAAATGGAAATTCTAACAATATTACCGGAACTAAATATTACAGTTTTGATATCGAAAAGGCAATTTTAACAGAAGATAATATTAATAATTTTACGAATCTAGGATTCACCATAAATTTTCACCCAACATTAGATAATGCTTCAGGTGCGGCGGTTTACGGAAATTCACTGAATAATGTTCATTTTGCCAATTCATCATCTGCTCGTGCTTGGAGTTGGAAAAATGGTTCCAATATATTTCTGGAAAAATTAGGAAAAACTACTTATACAGCAATTTGTAAATTGGGAAATTATGGTGAAAACTCTGATACTAACTTCTATGATCCAAAAGTAGAAATTGAAATAAATGTAAAGCCAAGAGATTTGTCTTCATTATCCGGATCTGAGTATTTATTAACAGACACTATAGATTCTAATGGTCAGTCCTTTACACCTGAATATACTGGTGAAGCCCAGACACCAAAATTTAATGTACAGGCAAAATTATCCCGAGCTGAGTTGTATAATCTTCAAGAAGATACAGACTATATCATTGTTAACTATAAGAACAACACCGATGCTGGAGCTGCAGCTTCTGTAGTTATTGAAGGCAAAGGGAATTACACTGGTCAGATTGAAAAAACTTTTACGATAAGTAAGGCTGACCCCCTGAAATTCCTAGAAAAGGATTCTCGTTTTAGTCCAGATGGAGTTGATGGATTTACTTGGAGTGTTCCATTTGGGACATCTCTTTCTAACATTAAAACTCAATTAGACGGGCTAACTGGAAATAGTAATGGCTGGGATATTCAAGGACTTGCAGGAGGATCCAATCAGCCAGGTGATGATTTTATATTTGAACCAAATGGTCGTCTTTATCAATATTATATTAAATATCGATCCTCAAATTCCAATTACAAGGATTATGGAATACCCAATACGGCATATATTTACACAAAAATCACCACCCCCCGCGACATTAATGAATCCAGTGTTAACCCAACATTCAGCGGTATTACATCTGGTCAGGCTGCCATTTTCCCTTATACTGGTCAGCCTGTCGAACCGGAAATTACCATTACCGACCAACTCTGGGGCGGTACACAGACATTACCGCCGGATAAGACTTATGACATTACCTATAAAAACAATACACAGCCAGGAATAGCAACCGCAACCATTACTGCCAAAGGTGTTTACACAGGCACACGTACATTAACTTTTGAAATTAAGGAAGTTCCTTCGATTGCAAAAGCCAAAATTACTTTACCTAATGAAACTGTAGGTTACACAGGAAGCACCTATACGCCTGAGCCTACAGTCGAATTAGGCGGAAAAATATTGACAAAAGGCACCGATTACACCGTTTCCTATGAAGAAAATACTAACCCGGGAGCCGCTTATGTGACGGTTACGGGAACTGCTCATGGAGAGTTAGGCTATTATGGCAGCAAAACGGTTTCCTTCTTTATTCTGCCGCCAACCAGCCTTACTGCGCAGTACGGAACTTTGCTGACGCAGATTTCATCTCCGCTGCCCTGGTTCAACACAAACTGGAAGTGGAAGGATGCGAATGCATTTGTGGGAAATGCCGGCACACAGACACCTCTGGCAAACTTTAATGATGGAAAAACGCAAAAAAACAATATTCCTGTAACCATTAATGTGACTGCAAAACCCATTGACGATTTATCGATAAGTTTACAGCTTCCTGGTGCTCCTTTTGTTTATCATCCGGATCATGCGATAAGACCAAAACCTGTGCTTGTGGACGAAACATTAAACCGGACATTGGTCGAAGGCACAGACTATACATTGGCCTATACAAATAATAACAATGCCGGAACAGGAACAGTAACCATCACAGGCACGGGAAATTATTCAGGAACCCGTACAAAAGACTTTGTCATTAACAAGGCTGACGTTGAACTGATCGTAACCGATAAAAACGGCAGAAAACTGGAAGCTGATGAAACCATTAACCTTATGACCCGGGACTCGGCGTCTGCTTTTACGGTGACCCGCCGTGGAGATGGTGCCATTACTTACAGCGATGGGAATAAAGGTGTATTTACGGCAGCGGACGCAGCGACTGGCGCAGCTTCTGGTGTTGCCCTTACTCCCACTGCTCCGGGGAATGCCATACTGACCATTCAGGTTGCCGCAACTGCCAATTACAATAGCATTACCGCCACCTTCCCGGTAGTTGTTTCCCGGATTCCTATCAGCAGAACCGATATACAGATTACTGATCCCGGACCCTGGACGTATAATGGCAGTGCATTTACCCCAGCAATTACGGTAACGGATACGAAACTCAGTTCAGGAAATTTGCTTACCGTAAATACAGAATATAAGCTTGTCTACACGGATAATATCAATGCCGGTGAAGCAAAGATAACCGTCACCGGACTGGGTGATTATGAAGGAAGCGTTATCGTTCCGTTTACGATCAACAAGGCGGACTATCAGGCAGAACCTCCGGCACGGATAACCGCGGTTTACGGACAGCAGCTTAAGGAACTTTCTCTCCCCAAGGCAGATCCTTATGACCTTTTCTGGACCTGGAAACAGCCGGAAAATGAAGTGGGCAATGTGGGAGAACACACCGTTGATGTATATCTGGCAGAAGGCCGGAATTATCATGAAAAAACCGCTTCCCTGACGGTTGCCGTAGAACCTAAAGTCCTGGAAGATTCCATGATTTCTCTGGAGTATGAAGAGCATGAATATACCGGACGTGCTCTGGAACCGTCGGTAACGGTGACTTACCGTGACCGCATTGTTCCGGAAAGCCAGTACGATATTTCCTATGTGAACAACACCGAGCGGGGCACGGCAGCGGTTACTCTGACAGGAAAAGAGAATTTTACCGGCACAGTAACAAAAGAATTTAAGATTGTTGAAGCAGCTATTCGTAATGAACATATAAAACTTGAAGAAAATACATGGATTTATGACGGGACGCAGCACACACCGGCAGCTACCGTTACTGTATATGGAAATATTCTGCAAAAAGACACGGACTACACCGTAACCTATGGTGAAAATATCCATGCCGGAAAGGAAGCTTCGGTAATCATTACCGGTCAGGGCAATTATACCGGAACGGCTACAGTATTTTTCACTATTGAAAAAGCCGTAAATCCAGCTACCCCATCCAATATCCGCTATCAGGCGGTATATGGTCAGAAGCTGGAAGAAATTGCAGTGGATGGTGACTGGGACTGGGAAAATCCAAAAGATCGTGTGGGAAATGTCGGTGAAAATGAACATCCTATTTTCCTGGCAGAAACATTGGATTACTTAAAAAAGACCGAACCGGCATTTGTAACGGTAACACCAAAAACACTTACCGAGGACATGGTAACTATGGATGAACTTTCTCTGGTTTATGATGGCCTTGAAAAACGTCCGGTTGTTTATGTTGATGACAAGGATACCCTGATTACTGCCGATGACTATGAACTGCAGTATGAAAATAACCTCCACGCCGGAACTGCCCTGGTAACCGTTCGGGCAAAGGGAAATTACACCGGTGAGGTGAAGAAAAACTTTACGATTGAAAAGGCCCGGCCCATACTGACGGTAGGATGTGGACTTGTCTTGGAAAAAGCTTTGCGTGACGGCAGCTTTTCGCTGGAGGCAGTTCTCTCCAACGGTGAAAGCTTATCCTATTCTTCTTCTGACCCGACTGTGGCTTCTGTAGATGCGCAGGGAACCGTAACACTCCTTGCCGCAGGAACTACAGATCTCACCGTAGACTACAAGGGAAGTCAGGATTATCTGCCGGTTCAGGTTACGGTAAAACTGACCGTTACCGGAAGGACAACGAGCAGCGGAGGAGGCGGCAGCAGCGGCGGTTCCCGGCGCAGTACCACCAATATCTACGATTGTGTGCCAACAGGATACCAGGGAGATACAAAGATTATTGGAAGTGCCCGTGTACCTGGATATGTAGAAACCGGTTCCTGGAACCAGGATATGGATGGCAGCTGGAAACTGATGGATGCCAATAATCAGCCGGTAGTCAATCGTTGGATTGCGGCTTATAATCCTTATGCAAATCTGAGCAATGGACAATCTGCCTTTGACTGGTTCCGCTTCGACGCAGAAGGAAGGATGCTTACGGGGTGGTTTACCGATGAAGACGGGGAAGTCTACTATTTAAATCCTGATTCTGACTGCACCAAAGGAAGGATGGTTACTGGCTGGTACATGATTGACGGGATCTGGTATTATTTTGAAACCATGCCCAATGGAAAACGCGGACGGCTTCTGCGCAGAACCGTAACTCCTGACGGCTATTCCGTAGATGAAAACGGAGTATGGATACAGTAAAAAATAATCGACAAGTTAAGGCCGCTGGTTAATCCGGTGGCCTTGATTTATTCTTACTGTTTACCGGTTCACAGCAAAGGGCAAAAATCGTTTATCTTCTTATTTAATTGCAAATCCTATCAGAGTTTTTTCGATTACGTCGATATATCTTAACAGTAACAAACACGATTTTCCGCGCATAGAAAGGAAAAGGATATGTCGAAATTAAAAACCTCCAGCACATCTTCCGAGCCGGCGCTCCATGCCGAGAAGGAGTTTCAGCTTGCCAGGCAGCAGGCGGAGATGAAGGCTGGTGAAGCGCTGTTTCGGAATGCGTCGCAAAAGATTGTCGAGCAGAGAGAAAAACTGCTGTCGGATGATGCTGATGTCAGTCCGATCGAAGAAAATCAGCCCAGAGATACGGCGCAGCTCTCGGAGTTACATCGTCGTCCCCGTACAGGAGAAGCCGGTTCTGCGGACGAGGTTCTCGAATGGGTGCTGGAAATGGCGGAAAAAGACTGGGAAGCGTTTCTGAAATGGCAGCCGGAGTTTAGCACTTCTCTGCAGGCACAGCTTTCAGAATTGTCGAAGCTGTATCTTGCTCTTTTGGAAGCTGCCCTTAAATATGCAGAGGGGGAGAATCTGGTCTGGCAGATGGAGCGCCTGGATGTTCTGCTTGCCCAGAAGCTGTGTATAATTATGGAGCAGAATCTGGAACAGCTTACGATTCTGTTAGAACAGAACGGGCAGACTGCGGTGATGGACGGCATCTTTTCCAGCCTTTACCGACAGACGGCCGGACGTACTCTGTCGCTTCAGGGCGCACGCAGCCTTTTCGCGCAGGGAAGCACCGTTTCCTACGGCAGCCGAGCATTTTCTTCTGCGGGTCTTTCATCTTCCTCCTTGACCCAGGCTTCCCCGGTTTTTTCGTCTTCTTCCTTATCCAAAGCAGCGGCAGGCTCTTTTTCCGGAAAAGCCGCGAACGCTTTACTCTCTGCAGGGCAGGATGCCCTGTCCCGGCAGTGCGGCCGCCGGCAGCAATCGGCGTCCGCTTCCTCTTTTTCCGGAGAGGGCATGATTTACCAGTCATCGAGAAAGCAGAATGTCCGCTTTCAGCAGGTCTATCACGGGCAGAAAAATTCCTGGAGGGAACAGATAAAGCAGAGAAACGAGGTTATTGGCAGTGCCAGGAAAGGTATCGCCGATAATACTTTTCATAAGGCGGGGACGGTCGTGTGTTCCGGAAAGGATCTTGAGGCAGCAAACCGGTTTGCCGCACATTTAAATGGAAGGGGAAACTTATTTCAAAATCCGGAAATCAGTGCGGTAAATGATGAAGTTACCGGGCTGCTGGCGGCGATTATGTCCATGAAAGGTCAGGTCTATGCCGGAGAATGCAAACAGGCGGACTCCCTTGTGCTCGGTCTTCAGAAGGCCATCCGGAAAATGGTCGATCATTATCTCGCTCAAAAGGGTGCTGCCAATGTTTACTATCACACGCTTGAGGTGTACCAGCGGGGAAGAAATCCGCAGAAGGCGATTATGGCCGGGCAGGACTATGCTTACCAGCGGTTTTGCAAAAAGCAGAAAGAACCTGCATACCAGAGATCTGCCCCTTATTCCAGGGAAGCCGGATTTTTTCGGGCTGTGCTGAAAAATATAAGTCCGGAGAAGGAAGTGGCCCTGGGAGTCAATGTTTTGCAGAAGGACTGGGAAAATTTTCTGCGCAGCATGGGAAAAGGGAAAAAATCATCCTATACATCAAAAGCAGAGCGGTACAGTCCCTGGGGAATTCTTCTGGACCCGGGAATGCGGGATGCGGAAGGCTATGGCGGCAGCATGAAAATTTTACTTGGCGCAGCGGTGCTTCTGCTTATTGCTATTGTGGTTTTTGTGTTGCTGTGAATGTGTGAACAGTAATGTTTTTGTCTGTCTTAGGGCTGCGTTTTTTATTTGATGAATCTCTTTAAAAACTTGAAAAAATATGCTATACTTTACAAAAATGATGTTTACAGCGAAGTTTTTGTTACTGCCGGACAAACAGTAACAAGTTTTTGCGGAAAGAGGATGCGATGAAAAGATACTGGAAAAAGATCACTGCACTTATGGCTGCAGCAGCGATGACGGCAGCTTCGGCGATAACGGTTTTTGCGGAGGCAGCAGAAGAAGGCAAGGTTTATGTTCTGCCCACCCTTCAGACTTCTTCGGCTTCGGGACAGTTAGAAACCCTTGGCGTGAATATGCAGGTTGTATTTTCGGACAGCCAGCTTCTGGCGGCACCGGAAGCCGCGGGCTGGGCGGAAAACCAGCTTCCTGTTGTCGAGGGGGCGGAGTGGAAGAAGGTTTATATGTACCGGAATAAGGAAGCTTCAAAAAATACCGAGTTTTCCTGGGATATGGCGGTTGAAAATTCGACAAACTGGATAAAGGTAGCTCCTTTTGGCATCGAAGAGGGAAAGCTTACCCATCTCTATGATTTTACGATTATCATTAACGGCACGCCTTTTACCGGCTGTAAGCTGTACGGCGGCGCTATGGGAGAGTACGAAACCGCGGATGGTTTTTCCGGTGAGCACTGTATGTTCATCCTTGTACCTCAGGGCTATAACGGAGATATCACCTTCTCTGTTTATGGAAATACCTTATCCGGAAACAGCCATGTAAGAAATGATTTTGCCAAGCTCACCTATCAGGTCAGCGGCCACAGCCGGGACGAGGCAGAAAGGCAGGCCGAGGAAGCAAAGGCGGTTCCTGTCTGGAAGCAGGATGATAAAGGCTGGTGGCTGGAAAATCCGGACGGCACATATCTGAAAGATACCTGGTATCAGTCCCCGGAAAGCGGCCTGTGGTATTACATGGGCGGGGACGGCTACATGCTGACCAACACGACAACTCCGGATAATCTGAAAGTGGATGCCAACGGTGTCTGGGTGCAGTAAAATTTTTGTTGACAAATGCAGGCTGGCCTTTTATACTAAAAACAGGAAAATATAAAAAAGTCTTCGGGGCAGGGTGAAATTCCCTACCGGCGGTACAGTCCGCGACCCGTGTTTCACGGTTGATTCGGTGAGATTCCGAAACCGACAGTAAAGTCTGGATGAGAGAAGATGTTGTTTGGAATGGTAAAGATAATGCCCCGGGTAATTGATCCGGGGTGTTTTTATTTTATGATACCAGGGTCAAAAGCTCGAATGATCAACGGCTTTTTATCCCAAAGAACAACCTTTCCTCACAGGAGCATGTCTGGAAATCGGCATCGGTTTTGGGTGCACACAGGTAGAATTAACCCGCAAAAAAGGAGAAAAATCATGGAAGCAGCAGCAAAACAAAAAAAACAGGTGAAGCAAATCGCGAATACAAGAGGATTATTTACCACAAAAAACATGGTGCTGATGGCTATGCTGGGTGCACTTTCGGGACTTTTGATGTATATTCAGGTTCCTGTGCCCTTTGCGCCGTCATTTTATAAGCTGGATTTCTGCGATGTGCCCGTGCTTATCGGATCTTTTGCCCTGGGCCCGGCTGCCGGCGCGGTGATTGCGGCGGTAAAGATCTTAATTTCCCTGGTGCTTCGGGGAACACAGACGGCGGGTATCGGGGAGTGTTCAAACTGGGTGCAGGCATGTTCCCTGGCCATTCCTGCCGCATTAATTTACAAGCATAAAAAGTCAAAAAATTCCGCGGTACTGGGCATGGCAGCGGGCGTGGTTCTGATGGTGGCGGTAGCCTGCTTTACGAACAGCTTCATCCTTCTTCCGGCCTATGCCAAGGCGTTTCACATGCCCATGGATGCCCTGATTGCCATGGGAACGGCATTAAATCCCCGGATTAACGGTCTGACCGCCTTTGTTCTTCTGGCTGTGGCACCGTTTAACTTGGTTAAGGGAACCCTGGTTTCTGTCGTTACCATCTTAATTTATAAACGGGTCAGCACGATTATTAAAAACGGTTAGGCCGGATTTGTTGCTGTGAACGTGTGAACAGTAACCCGGATTTCGCAACGGATTTTGCCGCATGACGACTATCTTGTGTTTCCTGCGAATATGTTTTATAATAAGAGAGCAGATTATAAATTCGGAGGAAATTATGTATAATTGTTCACACAAACTTCAGCTGCCGCAGATTTTCCGAAAACCTGCGGCTTTTCTTCTTGCAGTATCCATCAGTACATCGTCGCTGCTGAGCGGATGTTCTTTCTCTGCGCGTCTTCCTTCACCATCCTTTACTTCCTCAAAGGAGCAGGAGATGTCATCGGATCAGGCGGCTTTTGACCAGCTTACCGATAAAATTTTCGATGAAAATGTCAATGCGTCCATTATTGATCTCCATTATACGATGATGAATCCTGAACAGATGGGTATTGAGCCGCCGGATAGCCCCTATGGAACGTTTACCCTGGAGGAAATGCAGAGGGAAACAAAAAAACTGGAAGGCTATTCGGATGCGCTGAAAGCAGTGAAAAAGCAGAATCTGGATAAAGAAAGCCAGGTCGATTACGAAATTCTGGAAACTTATCTGGAAACTGAGCTTTCCTGTGCCGGTCTGGAATTGTACGTCCAGCCGCTGGCACCCACAATTGGTGTTCAGGCACAGCTTCCCGTGCTTTTGGCAGAATATCGTTTTTACCGAAGGGAGGATATCGAAGATTATTTTTCTCTGCTTGAAGGACTGGACGAATATTTTGGGCAGATCCTGGAGATGGAGCAGAAGAAGGCTGCTGCCGGGCTGATGATCAGCGATAAGGCTATTGACCGTATCCTGGATTCCTGCCGCCCCTACCTTGAGGACGGGAAGGATTGTCTTTTGTATGGAACCTTTGCCGGACGTCTTGAGGAAATCAAAGATTTTAACGGCAATCCTCCCCTGACGGATGAAGAAAAAGCCGCTTATCAACAGCGGCATGAGGAATTAATCACCCATGCCTTTATTCCGGCTTACCATAATCTGATGGAGGGCCTGGAAAAGCTGAAGGGAACAGGAAGGGTGGAAGGAGGATTGTGCAATTATCCGGACGGAAAGGATTATTACCGCTATATGGTCTATTCTTCGACCTATACTTCCTGCAAGAATGTCAATACCCTGCGAAAGACCATTGAAAAGCGTATTTCCGAGGATTTTAACGCAGCGGCAAAGCTTTTGGCAGAAAATCCCGGGCTTTATGATCAGTTATCCGGATTTTCTTTTACCCTTTCTGATCCGGAAGAGATTCTTTCCTGCCTTCAGGAAAAAATCGGTGCGGATTATCCGGAACCTATCAGCAGGGAGTATTCGCTGCACTATGTACCGGAGGCATTAGAAGATGTGTTAAGTCCGGCGTTTTATCTGACACCGCCCATGGATCTGCCGGACAGCAATACGATTTACATTAACCGGGGAAGCTATGCTGCAAAGGATCAGCTCTTTACCACTTTGGCGCATGAAGGCTATCCCGGGCATTTATACCAGTCTTCTTATTTTATCCGCAGGGAGCCAAAGCCCTTCCGCCATCTTCTTTCCTTTAGTTCCTACAAGGAGGGATGGGCGACCTATGTCGAATATGATTCCTGCCGCCTGGACGAAAAGATTAGCCCGGAGGTGGCCGAACTGATGAATTTAAATTCCTCGATTAATCTTGGAATCCACGCCTATCTGGATATTATGGTCAATGATCAGGGATGGAATCTGGAACAGGTTTCCGACTATGTCAGCCAGTATTTTGAGGACCCAAATCAGGAACTTGCCCGTGCACTTTTAGAGGCCATGGTGGATAATCCGACGAATTATCTGGAATATTATGTGGGCTATCTGGAGTTTTCGGATATGCGGAAAAAAGCAGAAAAGGCACTGGGAAAAGCATTTGAAGCGAAAGCCTTTCATCAGTTTCTTTTGGACATCGGCCCGGCTCCCTTTGCCGTTATCCGAAAGCATCTGGAGGACTGGATAAAGGAACGAAAAAAATCCTGGTAAATATAGAAAAAACAGGCTATAATACTTAGGGCAGTACAGTTGATTCAGCAATGAATACAGGAGGAAAGCAAAATTATGCTTACATTAGAGAATATATCATTTGATGTGGAGGACGCAAAAGGGGATAAGGGAATTATCAAAGATTTAAGCTTATCGATAAAGGACGGAAGCTTTGTGGTGATTACCGGGCCAAACGGCGGAGGAAAATCAACGTTAGCCAGACTGATTGCCGGGATCGAGCGTCCTACGGCGGGGAAGATTTTCTTTGACGGGGAGGATATCACGGAAAAAAGCGTGACCGACCGTGCGAATCTGGGCATCAGCTATGCCTTTCAGCAGCCCGTCCGCTTTAAGGGTGTCCAGGTGCTGGACTTAATCCGTCTGGCGGCAAAGCAGAACCTTTCTGCGGCGGAAGCCTGCCGTTATCTGTCGGAGGTAGGGCTTTGCGCAAAGGATTATATTAGCCGCGAGGTAAATGCCAGTCTTTCCGGCGGGGAATTAAAGCGGATTGAGATTGCCACGGTGCTTGCCCGTGCTTCCCGGCTTTCGGTGTTTGACGAGCCGGAGGCAGGGATTGATCTGTGGAGCTTCCAGAATTTAATCCAGGTTTTTGAACGGATGCGGGAGAATACCAAGGGATCCATTTTAATTATTTCCCACCAGGAGAGGATTTTAAATATTGCCGATGAAATTATCGTGATTGCCGGCGGGCAGATTACCCGAAAGGGGAAGAAGGAGGAGATTCTCCCGGCAATTTTAGGGACGGCTTCGGCAGTCGATGCCTGCAACATGTTCTATAAAGGAGGGAACCGATAATGATGGATGAAATGCAGAAGACATTGCTTGCCCAGGTGGCGGATCTTCACGAAGTTCCCGAGGGCGCATACAATATCCGGGCAAACGGACAGATGGCCGGGCGAAATACCACGGCAAATATTGATATTATTTCCAAGGAGGACGGAAAGGGAATCGATATCCGCATTAAGCCGGGGACGAAGCATGAAAGCGTGCACATCCCCGTTGTGGTAAGCAAAAGCGGGTTAAAGGATCTGGTGTACAATGATTTTTATATCGGCGAGGATGCCGATGTGGTGATTATCGCCGGGTGCGGAATCCATAACTGCGGCGACCAGGATTCGGAGCACAACGGTATTCACCGCTTCTTTATCGGAAAGAATGCTAAAGTAAAGTATGTGGAAAAACACTACGGCAGCGGCGACGGAAGAGGCGGACGGATCTTAAATCCGGGTACGGAGATTACGATGGAAGAGGGCAGCTTTATGGAGATGGAGAGCACCCAGATTAAAGGGGTGGACTCCACTGACCGGAATACCACGGCAAACCTTGCTTCCGGAGCGAAGCTGGTGATCCGGGAAAGGCTTCTTACCCACGGAAACCAGACCGCTATCAGCCGCTTTGAAGTCAGCTTAAACGGGGAGGATGCCAGTGCAAATGTTATTTCCCGATCGGTTGCCAGGGAAGAGTCCAGCCAGACGTTTATCTCCCGGATTAACGGCAATGCAAAATGTGCGGGCCATACCGAGTGCGACGCGATTATTATGGACAATGCCAAAATTTCCGCCGTGCCGGAACTTACGGCAAATAACCCGGATGCTGCGCTGATCCATGAGGCAGCGATAGGAAAGATTGCCGGAGAACAGATTATTAAGCTGATGACCTTAGGGCTTACGGAACAAGAGGCAGAGGCGCAGATTATTAACGGATTTTTGAAATAAGGCGCTTATCTGGGCAGATGTAAAGCTAAATCCCTGACAGGATGAACAGACGGTGTCCGAAGAGGCATTTTTTGTGTACCGCACGGATAAGATAGAAGAAAGAAAAGGATGCGGGAAGGAACAAACGTCTGTGGAAGATGAGAAACTGGAAAATTTATTAAATCTGGCTTTGGATGCTACGGAAGACGAACGGGAAAAATCACTGAATCTTGATGTAGGCTATGAACCGGAGGGAAAGATCTGGGAACTGATTGTGCGGTATTCGGGGAGTCTAAAGGAAGTGTATTCCTTAGGCATCCGCGTGGAGGAACTTTTAGGCGGCTATGCCATCCTCTGGGTTCCTCAGGATCGCATAGAGGAAATCAGCCGTTTTCCGCAAATTGAATATATAGAAAAACCAAAGAGGCTGTTTTTCGCTGCTGACCAGGCGAGAGCAGCCTCTTGTCTTAGTCTTGTCCAGGAGGGCGGGATGGGACTGACGGGAAAAGGGGTTTTGGTGGGAATCGTGGATTCCGGTATTGATTATTTTCACCAGGATTTTCGCAATGCCGACGGGACGACCAGGATTTTGGCGCTCTGGGATCAGAGTCTTGAGCGGATATTTACAGAGGAAGAGATTAATGAAGCGCTTTTCGCTGCCGATCAGGGGGGAAGGGAGGCAGGACTTGCACTGGTGCCGTCGAGGGACGTAAGCGGGCACGGAACAGCGGTTGCCGGGATTGCTGCGGGAAATGGAAGGGAGAGCCAGGGGCGTTACCGGGGAGTAGCTTATGAAAGCCCGCTTTTGGTGGTTAAGCTGGGGACGGCTGACCCGAATGGTTTTCCACGAACCACGCAGTTAATGCGGGCGGTGAATTTTGTTCTGCAGGAAGCTGTGCGCCTGGGGATGCCCATTGCCGTAAACTTAAGTTTTGGAAATACCTATGGCTCCCACGACGGAACCAGTCTTTTGGAAACCTTTCTGGACAGCGCCGCCAATTACGGAAGGAATGTTATTGTGGCCGGTTCGGGCAATGAAGGGGGGAGCGGGGGACATACTGCGGGGCAGCTTCAGGAAGGGACGATAAAAGAAGTTCTGCTGTCGGCTGCCCCCTATGAAACCAGCTTCAGTGTGCAGCTTTGGAAGTCTTATGCCGATGAATTTCGGGTGTATCTGATTACCCCTTCGGGAGAGGTGACAGGGCCGTTTTCCGAGCAGCAGGGGACACAGCGCTACCAGGCCGGAAATACGGAGCTTTTAATTTACTACGGACAGCCAAGCCCTTACAGCCGCTCACAGGAAATTTATATGGATTTTCTGCCGAAAAGAGATTATATCGACAGCGGGGTGTGGAGGATTGTTTTAGAGCCGATAAGCCTGGTGACCGGGCAGTATGATTTCTGGCTGCCGTCGCAGGGGGTATTAAATGCATCTACCCGTTTTCTGGCTGCCGAGCCGGAGGTAACACTCACGATTCCCTCGACGGCGGAAAAGGTTATCACGGTGGGGGCGTATCATACGGCCTATCCCTCCTATGCCGAATTTTCCGGCAGGGGTTTTACCCGAATGACCAATCAGGTAAAGCCGGATCTTGCCGCGCCCGGAGTAGATATCACAACCAGCAGGAGCGGGGGAGGCTATGGGAGCGTAACCGGGACGTCATTTGCCACGCCGTTTGTTACCGGGGCAGCGGCATTGTTGATGGAATGGGGGATTGTGCAGGGAAATTCCCCTTATCTGTATGGAGAGAAGGTGAAAGCCTATCTGATCCGTGGGGCGAAGAAGCTTCCGGGATTTGACGTGTGGCCTAATCCGCAGGTGGGGGCGTATGATAATATAGTGTCAGGTTAGCAAGGAGCCAGTAAAATCAAGGGCTTCCGCTGATTTAGTCCTATAAAAAAACTGCTGTGGAAACAGTAAAATTGGATAAAAACGGGCCTGTTTTCAATCCGGGAACTGAAAATCAAGCAACTTGACACGAATATACCATTAAGCCGAATGGTAATATCAAATGTGTTCCAAAGAGATGGTAACTGAATATTTTTAAAGTTTAGGTAGGAAAGATAAGAAAAAGGTATTGCGATTGGCATTGAAAAAGAACGTGAAGCAGGAACTTTAAGGTCAATAAAAAATTTGATGGATACATTAAAACTAACAGCAGAACAGGCAATGGCTGCACTAAAAGTTCCTGAAGCAGAATGGACGAAATATGTTAATAAATTGGGTCAATAATAAATAATATTTCCCGATTACTGTTATATGCAGTCGGGAAATATTATTTTTTGAAAAAAATAGATTAAGAAACAAATACATAAATTAAGAAAATAAGTTTGATTAAAGAAATCTGTAAACCAAATTTAGTGTTGTTTTTTGCCAGGAAAAATAAATATATCTGGTTTTTTACTCTTATTAAAAGTAAAATTAAAGTTGTAAAATGATTAAAATTAGTTTGTGAATCATGCTAAACTATAACCGAGGTGTTAGAAATGAGAAAAAACAGAGTAAAAGAACTTCGGGAAGCGATGCATTTGAGCCAGGAAAAGCTTGGCGAGTATACGAATATTTCGCAGCAGGTAATTAGCAAGATAGAACGCTGTGATTCACGTCTGACAAGAGAAAATATGATTACTTTGGCAGATTTCTTTCAAGTATCAACGGATTACTTATTAGGACGAAGCAACTGCAAGCGAACGATTGAGCAGGAAATGGAAATGCTTAAGAAATTTGAAAAATATGATGAATTTATTCAGGCATATGTCAGGCTTGGCGAAAAAGGACGTACTTTGCTTCGTCTTATTGCAGATAGAATGATAGAGTTAGGAATTGACTGAGGCAGAAGCTGAGTTTGAAAAAGATGAAAGAAGACAAAAAAATATCTGGGAAAGTATGGATATTATAATGGATGAGATTTATTGAGGAGCGATCATGTTTAATCGCTTCTTTTTTTATGCATAGACCTGTAGAGAAGAAATTTGTTACCGGAACAGCGCAGGAAAGAATTGAGATAGGAGAGAAAATGTTTCTCTTTTGATGGTGTAAGGGTTCGATGAAGTGAGAATTACGGCAAAAAATAATTTGCAAATATATTCTTATAAACGGGATAATTGTTAATACAACAGCGATTTACCGATTATTTCATGATAAAAAAGGAAGGCAGGAGAAAATTGTGCTGTAAAACCTGCACAGAATGGAGGAAACTATGGGATTCAAATTAAAAGTAGAGGGACCATCAACGATTGAACTGGGAACCACGATTGTTACCGGTGTAAAATTCCGCACAGATATTCCACATGACAGCAATGCCCGTTCTACCGATATGGGCAGCACCGTAACGATTACCAGAAAAATCCTGACTGCGGTTGACGGCGATCCGTTCGACAGCAGCAGGCAGCTTGGCCTGTGGGCCTTAGTTCCGGCTGAAAAATCAGATTGCTACCGGAAGGTAAGTGTGGAAGTTATTGCAGCTTCGCAGGTAGTACGGAAATATACCTATCCTAATGCCTTTGTTGTAGATTATAAAGAAGATTATGGCGATGTAGAAGGTGTGGGAACATTTACGTTAATCATTAAGCAGAAAAAGATAAGATGGCGCAGGTTGCAGTAGAGGGTGGATACAGTGTATCATAAGCTGTTTTCGATACCCTGATGGGTAAAAGCAGCTAAAGCGAAGTCGTGGGGGCTGCCTGTTTTTGGGCAGCCTTTTCGTATCAATGCAAATGGGATTGTGGCAAATACATACAAACCGTAAGCAGATATGCAGGCAGGTGAGAAGATGAAGGATTACTATGCCATATTGGGTGTTAAAGAAAATGCCGATGCGCAGGAAATTAAAAAAGCCTACCGGAAGCTGGTCAAGATTTATCACCCGGATGTTGT
>ERZ808037.1205-NODE-1205-length-18087-cov-7.107662_pt1 | contig 18087 bp, 18 predicted proteins | sample MGYA00380190_ERZ808037 | MGnify/ENA primary metagenome ERZ808037 (study PRJEB31490, sample SAMN06133399) | mouse gut metagenome | isolation source: J9 | host: mice | place: China: Chengdu | collected 2015-05 ... | reverse complement strand
CCTTACGGATATCACATACCCATTGGGTAAAGAAACTGCCCCCATCCGGCATTCCGCTGGTTTTAAAACAGCCTCTAGAAGCTTACAAAGCGATTTTCCGCCCGGACTGAAAGTAGTCTTTGCCGGTATAGATCGACACCAGCCGGATGATGGTTTCGGCTGTCTCCATAGCAAGTCCTTTCTGTCGCCCCAGCCAGTACATCGGCACCAAGCCGCAGCAGACGTCCTCGCTGATGAACCGTCCCTCAAAATCCAGCGGGCCCCGGACTTTCCCGAAGGGCTCAAAGGTGCTAAGCTGGGTGTGGAGTCCCTCGGAGCTCATTCCCTGGTCCTTGTAAAAATCCCACAGAAGGTCGGTCAGGCGGCGGGGCGTCAGCCCTAGGGCGGCTTCCAGTTCCACACGTTCCTGGTCAATGGCTTCAATTACCCGAACAATGGAGGGAGTTAATCCGGTGCGGTAAAAGGACCAGTCCTCACCATGTTCTACCCTGCCCACGTTCAGTAGGCTTACTACGGCATGAACAATAAAATTGATTTCGTTTAGCCCCGGTTCCAGAGGTGATTGCGTGAACTGAAGAGGTTTAAAAAGCTCCTGAAACCAGGAAACCGCTTCATGGTCCCGCATCGTTTCCGGACAATATAGGATAAAGTTGCGTTTCCATCCGCTAATTCGGACGGAGACAGGCCCCTCCATCGCGCTGATGATGGGAAGCGACGACGCCTCAATATACGGCGGTACAACAGGCGAACCATTTTGCTGAAGGGTCTGGGTAAATTCCAAGCCGCCGCCAACATATCCAGGACACATGACAACGAGCTGGCTTTCCTGGATTTTACCGACAAACAGGCGGGCCAGCATTTTGTGGGCGCCGGCGTGGGTGGTGATGAAGATAACCTCCGCGTCTGCCAGGGCTTCCTCCGTATGGCTGGTAGCCGCGTGGAGTTTTGCGGAAAACTCCAGTTTCCCCCGGCAGATTAGTTCCGAATTTGTTTGAAAGGGAACCAGTCGGGCGGCATAATCCGGCATGTCGTACAGGGTAACCCGGTGGCCCTTGCTCATTAGGCAGGCTGCTATTCCAAGGCCTGCGGGCCCCGCTCCGCAAATTGTAACGCGCACAGCGCAGCGCCTCCTTTCCTTTTTTCAACCGCGTTTTGCCGTTTTCCGGCTAGGTAAAAACCGCCGTGGCCGGCAGATCGGCTACGGCGGTTTACGCTTTCAGATATACAGCAGCAGCAAACCGACAGCCGCCAGGCACAGGAAGGCGGGAGAGGACTTGATCATGGACTTGATGCAGTCCACCTTCACGCCCAGAATACCGCCCACAAGACCAGCGACCACAAAGGTGGTCAGATCGGCAGGGGGCATGACCTGGCCCGCCGTAGCGATCTGGCCGCCTGCGGCGGCGACCCGGACCGGATCCAGACCGGAACTGACCAGCGCGGGGCCAAGGAAGGAAAAAATTGTGCTCTGAGCGGTGCTGTTGGAACCAGTGAGCATGCCCACCAACAAAATCGCGGCGGCGCCGCCCAGCTTCAGCGCGTTCAGATTCAGCGTCTGGGCAAAGGCGGCAACTGTATCAATCAGTCCGCTGGCGTAAAACCCGCCCAGCATGAAGCCGGCCGCAATCTGCACGCCGGTGCAGGGAAGGACGTTCCGGATTCCTTTTGTTACGATGTCTTTTACACCCCGCTCCCGGACCTTGGGGGAGAGGAAACTCACTACCGTCACCGTAAAGACGGCCAGCAGGATGATGTTGCTCAGTCCCTGCAAAATGGGTATCTGCTTGATAACGCTTACAAACGGAGCGTAAACGGTGGCAATGATGTCAATTTTCCAGGGTCCGGAACGCAGGATGACAATGGCGATCAGTGCACCCATTGGCAGCAGGGACATCCAGCCCTCCCGGAAAATTTGAGAGGGCTTTTCCTTGGGAATCAACTCCTCCGGCAGGGATTTGATATGGATAAACGCGAAGGACGCATAGAAGCAGCTGAGAATGATGACGGCAATGACGGGGATATAGGAAACCTGTGTTACCTGGTCCGGTTCTACGCCGACTAATCCGGCCGCCTGGAACAGGGCGCTGCTGATCGGCGGGCAGACAGAGCCCAGCATTGCGCCCATAACCAGCGTGGCGGAGACCTCTTCCGGCTCCAGACCCATGTCGGCCAAAGGCTTGATGATGAGGATGCCCACCACGGTGGACACGGCGATGGCGTCGCCCAGGAGGGAGCCCGCCAGTGCCAGGGAGATCATAATCGCCACCAACAGCCCCTTGGGAGAGTGGCCAAAGCTGGCGCGGCAGAGACTCAGCACCGTGTTCATAGTCCCCATGGAAATCTGGGTTTCCGCATAAATGGCTCCGAAGATGGATAGCATCATAACCCAGGAGAGCCGGTTGACGCCATCCAGCCAGGAGGTCAGCCAGCTCATGGGATTGAACACTCCCCCCAGCAGCAGCGCGGAAAAGCCCGCAACAATCAGGGCGGCGTAAATATTTCCACCGATTTTTGGAATCTTCTTCAGCAAAATGATGGCGATCATCAATACGATGGGAATTAATACCTCGTAAACTTTCATATCTCTCCCCCTAAAATAGATCTGGCATGTTCTGATCTCTTACGTCATCGTTCAGCCGCGTCAATACACCCCCCGTTTCCCTGCGTACAATACCGGCAAAAGCCGCGCGTCTTTTCGCCCGGAAATTTAAGCACAGGGCTGTAAAATATAGATTCTTGACAGAGTTGTTTCGATATTGTAAGATTATCATGTCAAAATAAATAAATCAATATAAGCCGGCGTAAAAGTGTTTGGGTACAATGCCAAAAGTGTTGTAGTACAGTTCGAGAAAAGGAGTCATAGTGAATGACTATAAAGAGAGTGGCCGGACAGAACCTCTATCAGCAAATCTATACAGATCTGAGGCTTCAGATCCTTCAGGGGGACATCCCGGCAGGCACGGCGCTTCCTTCCTATCGGTTCATGCGCCAGAAGTATCAGGTCAATATCTCTACAGTGGAAAAGGCCTATGCTTTGCTGGAAAAAAACGGGTATATTGAACGCCGGCAGGGGAGCGGCTGCTTTGCGCTCCCGTTGGACAACTATGAATTTTATTATACGGATAACGTGGTGCTGGACAGTTTTGAGAACGGTCAGACCTGCGCAGCGGATATCATTGACTTTGCCAGCAGTGCGCCCTTTCTCCGGGCTGCGGAAGCGGAGCAGTTGATTACCCTCATCAACGAACTGGCCGCGGAGGGGCCTGAAAAGCTGTTCCTGTATCCCTCTACCCGCGGAGCGCCGACCATGATACAGGCGATCCGCCACAGACTGGCCTGCCAGGGCATAGCCGTGGACGAGGAAAGCATCCATATCGTAAATGGGAGCCAGCAGGGGATCGACCTGCTCCGGAAGTCCCTGATTCGCAAAGGCTCCGTTATACTTGCGGAGGACCCGAGCTATATTATGGCGGTGAACTGTTTCCACCGGGCTGGCGCGCAGATTCTGACCGTACCGATGGAATCCGATGGTCCTGATATGGAGGCGATCCGGAACATTCTTTCAAAAACCGCAATAGATTTCTACTATACGATGCCCAGCTTCCACTGTCCCACCAATGTGGTTTGGAGCGGCGCAAAGCGGCACGAGCTTTTATCTTTGGCGCTGAAGCATCATTTCACGATTATTGAGGATGACTGCGTTGGAGAGCTTTATTTTGACGGGAAGCCTCGTACCTCCTTCTGGCAGGAGGCCGGAAGCGCCCAGGTCATCCACATCAATTCCTTTTCCAAATGCCTGGCTCCTGGAATGCGGCTGGGGTATATGTTAGTGCCGGAGCGTTTGGACCGCCGTCTGGTTCTGGAGAAGTTTAACGCAGATATTTCCGCCCCGGCAATTTTGCAGGAAGCCCTGGCGCTTTATATGGAACGGGGGCTTTACGACCTGCATTTGGAGAAACTGCGGAACTTGTACTGGGGACTGCGGAGCCACTTGGCGGAAGCGGTGCAGCATTCCCGCAATTTGCGCTTGGTATATCCGGAAAATGGCGGGGGTATGTTTTTATGGGTACGGCTGCCGGAGGGGATTGATTCCTCCAAGCTCTGGATTCGGTTGCTCAGCCAAAAGATTAAACTGCTTCCAAGCGTGGTTTTCAGCCGGACGGGAAACTGGAAAAACTATGTGCGTTTGAGCTATACCGGATGTACGCTTGAGCAGATGGATGAGGGTCTGAGCCGAATGGACCGGGAAATCGACCTGATGCTGCACGAAGCGCTTCCGGAAAGCCAGGCGTGACGGCGTTCATGCCGCTGCCGGCGGGGGTGCCGATGCCGCCGATGGCAGCGCCCACAGGGATGCCCAGCATCAAGGCCTTGCCGTATTTTGATTTTCCGGGCTCGCAGTTATTCTTCTCCAGCAGGGGATGGCAGATTCCAAAGAAAATCAGCGCCGTAGGGATATCCGCCAGGAACATGGAAATGACGCAGGTACCCAGCATTACGCTGAGCAAGACCGCCTTGGATCGACTGCCGAACATGGGCAGGACGTAGAGGGACAGACGCCGGCCCAGTCCTACTTTTGAGAAGATCTGGCCTATGATCATGGCGCCCAGCAGGAAGAACATGCCGGTACCGGCAAAGCCTGCCAGGATGGTACCCTCCGCTTCAAATCCGACCCAGGCTCCAAAGAACAGGGCAAAGATGGATGTAATCGCCATGGGGACTGCTTCGGTCAGCCACAAGAGCACGGTGACAAAGAGAACCAGGAAACCGTCCCAGCCGGCTTGGTCAAGACCTGCGGGCACAAAATTGTGCAGAACCGCAAAACCGCCAAAAATCAGAACCAAGTATATGAGGCGTTTCATTTTGTTGGCCATATTGGACTCTCCTTTCATGTTCCGCCCCGGCGGCTGCGCATCCGCTGGGCGCGATTGGGAATAGAAATCTTCACCGCGGTGATTTTCTATAAAAATCTTAACATAAAGCCCGGTTCCCTTGTGGTTTTATTGTCGAAATTTCCAAACCAAAACGGAAGATGGGGATAGTTTTGTGAGTTTTGACAGAATTTATTTTTTGTTATTTGGGAAAAGAGATAAAAAGCAAGCCTGCTTTCCCAGAATTTTGAAAAAATTATTTGAATGCAGGACATGATGAAGCGAAAAAAAATATGTGATATCCTTCAAAACGAAAAAAGGACACTGGCAGAGAGGTGCTCTGCCAGTGTCCTTGTCAGATTTATTTTGAAATCTCCACGATGATTTCCTGGAGCAGTTCTTCTGCGCAGGCAACAATTTGCCGTATGCCTTCCGGTCCTGGCTCCTCATAGTGGATACCGCAGACAGCGGTGACGGTGGTTTGGAGGCGCTTGGCCAGCTCTGCGGCAAAAAGGTCTCCAATCACATCATCCCGATGTCCCGGAAGAAGTATTTTTTCCAGAGCGACTTGTCCGTTTGCAAAAGTCCCTACGCTGACACTGCCGATGTGAGGCCGGCATCCTCCGGAGATCTCTGCCAGCCAATTCTCTCCGATTTGGCGAATGTCAACAGAAATGCCATGGCCAAGGACCTGCTTTTCGTAGTGAGAAGCTGTCATTTCCCTGTTATTCCCACTGCGGCAGCACATTCCGCCGGAGGCTGGCATAGGCCAGCAGGACATACACCCCATAAATCAGAAAGAACAGCGCCAGCGTCTCCGCCGCAATGACCAGGGGATGGCTGGCCCCTGTCATGATCCCCGGCTCCACAAGACCGCCCATGTGCAGCAGGAAGGGCACGGCCACCAGCACCGGCGGCAGGGCGGGCAGAGCGTAGTAGATGGCCAGCTGCCGCGTCAGGGTCCGCTCCATGTCCCGGCGGTCCATGCCCAGCTTCCTGAGAAGCTCAAACTGCCGCCGGAGGCGGTCTGTCTCGCTGAGCTGCTGGACGGTGAGGATGGCGGCGGCGGTCATGGTCAGGGCCATGGCCAGGTAGAACAGGGGGAACACCACCAAGGCCGTCATGGAGGCGGCCTCCGCCAGGTCGGCGGTTTTGCAGTAGAGCAGCAGGTCGAAGTCCCCCAGAGACATGGCGCCGCTTCCCATGGGCCCCATATTCCGCAGCTGAGTGCACAGTTCCTCGTACTGAGTTTCGGTTACAGGGTCCTCTGTCAGAACGGCGAAAATCGTGTGGCTTACCGGCCGGGCCTCTGCCACCGGATCCGGAACCACCAGGAGAAAACCCTGACCATTGACATTATAAAGATACTGGGCGAGGAGCTCCGTATGGAGTCCGCCCGGAGCCAGCTCCTGCCCGCCCAGGATCAAAGACTGGTTCCAGTTCCGCAGGGCCGCCGCCACATAGGGCTCGCAGTGTATGAGATACCGCCCCGGTTCCAGGGTCACGGGCGCGTAGCCCAGCATCTCCCGCAAAGCCATATAGTCACTCCAGCGCATGAGAATGTCGGTGTCATAGTAAGTGTAGTATTCTGAGTTTTCCGACACGTAATCCGTCACCGCCGCCGTCTCCGCCAGATAGAGGGGATACTGCCGGGAGGCCCGGAGAGGAAGGGCAGACTTTACATAGTCCACAAACCAGGTAAACTCCGGATTTTCCGGGTCCCCCGTGCTGGCGAGGAAGTCAAAGCAGGCGTTCCGCTCCGCCCGGTTCTCAAAGAGCCTCTGGAAGATCATGCCGGACCCCTCCGCGATGAGGGTGGCGGTGAACAGCAGGGCGACGGTGGCCATCACCACGCCCATGGTGGACAGCTTGGCAGAGAGGGTCCGGAACACCAGCAGGGTCTGGCGCCGGTACTTCTTTGCCTCGTGGCGCGCAAAGTAGGCGGGCACGCCGGAGGAAAAGCTGGCGAAGAAGCCATAGAGAAAGGCGATGACAAGAGCCGTTCCCACAATGCCGGGGACCAGGTCCCCCACCATCAGCAGCAGCGTTCCGAGCACGCCCAGGAGAATGGACACGGTGAAGAGCCGCCGCCGGCCTCTGCCGCTTTGCAGCACCGCTTCCTCATTCTGCCGGTCAAGGGCCATGAGGCCGCAGATCTTCATCCGCCGGATGCGCCTGCGGCACCGCAGCTGGGCAAAGAGATAGATCAGGAGAAAATAGACCAGGGTCAGTCCCGCCGCCGCAGGGGAGAGGGCAAAGCTGAGGCGGTAGGGCTTCCCGAACAGAGACAGCACCATGGCCCAGAGAAGCTGAAACAACAGATCCCCCAACGCCAGTCCCAGCACCAGCGCCGCGGCCCCTGCCGCCAGGTTCTCCAGGAGGAACAGCCGGGCAACCTGACCGTTCTCCAGGCCGATGAGGAGATAGGTCCCCAGCTCCCGGCTCCGGCGGGAGAGCATGAAACGGGTGGTGTAGCTCACCAGCCACCCGAAGATACACACCACCACCGCGCTGGCCAGGGGAATGGTCACGTTGAGAGAAGCCATCCGGGAGGACAGCTCCCGAACGCCCGGAGAGAAGGCCAGGGCGTTAAAGGCGTACAGCAGCGCCGCCGCCATGACCACTGTGACAAAGTAGACCAGATAGTCCCGGGCCTGCCGCCGGGCGTTGCGCAGAGAGAGCTCAGATAACGTCACTGACGTCACCCCCCAGTGCGGCCAGCACATCCAGAATCTCGTGGTAGAACACAGGCCGTCCCCGTTCTCCCCGCAAGAGTTCATTGAATACACGGCCGTCCTTCAGAAACAGCACCCGCTTGGCATAGCTGGCGCTGTAGGCGTCGTGGGTGACCATGAGGATAGTGGCCCCCATATCCCGGTTCATGGCGGTCATGATTTCCAGCAGATTCTTGGACGCCTTGGAGTCCAGGGCCCCGGTGGGCTCGTCCGCCAGCAGCAGGGACTGCCCCGCCACCATTGCCCGGGCGACAGCGGTGCGCTGCTTCTGGCCCCCGGAAACCTGATAGGGGAATTTTTCAAGGATGTCGTCGATGCCCAGTTTTCCAGCCATTTCCCGCACCCGGTTTTGCACCGTTCCGGGGTCCTGGTGATTCAGGGAGAGGGCCAGGCCGATGTTTTCCTCAATGGTCAGGGTATCCAGCAGATTGAAATCCTGAAACACAAAGCCCAGCCGCTCCCGGCGGAATTTGGCCAATTCACTTTCCGACAAGTCGGCCACGCTCACCCCGTCCAAAAGAATTTTCCCGGCGCTGATGGTGTCGATGGTGGAGATGCAGTTGAGCAGGGTGGTCTTGCCCGAACCGGATGCCCCCATGATAGCCAGAAACTCCCCAGCCTCCACGTCAAAGCTCACCCGGTCCAGCGCCTTGGTGACGTTGTTTTTGCTTCCGTAATACTTTTCGATGGTCTGTACTTGCAGCATATCATTTGCCTCCTTTGCCCGTGGCCCTATGATACACCAAAAGCAAAGGCTGTTGTATCGAAGTCCTATTGATTTTCCTTACAATTTTGTAAGGTTCTCTTTTGCCGGGAAGGTCAGGGTCACGGTGGTCCCTTTTCCCTCCACGGAGGTGACCGCCAGTTTCAGGTCCAGGAAGCCCGCCAGCTTTTTGCAGAGATACAGTCCCATGCCGGTAGAATTACCCCGGCTTCGTCCGTTTGTGCCAGTGAAGCCCCTCTCAAACACACGGGGCAGCTCGTGGGCGGGGATTCCAATGCCATTATCGTGAACAATGAGCTGGGTCTGCCTCCCAAGAGGCTTGGCGGAAAGGGTGATGACCGGTTCAGATCCCCGATAGCGGGCGGCGTTTTGCAGAAGCTGGCCCAAAATGAACACCGCCCATTTTTCATCGGTATAAACCGTACCGCTCAGTCTCTTTGTCTCCACCTGAATGCCATTTTGAATCAATAGGGAGCGGTGGTTTTCAATGGCCTGGGCAGCAATTTTCTCCAGCTCTATCTTTCGGAACAGGCAGTCCTGCTCCGGGTTTTCCGCCCGGGCATAGAATAACGCCCGCTCTACATGGGCCTCGATTTGACCAAGTTCCGCTGTGAGCTTCCGGCGGGTGTCCCCCTCCAACTTCCGGCAAATAAGCCGGGCGGCGGTGATAGGGGCCTTGATTTCATGAACCCAGCGCTCCACATACTCTCGGTACTCCCTCTGGGACGCCTGGGCGTCGGAGACCGCGCCGGTCATGGACTGCCCAGCCCGTCGGGCCAGGCTGAAGAGCCGCCGTTCACAGGCGTTCTTCGGCGGCGGGATGCACTCGAAAAAGAGGTATTTCCGGTCCAGTCCCTCTAAAATGGCCTCCAGCTCCTCCAGCCGGGTCCGGCAGCGCAGGTAACCGGCGGTCTGTACCGACGCGAAGAGGAGCGTCAGCACCAGAGCCAGCAGCGCCGCCGCGTCCCGCTGGGTCCCGACGGCCAGCAGGAAGAGCAGCGCCGCTCCGGCGCCCACGCCCCACAGCACCAGATGTCCCAGGCGGTCGGAGAGATATTCCCGCAGTCTCATAGCTGATACCCCATTCCCCGACGGGTCTTGACGGCACCGGGCAGGCCAATCGCCGCCAGCTTCCCCCGCAGCCGGGTCATATTCACACTGAGCGTATTGTCGTCAATGTAAATCTGATGGTCCCATAGCGTATCAATCAGATCGGCTCTGGAAACAATTTGCCCCGCATGAGCCATCAGACTGGCTAATATTTGCAGCTCATTTCGGGTCAGTTCCACAGTGTTTCCATTGGCCGACACAATGCCTTTTGTCAGACTCAGGCACAGCCCGTCAACCTCCAGAACATCAGCCTGCGCCGGCCCGCCTCCGGTGCGGCGCAGGACGGCCTTGATCCGGGCCAGCAGAACGGGGACGCTATAGGGCTTGGTGATATAGTCGTCCCCGCCCAAGCTCAACGCTCGCACCTCGTCCACACCGACGTCCCGGCTGGTGACAAAAATCACCGGCGCAGGAACGGCTTTCCGCAGCGCCGCGCACAGAGAGAAGCCATCCTTGTCTGGAAGGCCAATGTCCAAAAGAATAAGATCCGGGTGTTCCTGCACCGCCTGACCCGGCACATCTGTAAACTCCGTAACCATCAAAGGCGTATATCCCTCGTTTTTCAGGAGCAACGCCAGTTCCTCACGAATGGCCGGGGCATCCTCGATTATCATAATTTTTTGCATATTGCCATTACCGCCTATCGTTTTCCTTATACTAACATGAATGGAACGCACTTGTCCAGAAGCTGTTATCAGCCGAAAAATCAATAAAATATCACATTGTTACTGTTTACTTCGTTCACAGCAGCCTATGCACAGAAATCACAAAACAGCGCATTATAACCTATACCGTTACGGATATGAAAGCGATTGTATGTTACCGCATATGCAGGAACCATTGTGCCTCTTTGGTTCATAGAAAGACCACTCTTTCAAAAAGTTCGCTCTAGTACTAGAGAGCTGTATCATTCACATTTCGCCGAATGACTTGCCTAAATTTTCGTCTGCCGCGTTGTCGTCGGTCAACGATTCCACCATATCGCTTCCCTCCTCCGCCTTGCAGACTGAAAATTTATTCTGCGTCATTTAGCTGAAAATGAATGATACAGTACATCAGGCTAACTCAACACTGCTGTTGTATATGATATACAAAACCTACGGGACAGCAGTATATAACTCATCCGAACCCTTGTGACCGGATCTTAAAAAATACTATTGCCTTCCTTCTCCTTATGCGATATATCTGTAATAAAAAAACAAAGGAGATTTATGCATGAACATTTTACAAAAGCAAAAGGAAAAATACTTGGAATACTGTCGGCTGCAAAAAAGGCTGGATCTCAAAACTATAAAAGCGTATCGGATTGACCTAACCCAATTTATAGAACAAATCACTGTTGATAACCTTTCGGAAATCACTCCTGATTTATTGGAAAAGTACATTGGCAGGCTGCATCAAATATATCGGCCTAAAACAGCCAAAAGAAAAATCGCATCTCTGAAAGCCTTTTTCCACTATTTAGAATATAAAGAAATCATTATTCAAAATCCTTTTAATAAAATCCGTGTGAAATTTCGAGAACCTATTACCCTCCCCAAAACGATTCCTCTCCATACTGTGGAAAGTTTTTTAAGCGCTATCTACAGCCAGCAGCAAAATGCCAAAACACATTATCAACAAAAAAATGCTTTGCGGGACGCTGCCGTCATAGAAGTCCTCTTTGCCACAGGAATGAGGATTTCCGAACTTTGTGCATTACAGATTCAAGATGTTGACCTATATGACTGCACCATTTTAATACACGGGAAAGGATCCAAGGAGCGTATCATTCAAATCGGAAACAATGATGTAGTTGAGATTTTGAAGGAATACCGCAAAAGCTTTTCCAAGCAGATTCGCCAATGTAATTATTTTTTCACCAACCAAAACGGCAGTGCAATGACGGACCAGTCTGTACGGCGCATGATAAATAAGTACGCTACCCTTGCCGATATCGAATTACATATCACCCCGCATATGTTCCGCCATACCTTCGCCACCAGCCTGTTGGAGGCGGATGTGGATATCCGGTATATTCAGGAAATGCTGGGCCACAGCTCCATTAATATTACGGAAATCTATACTCATGTGGCCACATCCAAACAAAGGTACATTCTTACCACAAAGCATCCAAGGAAGGATTTTCAGATATAGAGTATTCGGTTAATTATGCAACGGCGGCCCGCCTGAGTTGGCGGGCTGTAGGGGGGTGAAGGATAATTCGGGATTATCCTTCAAATAAACCCAGTTGATCTATTTGTTTTTGATTTTCCCATGAATTACTTATAAAATTTATTATATCACATTATTTCGTTAATTTCACTATAAATTATTTCGTTATATCATTATTATATCATTATATTTCATACACACTATTTTATATTCAATCATCTGATATAGCACTATCTACAATATACTCCTATCGTTACATTAATTTTATAATAATGACAGGTTTTACGCAGATTCTCTCGTGATGTTGAAACTATAGAATAAAAAACAACTCCCTTTTCAGAATTGTGTCCCCACCCAAAAACCGAAAAAGAACCTGTAATAATACATTGCAAGGTGCAGGTCATTATTTTATAATCGAATATGCGAATTGAGATTTGGTTGAGTTTATAGCTATGCATAAAAGGAGGCCTGATATATGCAGAAATTGTTCTTAGCGTCTTTGTTTAAGGATGTGTCTCAAATATTTATAGAATTTTCTGATGAACATCTCGCAGGTAAGACAGTAATATTTATTCCAACCGCCGCATTGCCATACAAAATAGATTTTCACATAAAATATAGCAAAAAATTGGTCCCTTTTCGGAATTGCGTACCCGTTAAAAATAAATTATGATTATACTAACAACTTTGGAATTTGGGGAGGGGTAATTATATGGTCATTGATAGTTGGGAAAACGGTCAATATAAAGAAATCTGGGTTTATTCAAATGAAACAGAGGACGATGAACGGGCGATGTGTGGGCTGATAAATGGTAATTGGGGGTGGCTTAATTATTATAACGAGGAAGGCGACGCAGGATTAAGCTCCAGAAATCCGAACTATACTGGTACAGATGATGAGAACATGGATTTTATAATAAATGGTGAACTTGACCCATTTCCTCTATCTTATGTGTTGCCCGCTGAACAGGTGATGGAAGCTCTTGAATATTTTGAAAAGTATCATAAGCTGCCCACATTCATAACATGGCATGATGATAATGTCGCTTAGAAACTCCAGTTTGTGGAGTTTCTAATGGGAACATTTTTCCGAAAAGAGAGAAAAATTATTATCTGAAGCGGGACTTATTGTTGATGAATTGGATATTTTCACATCCACATATTCAGAGATAGCAAATTAATTAAAGAATAATGATTATATTTACGTTGCTGGAGGGGACACTTTCTTTCTGCTTCAGGAAATGAACAGATCAGGTGCAGGGAATATAATAAAAACACAAATCAATACAGGAAAGTTATTTATAGACAAATCTGCCTGTGCTATTTTGTTGGCACCAAATATTGAATATTCAAAAGATACGGATAATCCACTTGCAGCTCCACAGTTAAAAATATTTGAAACATTAAACGTTATAAATTTTTATCCCGTACCACACTATAAAATGACCCTTTAAAGGAAGCCGTGGAGATAGTAATTTCCAAGTATAGTACAGAATTGCCGCTTGTTCCATTCAGTAATTCACAAGCTATACTTGTTATAGGGAAAGAAAAGCAACTTATTTCAAAAAAAGAATAAGGGCAAGCTTCCCGTTGGAAGAATTGTCATATGGCTGCAATTTCAGTTACCAAATAATTGTATGTCTCAGCAACTCCCCATCCTATACAATTCATGTGAATTCTTCCATACGGCCTGCCGTACTTCCTCTTCGGTAATGCCCTTTATCTGGGCAAGTGCCGTAATCACATAGGAAATAAGAAAGGAGTTGTTTCTTCTTCCACGGTAAGGCACCGGCGCCAGATAAGGACAATCTGTCTCCAGCACAATTCTGTCCAAAGGGGCGTATTCCGCCGCCTCTACCAATTTTCTGGCATTTTTAAACGTAAGAACGCCGCCGATACCGATATAAAATCCCATTTCCAAAAAGAGCTTAGCCGTCTCCTTGGTATAAGAAAAGCAATGGATAACCCCGCCGATCTCATGGCATTTTTCGGCTGTCATAAGATCCAACGTATCCTTCGCCGCATCTCTGGAGTGGATCACCACAGGTTTCTTACATTCTCTGGCTAAATCCAGCTGCCGCAGAAACCACTTTTTCTGTGTGTCTCTGTCCGGCTTGTCCCAATAATAGTCCAAGCCGATCTCCCCCACTGCTACACATTTCTCATACTCACATTGACTGCGCAGCCAGTCAAAGGATTCCTCTGTCAGCTCCGCCGTATCGCTGGGATGAACACCTAATGCACAATAAATATAGTCATATTGTTCCGCTAACTTCCTTGCCGCCTTGCAGGAGGAGAGACTTGCACCTACATTGACTACCTTGCCGACTCCCATCTCCGGAAGCTCCCTAAGGAGATTTTCCCTATCCTCGTCAAAAGACTCATTATCATAATGAGCATGTGTATCAAATATTTTCGTCGTTTCGATCTCCATGCTGTCATTCTCCTCTTTTACAGCTTGCTGTACTCCCACAGCATCTCCAATATATGCTTTCAGCCCCTTCTTCGGAGGGTTCTCCGAAGAAAGTTCCGATATTAACAATTTTACGGCCTGCTGTTCACAGGCTCCCCATAATAAATCCTGCTCTCCTCCAGCACTCTCAATTCACCTTTTTTCAGGCTGAAAATAGATACGGCACAATTTGGCAGTCCCACCCGCCAAAAGTCCTTCAGGGGAATACCTAAAACAGAATTTAAAAAGCTTCTGTTAAAGGCTCCGTGGGCAACAATCAGCACAGCCTCACAGCTGCCTTCTAAGGGAAAAATTTTCTCCTGAAAAAAAATATGCCCCCTCTCCACGGCCTGTTCAAAAGACTCGGCTCCTTCTTCCGGAACATAACGGTCCGGACTGCAGAAAAAATGATGCAGCGGATCCTCCGGATTCTGCTTTGCCGTATCAAAACAGATACCTTCTTTGGATCCGAAATTAATTTCCATTAAACGGCTGTCAGCATACAAGGGCGTATTCCTTTCCCCAAGAATAATTCTTGCCGTCTTCTCCGCCCTCTCCAAAGGAGAGCAAAATGCCATGTCAAAAGGTATCTCCTCCATTGCCTCCGCGGTTTTTGCTGCCAGCTCTATCCCATACTCATTTAACGGGATATCGCTCTGCCCCTGAAGGCGCCTCTCTTTATTCCAGTCCGTCTCACCATGTCTCATCAAGTAGATCAACATATGCTTTTCCTCTTATAATGAAATGAATAATTTCCGGCTTGCTTTGATACAAAAATTTAATTACTCGCTGTCCACGGTAAAGCTTACACTTCCTTTTGCCCTTTTTCCTGTTACCGTAACCGTATAGATTCCACTTTCTTTTATCTCAATGTCAAACGTATCGGAACATGTGATGCCAACGCTCTCATAGACAGGCACTTCATCACCTTTTTGAATCTTTAATGTCAGCTGCCCGCCCTCAACTTCTATTTCCGCATGAATTATTTCTCCGGCTTCCACAGTTAGATCTTGGGAATCGGTCATGTTTAACATCTTATATTCCATAACAAGCCTGCTATCGTTTCCAAGCCGGCTGCCTTCAAAATAGTAACCACATGCATTTAAAAACAAACTCAACACTACCATAATACTTATCGGCAAAATTCTTCTCATACTAACCTCCATACCGCTTTAGCGGCTCAAATAGATATGAAAAACGCTGTCTTTCGCGTTTTTCTAACTGCTTCAGCAGTTTGGGAAACTTAATACTTCTTAGGCAGTGTCTTTTGCTGCCTTAGAAGTATTTTTCACACTATTCTCCATAAATCCGCTCTGCGGAATCTCAAATCCTGATGAAAAATGTCTGCTTTTGGCGTTTTTCTAACAGCTTTAGCAGTTTGGGCGACTTAGAAGTTCTTCGCAAATGCCCTCTGGCATGAGCGGTTAGAAGTTCTTTATACATATTGCATTTCTTTGAATATCTTTCATAAGCGTTCTCCTTTAAAACCACCTATATGTCTCGCAGAACCGCATAGAGACGCTATTTGACTTCGTGAGAGGGGCTGTCTGGACTGTCTCCAAATACTTACATACATGATTATAAAATATTTGCCTGCTATTTACAATGTGTATTCAGCCCGTTTTTCAAACCGTTTCCATACCCTTTTCCGGACAAGTAATATAAAGCAGATGCCTTTATTGCGGAACCACTTATCTTCTGAAATCAACCGACTATCGCAAATTCATTGAAGCCACTGCTTGTTTTCTCTATAATAGCATTGTAAGAAGCAGCAAGGAGGTGATTATAATGCAGGTAGAAATCAAAATCGACCCTTCTTATACCGAGCCAAAAATCATTGTATTAACTTCTTCCATGACAGAGGATGTCAGCAATCTTGTAAAGAAGCTGTCAGAGAATGTCCCGGACATTATTTCAGGCAGTAGAAATGAAAAAATGGAAGTGTTGGAACAGGCCGATTTGATTCGGGTATATGCAAATGCCGGAAAAGTTTTTGCAGTAACGCCAAAGGGCGAATACCTTCTGCGTCTACGTTTATATGAACTGGAAGAACGTTTAAACCCTGACCGGTTTGTCCGTATCTCAAATTCGGAGATTATTAACTTAAAAAAAGTCAAAAGCTTTGACTTAAGCATTACAGGCACAATCTGCGTTCAATTGTCCAACGGCACGGTAACATATGTCTCCAGACGTTATGTCTCAAAGCTGAAAAAAATATTAGGGATATAAGGGCTCTGTCATAAAACAGAATCTCTAAATAGGATTCTGTTTTCAAGAATATTGGTTGGTACGTGCGCAAGAGGATGTGTAACCCCCTTCTTTAAGCGCACAGGAGGTATAAGCATGAAGAAAAAAATAATATTACGCAGTATTTTAGGATTCCCCATCGGAATTGCAATCGGATATTTGATCACTATTCTCCTATCATTTTGTTGGGCAGACGGATATTATTCACCATGTGTACCCGAGTTGATTACCACTATGGGAAATGAGATTAACGCCGTCCTGTTACAAGCGTTTCTCTGCGGGTTATTGGGTACAGGGTTTGCGGCAGTTTCAGTGATATGGGAGATAGAGCATTGGAGCATTGTAAAGCAGACCGGGATTTATTTTTTAGTTATTTCCTTCATAATGATGCCCATTGCTTATTTTACGTACTGGATGGAACATAGTTTTATGGGCTTCCTTCAATACTTTGGAATTTTTGTCCTGATTTTTGTTGTCATATGGGCAATACAATTTATCACCGGCAAATATAATGTCAAAAAAATGAATGAACGCCTGTGCCATACAAGCAAGGACTCAGATGACTAAAGAATGATCGTGATTCATCCTCATAAATTTGTTGCCGATCAGCTATCCGCTCTCACAGTACCACCGACCGGCCATTCTCACAAAGTGCCTCCACTCAGCAATCTTCTCATAGTGTTGCCGAGAAATGGCTAATCGGCTCTTTCTTGTAAATGGATACGCTGCCGAGCATAGGCCACTCTTTATTCCCGAGAGTAATGAGGAAAACAGCCATGTTTACATGGATATTAAAGCCAATTTCTAATTGACTTTACGAATGCCGCGAGGGTAAAATACCAATGTGTCCAAAGGAAGCATTCAGCCCTACAGCGCGCAAACTTGATACCCCGTTGCTTGCAGCGGGGGCTTTAATTTTCACGAAAACCGACGATACTTAGTGAAACGCTGATTAAAGCGTATCCGCCGAAGGCTCTGAGAAAAGGATGATTTAGTCAGCGCTTCCTTAGATATACTTGGAAATAAATTCTTCCAAGGGCAGAATCTCTTTCTCTTTCCAATAATATTTGCCGTCGTTGGTTCGATTCAGCAGGTGTCTGTTATACATTTCCCTGCGCAATGTTGCCGAATCCCCAAAAACAGCCCAGCTATTCAAAATTTCGTTCACTTCTGCTTCCGTATATTTTTTTCCTGTTTCCAGCTTCGTTGCAAGGTAATAATATGCTTTTAATTTCTTCTTATATTTTGCAGGCAGCGCCACAAGCTGCATATTTTCGTTCATAAACGGCTGCAATTCCTGTAACTCTTTTTCCATATTTTCTATGATTCCCCTTCCCAAAATCCCATAATTATTTATCCGGCTCCCAATACCATAGCACTCACAGTTCCGGCATATTGTCCTGTATCTTAATACTGCAAAAGGCCTTCCCGAGACACAAATGCGCTCTACGAACGCCTTAAAACGCCGTTTCAATGCTTTTGCAGAGGCCAGTCACTGGCTGTTCACATCCAAGGTTTGGCAGATGGCATTAGTGAAGATTGTCTGGAGCTTTCGAGACAAGCAGCTTCTATCCTGCTATTCCCTTCTATCATTCCTCTACTCTGCTTCAAAGTATATAAAAGCAATCATGCATTGTCAATGAATATATTCACCTCATCAACTCTATAGCAGCAGTTCAATTATTGTTCACTCGCTATCGTCGCGAGGTGTTTTCACGCTGTTTCTGCGTGATAAACCCGAGACAGGCATGCGCGAAATCGCTGTTTGGCGATTTCTGTGCATAGGTTGCTGTG
>ERZ808037.1200-NODE-1200-length-18124-cov-29.010362_pt1 | contig 18124 bp, 10 predicted proteins | sample MGYA00380190_ERZ808037 | MGnify/ENA primary metagenome ERZ808037 (study PRJEB31490, sample SAMN06133399) | mouse gut metagenome | isolation source: J9 | host: mice | place: China: Chengdu | collected 2015-05 ... | reverse complement strand
GACTACAACCGAGTAGGAGCCGACGGCAAACCTCGTCAGCTGCATGTGGCGCAGGCTATTGAGGCTACAAAGTTCGATGATACGGCGTTTGTGACTCCGAAGAACGTAGAGGTGGCTCCCGGCCATGAGGCCGAGGTAGTTCACTGTCCCTTCTTCAATACCGATCTGATTGCCGTCGAGGGGGAAATGACGCTCGACCTTGAGCCGCGCGACAGCTTCACGGTGCTTATCGCCACAGAAGGAGAAGTGACGCTGCATGGCCCCGAAGGCGATGTCACCCTTGCTAAGGGCTTTACGGCTTTGGTACCGGCCTCTGTGAACACGCTGGAGCTTACCGGCACAGGCCGACTGATGTCGGTCTATGTGCCCTGAAAAAAGGCGTGATATAGCCGGTAAAGCCGTTGCCTGAGGATACATGGAGACATAAGGATGGATAAAGGAGCCAAACTTATATGAGTATTCGGAAACTATTCTTTTTTCTGGCCGCCCTGCTGGTGGTCCTGACCACACAGGATTCGAAAGCTGCGCTGAAGTTTAAAAGGGCCTCACACCTTGAAAACCTCACCAACAGCTCGATACTTTATGCGCATCAGGATTCCAGAGGCTACATCTGGCTTGGCAGTTATGACGGTCTCAACCGCTATGACGGCCGAAATGTGAAGGCTTTCCGCTTCGAGCTCAATAATCCCGATGGTCTCTCGGGCAACATTATCGAAAACATCTTCAGCGCAGGCGACGACTATCTGTGGATTCTGACCACGATGGGTCTGGACAAGCTCGACTTGAATACCAACAAGTTTACGGAGCATTACGGGGATATCCGAGGCAACCGCTCGCGCATGACCACCAACGAGGCTGGCAATGCGTGGGTGCTTCATCCCTCAGGCTTGCTTCAGCATTATAATTCCGAGAAGCATCGCTTCGAGAATGTGAGAGCCAAAGGTGTCCCGGCCAACGATAATGTGCTGAACATGATTATCGATGATACGGGTAATCTGTGGTTCTTCCTACCCGAGCACAGGGTAGTGAAGTTGAACACTTCAGAAGGCGTGGCCGAACCGGTGGCGGAAAGCATAAACATCTTCGACAAACCTCTAAGTGTGGCGGTCGATGACGGCCAGGATGCGTATGTGGTCGACACTGACAACCGCCTGTTCCGCGTAGTGCTTCCCACGGGTACGGTAGAATACGTATGCGACATGACGGATGCGCTTGTCCACGGCCGCATTTCTGATATAGCCCGACTTGGCGACGACTATATCGTGGCTTTTTCCGGCGCGGCAACCGGAGTGCTTGATCATACGCGCAACTATCGCTTCGTTACGTTCCAGAACGATGTGGGAGTGTTCCAGGTATTCCATGATAAGCGTCAGCAGTTGGTATGGTGCTCGACAGACGGCCAGGGCCTGGCCCAAATCCATGAGGATAACGTGCTGTTCCATACCGTGCGCTCATCGCAGATTCCGGGCCTTAGCAAGCCTATCCGATCGTTCTATGCCAGCCCCGACTCATCGCTATGGATCGGCACGAAGGGGAGCGGCTTGTTCCGCATCGCCAATTACCGCCGTCACTCCGTAGAGGGACAAATCCCTGCTTCGGCTATAAAGCGCTATGGACTGGCCGACGGATTGACTGATGATCAGGTGTTTGCCTTCTTCCCGAGCCTTTACCGTCCCGGTCAGGTATGGCTTGGAACCCGCGGACCCGGTCTGACATGGTACAACGCGTCTACCGATAAAATCACTGTGCTGACCAACGGGAAAAATGTCAGTTACATCGACCAGATCCACGATATATTCGAGCAGAACGACACTACGCTCTGGCTGGCTTCGACCCGCTGGGGATTGCTGAAATGCAGGATTACCTCAGGAGGTCAGCCAAAGATAGAGTCGGTTGAACTATTCCAGTTCATTAAAGACAAATACATCTGCAACGAGGTGTATTCGATGACTTTCGACGGAAAACATACGCTTTATGTGGGCTGTCGCGGCGGACTGGGGATTGTGCGGTTCAATATCCTGACGAACACTTACGACTTTATTGAAAATGTCACCGACTGCTCGCCCAACATCGGCGATGTCATCAGCATCTACTATGAAAAGGGGAAGCTGTATTTCGGAGCAAGTTCGGGCGGCGGTATCGTCAATCTCAATAAGACAGACGCTAACGGAAACCCCGAGGTGAAACTGCTGACGCGGGCTGACGGAATGGACAACGATATGGTTCACTCCATCCTGCCCGACAAGGTAGGCAACGTATGGATGGCGACTAACAAAGGGTTGGTGCGCTATAATCCGGCTTCCGATGTGGTGTTCAATATCAACTCGAAAGATGTGCGCGAATTCTGCGACAACGCAGGCCATCGGTCAGCCCTGAGCAGCGACATGTTCTTCGGTGCGCTGAACGGCTTCACATGGTTCTCGGCAGAAGGTATCACAAGCAAATCGGATTTCAAACCTGAATTTCATTTCAGCCTGCTGCGTGTCAACGGCCGCGAGTGTGAACTCAGCGATTATGCCTGCGACAATGGCAAATATGAGTTTTCAAGCAGCGACAATTCGCTGCGCATTTCGTTTAATGCGCTTGACTATATCGCAGGCGACGACATAAGCTACAGCTATATGCTCGAAGGGCTTGATGATCAATGGGTGAGCGACGGCGGCGAGAATACGGCCTCATTCAGCAATCTTCCTCCGGGCGACTATTGCCTTAGGGTACGCTATTGGAACAATCCGTGGGAGACCAACTATCAGGAGAAGACGCTCGACTTCACAATCCGTCCGCCATGGTATCGCACAAAGGCTGCCTACGTGGGTTATGGCGTTGAATTCATACTGCTGATGATGCTTGTTGCATGTGAGCTGCGCCGGCGCTATCACCGTCGTCGCGATGAGATGGAGCGCACGCTCAACGAGCGTAACCGCGAGCAGCTTGACAACGACCGTGTGGAGTTCTTTACCAATATCACTCATGAGCTATGCTCGCCTCTGACCATGATTATGGGCCTGAGCAACATTCTGGAAGAGAAATACGGCGTTATTGACAAGAAAGAATACAAAAAATATCTCGACTCGCTGGCTACTCACAGCGGCCACCTCAACGAGCTAATCCAGGAGATTCTGGAGTTCCGTAAGATGGAGGAGGGCGGCTACAAGAAGCTCAATATACAGCCAGTACGGCTTGGCAACCTCTTTGAGCGCCGCGTACAGCCTTATGAGAGCATCGCGGCCGAGAATGACATCTCATTCACAGTCGACATTGAAAATCCCGACCTGCGCTGGAACACCGACACATCATGCATCAACAAGATATTGTCGAATCTGACCACCAATGCGCTGAAATATACGCCTGTAGGCGGACGTATCGACATCCGCTGCCGGGAAATCGACGACCGGCTTGAAATCACTGTCTACAACACCGGCTCGGGCTTGAGTCAGGAGGATTGTCAGAAGCTGTTCAACCGTTACACGACGTTTGAGAACATCGACCGCAACGGCTATCGCGATATGGCCTCGCGTCACGGGCTGGGGCTTTATATCACTCACAGCCTCGTGGAGCGTCTGGGTGGCACCATCAGCGTGGAAAGCGAGCAAGGCCAGTATGTACGCTTCACAGTAATCCTGCCACACATTCCGGTGGAGGGTGCCGACACATGTTCAAGCGAAACAGATACAGAAGGACATGCGCTGGAGGACACCGACAAACCCGATATACTGGTAGTCGACGATAACAAGGATATTCTGTGGCTGCTGACTAATGTGCTGAGCGACAAATATGTAGTGCGTACGGCCATATCGGTGGAGAAGGCGATGCAAGAGATTGAGCGCAAGGTTCCCTCGCTTATTATCACCGATATCATGATGCCCGACATCGACGGTATCGCCTTCATAAAGACGCTCCGAAGCCAAAAGTATACGCGCCATCTGCCTATTGTAATCCTGTCGGCCAAGATAGCCGATTCTGACAAGATTGTGGGACTCGATGCCGGAGCCGACGCTTATGTGGTAAAGCCGTTCTCAAACAAATTCATTACCACACTCGTTGATCGGCTGCTGGCGCGTAAGCAGACCGAGCAGACGTACTACAACTCATCGGAAAGCAACGTTACCCTTCACGAGGGCGCTGAGGTGAGCCGTGAAGATAAGGAGTTCATGGAGCGCGTGCGCAAGGTGATACTCGACAAGATGGCTCACGAAGATAAATTCGGAGCCAACGAACTCGCCGATGAGCTGGGTATGGATGTGCGCACGCTCTACCGCCGGTTCAAGGCCAGCTCGAATTACACGCCAAACGACTACATCCGCTACTGCCGGTGTGCATACGCTGCGCGGCTGCTGCTGACTACCAATCTTACAGTGCTTGAAATCATCTATCGCACGGGAGTAAACAATCGCACGGCCTTCAATGCCGACTTTAAGAAATTCTACAATATGACTCCGTCGGAGTATCGTAAGACCCATTTTAAGGCTGAATAACTAAAAATACCTATGCTGAAAAGAATCTTACCCGTCTTAGTGCTGATGCTCCTGGGTCCCCTAAGCCTGAATGCGTCAAAATCGCTTCACGAGCTTCAACAGGAGTTTGTCGACCTTAAATTCGGACTGTTCGTACACTTCGGCATGGGTACGTATCATGGCGAAGACTGGGCCGACCCTGATAAACCGATTTTGGATTTCAATCCTCAGAAACTCGACTGCCGCCAATGGGTCGACGCTGCCCGCGAGGCTAATATGAATTTTGGCTGCATGTCGGTGAAGCATCACTGCGGATTCTGCATGTGGAACACGGCCACTACTGACTACAACGCCTGCAAAAGCGGTGCGGGTCGCGATGTGGTGAAGGAATTTACCGATGCATTGCGCGAGAAAGGGATGAAAGTGATGTTCCACTTCTCGATTCTCGACATGCACGAGAAGATTCTCCCCAACAATATCAAGCCATATCATACCGACTTCATCAAGGCTCAGCTCCGTGAGCTCCTTACGAACTACGGCCCCGTGACGGCGCTGATGATCGACGGATGGGATGCGCCGTGGTCGCGTCTGTCGTATGAGGATATCTCATTTGAGGATATTTACAATTTCTGCAAGAGCATACAGCCCGAGTGTCTGGTCATGGATCTGAACGGGGCTAAATACCCTTCGGAGGCGCTTTTCTATTCCGACCTGAAGACTTATGAGCAGGGAGCCGGCCAGAAAATCGAGAAAGATCGCAGTTTTCTCCCCTCAATGGCCTGCTATCCGCTGCAGCGCACATGGTTTTGGAAAGAAGATATGCCGCAGAGCGCTACCAAATCGCCGGAAGAGATGGTAAATGACAATCTGAAGCCGATGAACGATGCCTGCTGCACTTTCATTCTCAATGTGGCTCCGAACAGAGACGGACTTTTCGACCGGAATGCCGTGGATGCTCTCCGGCAGATTGGCAAACTCTGGAAGGACGACGGCAAACAGCATGCAGTAGCTGAAACCGGCGCTCCCATCATCTCGACGAACCTTGCCAAACACAAAGCCACCATCGGGTCGTGGAGCTATGATATGAACCAGCATGATCTGGCTACTGACGACAACTTCTCGTCGTCGTGGGTGGCGCATCCGTCGGTCAAAGAGCCGTGGATTCAGGTAGAGCTTGGCGATGTTTATCCGGTGAATGCTGTGGTTCTCACTGACCGTGACGACAATGCCATCAAGGCCTACAAAATTGAGTGCCGCAACAACGGCGAGTGGATAACTGTGTACCAAGGACCTGCAACAACCGATAAGAGGGTGAAAATCAACCGCTTTGAGTCTACGCTTGCCGATGCTGTGAAGATGACGGTGACGGATGCGCAGGGTAATGTGCAAATCCGCGAACTCGGTGTTTACAACGAAAAGCGTTGAAATCCGGCTTTACGGCATGGGTCTTACGCCGTTGATGCCTCTGATGCTCTCGGGGCACTCAATCGGCTACTGACGTAATCTCGCGGCCTGACAGACGATAGGTCAGTCTGCGCAGATATTGTCCCAGAGCGGTGTAATCCTTACCGAATTCGGCGATCTTGTCGGGCATGACGGGGTCGCCGATGCTTACATGGAGCGGTTTGCCGAATTTCTTGAATAGCTCGCGCGGCAACAAGAGGGTGCGCAGCGGGACGCAATGGTGACCTAAAAAGTTGAAAAACCGGGAGTTGGTGCCGTGGAAATATATCGGAACTACAGGCACTTTGGCTTTGGCTATTATCTGTAGTACGGTCGGTTGCCAGAGCCGGTCGACTATAATCCCTTCGCGGTCGGTCTTTCCGATGGCTCCTGCCGGAAAGAACCCGACGGGATGCCCCGTGCGTAGCATCTGCAGGCCTTCGCGTATCCCGTTGACTGACACGGCCCGGCGTTCGGGATCGGGCGATGCCGACTGGTCGACGGCAATGAAATTGGGGCGCATGGCGGAAATCCTGTTGAGAATCATATTGACCATGACTTTATAGTCGGGGCGCAGGCGCGTCACTATGTAAATCAGGGCGATACCGTCGAGCGAGCCGAAGGGATGGTTGCTGACGGTGATGAAGGCGCCGGTGCGGAATCGGTCGAGCACCCCGGCATTGTCGAGCTGGATGGGGATGCGGAACTCCTCCATGAGTCCGGCTACAAAGTCGGGACCCGGCGTCATGGCGTGGCGGCTGTGCAAGCCGTTGACTCTGTCTATACCAAAGAGATGAATAAAGCGTTTCACCAGCCATGGAAACCGCTTGGCGGCAGGGATGATTTCTTCAACGTCCCTGAGGGTGATGACGTCGGGACGAACCTCAAGGCCGGGGTATTGGTCGAAGGTGAATATTTCCTCACCTTTATCGTTCAGTTTTCGTTCCATTTCGATTCGTTTTGCATAAGGATGCCAGTGATTCCCAAGCGCGGATGATTCTGTTGTCGAAACGTGTAGTGCGGAATACGAAGCAACGCTGTAGCAGAAAGTTCCATCCAAGCGACACCACCAGCGATACCGACAGTCGCGCAGCCAGAAATATGGCGTCGTTGCTCATACCGGTGAATTCTCTCAGCCACTCCCATGAACGCACGTTGTAATAGAGGATTTGTGTGCCGAAGCTGTTGAGCAGCAGCGACGCGGTCCAGACCAGAAGGAATTTCACTGTGACGGCGCGCCGGCTTACGTTCTTGTTGTGGGCGTGGAAGGCATATCGGTAGTTGATGATGCAGTTGAATATGCCGCCGGTAAATGCCCCGAGAGCGGTCGAAAGCCAGGGGGTGAGGTGAATCAATGCAAACAGCATGAACGACACAAGCATGTCGATCCATCCGCAAATCTGTGCGGAAATACCGGAGCGCAACAGAGTATAGAAGAAGCCGTCGTTGTGCAGTAGCTTCTCCCTGGCGTCGTTGAGGCTGATGTGAGTCATTGACTTATCGTTGCGCGTGGTCGTGGGAGTAGGGGACGACTGACCTGTGGTGTCAGTCTTTTTTATTGTAGGGCTTCGGGGGGTCGATCTTTGCCATAATCCGCAGATCCTTAACCATGGAGGTGATGTAGAGCGAGAAAAGGATTACGGCCATAGCGGCGCCGACGAAGTCGTAGACGGTCCAGCTTGCGTGAAACACCGGGATGCTGACGTTGATGTCGGGCCAAGGATTGAAAATGTAAAGGATAAATACGGCGATGATGATGAGCCGGGCCTCCGTGGGTCCGAGACTGGCGTAGGTGAGCCGGAATTTCTCCATGATAATCGTGGAGAGATAGGTGTAGATCGACATGCATAAATATCCGCCCATGATGAACAGGGCGATGTCGAGGCGCATCACCGGACCGAGGCCGAGACCCATGCAGAAGAGGCAGGTGGTCAGCGCGTCAAATGAGTGGTCGATGAAGAAGCCGTATTTGGGGCGCTGAGTGTCTCTGACACGTGCCAGAGTGCCATCCAGGCTGTCGCCGTACCAGTTGATTACCAAAAACAGCGAAGCGAGCCAAAGAAAATTGACGTTGAAATTGGCAAGCCAGCAAGAGACGGCGTAAAGCAGGGCCGCTGCCATCCCTGTATAAGTCAGTAAATCAGGTTTTACCCACGCAGGCTGCCATTTGGCAAGCTTTACAAGAAGTTTTTTCTCCGCATTGTTAAGCAATGAAGTCTGGAGTCTATTGGAATTCTCTTTTCCCATTGTGTAGAATAGTGTGTTTTCAAAAAAACAGCATAAAATTAAGGAAAATTACTGAACTACGCCCCAGATTCACATATAAAATATCATAAAAGATTTAGAGCTACTAACGTAATCATTTGTAACTCGGACAGATAAAACACATAATTATTTCCGCCCGATTCGCCGCAAAATCATCCGGGACGCGCCCTTCCGAGGCCGCGTCCCGACTGGATACATCGAGCGCCGAATTGCGACGCACAATTAGTGATTACCGCAAAATTTCAGAATTTTTGAGGAATTGATTCCGTAAAAATCGGGAAAAATGAGGAATTGATTCCGCAAATTTCGAAAAAAATTCGCGGAATCAATCTCAGTGCGCTGCCGCAATCAATTTCGCAACGCTGTCTCGTCGGCACGGTGGCGCAAATATGAGGGGAGTATGCGATAGGCTTTTCCGATGCAGGTGCGCCTTAATTAGATCGCATTATTTCACTGCAATCTTTTCAGCCTTCGTGCCCTGAATGCGGATATATATGCCAGCGGTCGGATGGGTGACTTTCCGGCCTTGGAGCGTGAAGTATTCCCAGTTGGAAGTGTCTGCATTAGCTGCATCAATCTCAATTGCAGGCAGACTTGTGGTTACATCCAAATGGTTGAATTTGCTCCAGACGTTGGCGCTACGGTATTCATCTATAGCAGATTCGGGAACGTAAAGCGATGCTCTGGAGTAAGTCTCCTTGGAGAAGGCGTTCTCATTGTCAACCCATGGCGCGGAGGTGGCAAGGCAAGTGACAGATTTGAGATTGTCGCCGGCAAAGGCTTCGGATGCGATGTAGCCAATATTGGCCGGAATGGTGACATGCTCCAGAGATGTGCAACCCATGAAGCTCTGCTGCTGCAATTCGGAAAGGGTAGAGGGGAGCGAAACGGATGTCAGGGATGTACAATTCTTGAAAGCACGGGCACCGACATTGTATATATTTTCGGGTATCACGACGCTTTTAATCGAGCTGCCCTGAAAAGCTCCTTCACCGATTGATGTTACATTCTCAGGGATTACGAACTCGGTAAGCGAGGTGCAATCGCGGAATGCGTTTTCCGGGATGGATGTGATCCCCTCGGGGAGAACTACGTTGGTAAGGCTGGTGCATCCATGGAAAGCGTTTTTGCCGAGCGAGGATTCAACCAGGACAGCTTCAGCTTTGGCGGGTTTGAGTATCTGCGACTTCTTGACTTTTGCAATCACGGGGGCTGAGCCGGAGGGGCGGTAGCTGACGCTCGCAAGCGACTGACAGCCTTCAAAGGCACTGTTGCCATAGCTTACCACCGACGAAGGAAGTTCTACAGAAGTAATGTCGGTATCTTTTAATGCTGAGGCAGCCACGGCTACCACTTCGTACTTATTCTTTCCATCGGTAACGACATCGGGTACCGAGTAAGTGCCGGCAGCGTTGCCATCAGTTTCACCGGCGTAATAGACCTGAGTCTGCTCTTCATCAGCAAACACAAACATCTGGGTGTCGTTTGCATTGGGATATCCTTTGAATTTACCCCATGATGCGTCGGCCTTGTAGTCGGCAAGCTTCGTTTCGGGTACGAAGATCAGAGCGGTATTGTAGGTGTCTTCGCTAAATCCGTATTCGTCAAGAGTGGGGAGATCTACAGCTGCCACATCGAGGCGGGCAATGGCTGTTTCTTCGAAGCAATAGCCTCCGATTGTCAGGCCGGCCTTTTCAACGGTACGGGGAATATAGAAGTATGTCAGACCTGTGCGGTAGAAAGCGCCGGAGCCGATGGTCGTGAGGTGATAAGTCAGATCTGCGGGGTCAATGGCTGCGGCGCGACGATTCGGGGCGTTGACCACGGGTTTATCAGGATCATCCTCGTATTCCTCGGAGTCGTACCAGTTGATGACTTTAAGTTCGCGGTCACCGTCGAAGGCATATTCTCCAATAGTTCTCAGTCCGGTGGGGAAATGCACAATCTTCAGGTTCTCGCAACCGGCGAAACTCATGGGATTGAGGGAGCGGACTATCGGCGGAATCATGACAGCCTCCAGTCCGGCGCCCATAAACGCTTCCATGCCTATTTCGGTCACGAATTGGGGGATGTCGAAACTGCGCAGGCTGACGCACTTGTAGAAAGTGGAATTGGGGATTTTGGTGATGTATTCGTAAAGTTTAGCCGAGGTCAGACTGATGCATCCGGCGAGAGCCGTTTCGCCCAGATCAGTGACATAGCTTAAGTCGATGGTGGTGATTGAGGTACCCTGAAAAGCTCCGTTCCCAACCTTGGTAACGCTGGAGGGAAGAGTGATGGAGGTGACGCCGTCGCAATGGAGGAAGGCGTTTTCGTCGATGGCGATAACGTCATAGTCCGTGCCTTTGTGGTTGACTATCCCCGGGATAACGATGTCGCCGCTGTAACCGCGGTATTCTCCGGCTATTACGGTCGCGGTATTGGTTGTGGAGTCGAATGCGTAGGCTATGCCGTTGTACATAACGGGCTGCGCCTGAATGTTGAGCGCTTTCCAACCTGTTGCGGCCTTGTAGTCGGCAAGGGCTTCGCCAGGGACATAGACGGTAATACCTGAGCAATCGCTGAATGTGGTAGAAGTGATGGAGGGAGGAGTAGTGCCGCGCATTGTTATCTTGGTCAGCGATGTGCATTTGGCGAATCCTGAAGAACCTATGCTTAGAAGTGATGCCGGCAAGTCAAGCTCTGTGATATGCTTTAGATTAGAGAAAGCAAGGTCACCGATAGTGGTCAGTCCTTCGAGCGTAATAACCTCAGGATAAACCGATCCTCGGTAATAACCACCTTCATAAAAAGCGCACTTGCCGACTGTGCCGGCTACGGTGATGGGGTCGGTCATGGCGTTGCAATAATAGAAAGCGCTGTCGCCCACTTCGGTCAGACGGCAATCCTTAATTGCTGTAAGCAGGCTGGAGCATCCGTAAAATCCTTGACTGCGAACGGTGGTGACAGAAGCAGGGAGTGGGGCAGAGGTCAATGCTGAGCAGTTGCTGAATGCCTTATGGCCCACTGTAGTGGTGCCGTTGCCTATGGTGACGGACTTCAGGGATGTGCACTTCTGGAAGCCATAATCGGGGATGGTGGTCAGGCTGCCGGGAATGGCTATGGAGGTCAGGGCCGAGCATCCGTCGAAAGCCAGTATGCCGAGGTCGGTGAGCGTGGACGGGAGCGATACGGAGGTCAGGGAAGTGCAATTGCGGAAGGCCTCTCTGCCGATGCTTCTGATACCCTCGGAGATGACGATTGATTGACAGGACGCCCCCTTGAAAGTGCCGTCGGCCACTGCTGTGACGGCATAGTCAACATCTTCGAAACGTATGGTGGCGGGTACGGTAATGGACTCGGCAGTGATGGCCGGATCTACGCGAGTGAAATCGGCGGTGGCAGTGGCGGTGTGATTGTCGCGGTCGAGCACATAGGCCAAGTCGCCAATGACAGCCGGGTATTCGCTCATGCGGTGGAGGTTGCCCCATGTATCCCATTTATAATTGACATATGTGGCATATAGATCATCGGGGACATATATGTGGAGCTTGTCGTTATGCGGTTGAGCATAGTCGCTGCCCGTGAGTGAATACATGCTGTTGGCTTTGGGGTCAGCTTCGGATCGGACTATGCGAAGACTGGTGCAACTATTGAACGCGCTGGCGCCGAGCGCCTTCAGTTTCTTCGGCATTGCTACTTCAATCAACGACGAGCAGCCCTGAAAAGCCTGTTTGCCTATGGTCGTGACTTCGGGCATTGAGATTTCTGTCAGCGATGAGCATCCGGCGAAGCAGCTTTTACTGATTTGCGTGCCTTCAACGGTAAGTGAAGTCAGCGATCTGCAACTGCTGAACTGCTCGGAATACGAAGATGAGAGCTGCACATTTGCAGGGATTGTCAGCGTTTCGAATCCGCAGCCCTTGAAGGCTCCTGAGCCGGGAAAGAAGGTGTTGGAGCCGAAGTCAATCTCTTTCAGCGTTGAGCAGCCTTCAAAGGCGTAATTTGCAGTAGAATAGACGTTGGCACCGATTACCAGTTTTGTAATCTTTGCATAGTAGGAGGCGTGAAATCCAACGCTTGTGACGCGATAGGTTACATTGTCGTATTGGACAACATCGGGGATGACGAAGGTGCCGGTAGTGCCGTTGGCAATCTCTTTCAAAGTGACATAGGGGCTTTCCCCGGTGCCCATAATGGTATAGGTATGTCCATCAACGACGAAGTCGTCGGCATTGGCGAATGAAAACCCGATGGACAATGCCAACATAGAGGTGAAAAGATGCTTCATATATGATAATGGTTAGTTGTAATGGCGCGATTATGGAAAGCAGATTCAATGATGTACGCAAAGTTATCAAGATGAGCGTTACCCTCTATTGAAACGAGGAACACCTTTTGACAAAATATTTGAAACGGGGAACATTCTGAGACTAATGCTCTTGTTTTTAATGGTTTTGACAGTGAGATTTGAAAAATTATGAGTAACTTTAAAACGGTTTCTAAACCAAACAGGAGAAATGATACACGTTTTAAAATTAGATTTACCGCATATTAACCGGCGGACGCTTCTTGTCGTTGCTTTAACACTGATGTCTTGCGGCATCGGGTTTTGCAGCCGAGCCGGTCGACAAAATGACGGTGCCGCAAATTCTTGCAGGGTTTGACGATGCCGATGACAAACGCCAAAAAGCCCTCGCTAACCGCTTCTTCGACATACTCAACAAGGAAGAGTATTTCGACGAACCCTATACAATGCCCGATAACTGGCCTGCTGACTCAGTACGGGCCGAATTCAGGCTGACAGCCTCCGGTTATTGCTTTGACATGCAGCACTATCAGGATGCGGTTAGATTCGCCAACGGGGCGTTGCCACTGTTGCGGGGTTCAGGAGCAACTCAGAAAATTATCGATTGCCTGAGCAATCTCTCTGCGGCATCTGCGAGGATGGCCGACTATGCCAATGCCATCAGATATGGAAAGGAGGTGCTCGCGATGGACCGTAAAACCGGCGATAAGAGCGCCATAAGCAGCGATCTGAGCAATCTGGCGTTTATGTATCTTTCTTCTGACCGCCCTGCCGATGCCCGGAAGTATATAGTGGCGGCTATCAAGAACAGCTCGGCTGTGGATGATTCGTTGCGCATGGCTATTCAGATGGGTATCGCCTCGGAAGTGTATCAAAATCTCAATGACAATGCAAAGGCAATAGAATACGCCACAAAAGCCTACGAAATAGATATGGCCTGTCGCCGCGAAGGCCGAGCTGCCATCATGCTTTGTCAACTTGCCGCGGTGCAGATGGGCGCCGGCAAAACGGCCGATGCCCGCGAGAATCTGCTTAAAGCTTTGCCATTGCTTGAAAAGGCTGGGAATATTCAGACGTATAGCATCGCCTGTAATCAGTTGGGCTCCATAGCGCTGACAGATAATCAGCCGGAGAAAGCTGCCGATTATTTTGATAAAGCGCTAAAATTCTTCGCTCAGAGCGGTGATTATTTCAACGAGAGCAAGTCGAGACAAGGACTGTATGATGCTTTGAAGCAATCTGACCCCGCACGGCGATGGCACATCTCGAGCGGCTTTCAGTCTTGAAGGACTCGCTCTATCAGCGCGAAATCCGCGAGGCAACCAGCGAATTTGCCGCAAAATATGAGAATGAGAAGCTTGCCGAGCATCAACTTGTGCTTCAGCAGAATCTGGAATATGAAAAGCGCCAGCATCGCGCCATGATCCGGAGTGCGGCTATTATTCTGCTTCTCGCAGTCGCTGCTATCCTTCTGTTAATCAGACTGAACCGGTTAAGGCGTCTTCACAACGAGATGCTTCGCCGCGAAGAAGAGGACCGTACGAACTTCTTCAATAACATCACCCATGAATTCCGCACGCCGCTTACTGTAATACGCGGAGCCTCTGACCACGCCCTGAGGCACATCGGCGACATCGATACTGTAACCGATGATCTTCAAGCTATCCGACGCAACGAGAGCAATCTACTGAGCCTTGTGAATCAGCTTCTCGACATAGCCAAACTGTCGAACGTTGCCGGTTTGCTGCCATATAAGCATGGCGATGTTGCGGCCTATATTACAATGCTGTGCGAAAACTGCCGCCTTTATGGTGCCGAGCGCCATGTTACCGTAGAATATAGCGCCGATCCGGCTCAGATTCCCATGGACTTTGTGCCAGAATATATGCAGCGAATAGTATATAATCTGGTTTCAAATGCAGTGAAATTTTCCAAGCCCGGCGGTTGCGGTGAAAGTCCAGGCATCAGTTCATGGCGACAGCTTTGTGCTAACTGTGCATGATGATGGCGTAGGATTGACTCCGGATCAAAAGAAGGAGATTTTCAAACCTTTTTATCAGGCCGACAACGGACTCCGAAGTGTCGTCACAGGTCTGGGACTTCCTCTTGCCGCCATTTCGGCAAAAGCTATGGACGGCAAAATCAATGTAGACAGCGAACCTGGGCGCGGATCCACCTTTACCGTCATCCTTCCGCTTCGATCATCTGTGGAGGTAGCGGAGCCGTTCAAAATGGAGAATTATAGGCTGGAACAACCTGTGTCTACGGATTCGGACGTTCAATCCAACGCCTCTGACAGCCTCGACAGTGAAGCGGATGTGACACGCATACTTATAGTAGAAGACACTCCGGATGTGGCCAAATACATTGCCGCTCAGATGAATCCAGCCTTCAGCTATTACTTCGCAACCAATGGTAAAGAAGCACTGACAAAAGCAGAAGCTCTGGTACCTGACCTTATCATTACCGATGTGATGATGCCGGAAATGGATGGATTCGAGTTTACCCGGAAGATACGCCAATCAGGCCTCACAGATCATATACCAGTCATTATGGTTACAGCCCGCGCCTTTCATACAGACCGCATGAAGGGGCTGGAGGCTGGAGCTGACGCTTATCTCGAAAAACCATTTCATGCCGACGAACTCAATGTCCGAGCTGAGAAACTTATGGCGCAACGTGCGCTGATGCAAAAGAAGTTCGCCGCAGTATTGGATGATACAGGCCATCAGAATATAGTTGAGTCCGCCGAAGGTATTGAAGAGCTTTCCGAACGCGAACAGCGAGATAAAGCTTTTGTAGACACGTTTGTGGATGCTGTGCATAAATATATGGAAACTGGAAAACTGGATTACGAACGGATAGCTTCAGAACTGTGTATCGGTCGCGCTCAGCTTAACCGCAAACTAAAAGCCATTACTGGTCTGACAACAAAAGATTATATTCTTCAGCTCAGAATCCACCGGGCCAAACAGCTTCTGCTCGGCACTGATCTCACGGTGGCGGAAATAGCTTATCGCTGCGGCATGGATGATCCAGGCTACTTCAGTACCCTCTTCCGCAAAGCGACAGGCATTACGCCCGTTGCCTTCCGCACCCAATCAGTGTAGAACCGGCTGTGATATAAGATGATGAGCCGCAGGTGAGAGTATCAGCGGGATTTGTCGGGGGCGGTGTATTTGTAGGTTTCGGTGCAGGTGATGTCCTGAATTTTATCGCCGACCTGGATGCAGAAGTCGCCTTTTTCGAGCATCCATTTGCCGTCGGCTCCGACAAAGGCGAGGTCGGAGGCTTGCAGTGGCAGGGTGACGGTTTTGGTCTCGCCGGGTTGCAGCTCTATCTTTTTGAAGGCACGAAGACGGCGGTTGTCGGGTACGATGGATGCTACTTTGTCGCTGCTAAACAGCATCACCACCTCTTTCCCGGCTGTGGCGCCGCTGTTTGTGACATCGATGCTGAAGGTTAACTTGTCGCCGGCTTTGAACTCTTTCTTCGGGCATTGCAGATTGGCGTACTCAAAGGTGGTATAGCTGAGTCCGTATCCGAACGGCCACTGAACGGAGATGACGGCGTCGTAATCGTAGGCGCCTTCCATCTTGTCTATCTGCTCGCTTACCTTATAATCGTAGGTAGTAAGCTGTGCCGAATGCCGGGGATAGGTATATGGCATCTTTGCCGAAGGGTTGGCATCGCCTGCGAGGATGTTGGCCAGGGCATCGGCGCCAAAATTGCCGGGGAGCAGTATGTCGACAATCGCATCGGCAAGGGGTTCGATGTCGCTGATCAGGCGCGGGCGACCTTCATTGAGAATCAATACCAGAGGTTTGCCGGTGGCTGAGAGCGCCTTGATCAGGTTGCGCTGGTTCTGAGAGAGGGCAAGGTCGGTAAGGTTGCCGGGAGTTTCACAATAGGAATTTTCACCTATGCAGGCTACAATGACGTCGGCATTTGCAGCCGCAGCAACAGCCTTCTCGATTTCGGGTTCGTTTTCCTCATGGTATGCTCCCTGAGCAGAATATGTGACTCCCTGCTCGAGGATGACATTATCGTCGCCGAATTTGCTGGCCAGAGCTTCGTAGATGGTGTTGTAATCTCCGGCGTACCGGTCGGCAATGTGGCCTTGCCATGAATAACTCCATCCGCCATTGAGGCATCTCATTGAGTTGGCGTTGGGGCCGGTAACGAGGATTTTAGTGCCGCGTTGCAGAGGGAGGATGTTGTCCTTATTCTTCAACAGCACTTCCGATTCCTCGGCCGCATGGAGAGCCAGAGCTTCATGTTGGGCTGAGGCAAATTCGGGATAGTCCTTGAAATGTGTATTCGGGGCGTCGAACAGGCCGAGGCGATATTTCAGGCGGAGCACTCGGCGGGTGGCATCGTCAATGCGGTCGATGCTTACGCGCCCTTCGTTGACCAGCTCTTTGAGCAAGGTGCAGAAGTCGGGGTTGTAGGGATCCATCGACATGTCGATACCAGCATTGATTGCCAGCTCGATGGCTTCCTTTTTGTCGGATGCGACATGCTCGCGGCTATACAGATTGTAGATGTCGGCCCAGTCAGAGATAATCATGCCGTCCCATCCCAGATCCTCTTTGAGCCACCGGGTAAGAAGTTCGTAATTGGCATGAACGGGCAGACCGTTGACCGAACCGCTGTTGACCATGACGGTGAGGGCTCCAGCTTCGATGCAGGCCCGGTAGGGTTCGAAATATTTCTCGCGCAGGTCGGCGGGAGAGATATAGGCCGGGGTGCGGTCTTGTCCGGTTCGCGGAGCGCCGTAGCCGAGATAGTGTTTCACTGACGTGGCAACATTATGGGCGCCAATGTGATTGGCGTCTGTGCCCTGAAAGCCCTGGATTTGGGCTACGCCCATCGCAGCGTTGACCAGCGGGTCTTCGCCGAAATTTTCCCAGACGCGGCTCCAGCGCGGATCGCGGGTGAGGTCGACAGTGGGGGAATATGTCCACGGGCAGTTGGCCGCACGGGTTTCGTAGGCAGTAACTGCGGAGGCTTGGCGTGCGAGATCGGGATTGAACGACGCGCCGACGTTAATGTTTTGCGGGAAAAGCACGCCGCCGAGATTGTAGCTTGTGCCGTGATTCTGGTCAAGACCGTAAATGCAGGGGATGCCGATTTCACGCATTGAAATGTCTTGAATCGTCGAGATAATTTCTTCCCACTTTTGCGGGGTCTGAGCGGTCGGCTCCCCCGGAGGGCCAAGGATTGACCCTACCTTGTTGACAGCGATAGCGTTGTACAATTTGTCCTGATCGAAGATAAACCGACCGTCTTTCCAGTCGCCCAACGTCTCGATAGAGAGCTCGCACATTTGCCCGACCTTCTCGTCAAGAGTCATCTTTGCCAGGCGGGACTCGACGGCGGCTTCAATGTCCGGGTCTTTGGCGATAGGGGCACTGACAGCCTGACAGATACAGGCGGCCGTGGCTAATGTGGTAATGATCAGTCGTTTCATTGTGTGATAGTTGATTGGTATAAGCATATTTGCATATCAAAGGGCCTCAGGAATGGGAATGCTTGAAGCCATTTGATACAAAGGTACAAAAGATTTCGACTATTGTAGAGATTAGTAGAAAAATAATTATTGCTGTCCGATAAAAATTGGAAAAGGCATAAACGCATAGCTCAATCGCAGATTTAATGCGGTTGAGCTTGC
>ERZ808037.1199-NODE-1199-length-18149-cov-7.021857_pt1 | contig 18149 bp, 14 predicted proteins | sample MGYA00380190_ERZ808037 | MGnify/ENA primary metagenome ERZ808037 (study PRJEB31490, sample SAMN06133399) | mouse gut metagenome | isolation source: J9 | host: mice | place: China: Chengdu | collected 2015-05 ... | reverse complement strand
ATTTTTATAATAGGAAATTGCGATGGTGTAAAACATTAAAGGAGAATGCGAAGCATTCTCTGAATCGAGCGTGCCGACGCTCGATTTTTTATAAAAATGGCGTCAACGAAAACCATTTAGAAAAAATGGAATAAATTGACGCAATTTTATTTCTTTTAAGACGAATTTTATGAAAACAGAGGTGTAAAGAATGGCAAAAAAAGAAAAAAATATAAAAATTGAATAAAAAAAGTCAAAATAGTGGTTGCCAATATGGGAAATATGTGCTAGACTAACATTACGAAAACGTTTAAGTAAAAAACGAATTCGGTTACCGTTATTATTTAAATTTTTAAAAAGGAGGAAATGAAAAAGTATGAAGAAAAAAATGGTTAGTATCTTATTGGCGACATCTATGGTAGCTTCACTTGCGGGCTGCGGCAGCGATCCGAATCCGGCGGCGGAGGCTCCGGCAGCAGAGGAAACGCCTGCGGCAGAGGAGGAAGCTCCGGCAGCAGAAGCAGAAGCAGAGACAGAGGCTCCGGCGGCGGATGCAGCTCCTGCTTCCGGCGATCTGGCTTACAGCGGAAACATATCCATCATGCACTATTCTACATCTGAGGAGTCGGAAGGAAACGGTGGTTCTGACGGATTCAGAACATGCCTTGCTAACTGGCAGAATGCGCACGGGAACATTACGCTGGATGAGGAAGTGCTGGCAAACGACGATTACAAGACACAGATCGCTACCCGTGCGGCGGCGGACGATCTTCCGGATGTATTCCTGCTGCAGGGTATGAATACTATCAGCTGGGCTAATCAGGGACTTATGTATGATCTGACAGATTCCATCAAGAACTCTCCCTATGCGGATCAGTACAAGATGGACTATATGATCCCCTTCACCGCGAACGACAAGTATTGGGCATATCCGGCACTGACGGGCGGTACCTGTACCGTGGTGATTTATGATTCTGCTATGTGGAAGGAGGCTGGCTTTGATACTTTCCCGACTACCTGGGCTGACGTTGAGAAAGCAGCGGAGTATTTCAGCGGTCAGGGTATCGACACAATCGCGTTCGGTAACTCCGGTCAGTGGCAGTTGAACTCCTGCTTCGTATCATGCCTTGGTTATCAGTACACGGGTACACAGTGGTTTGCGGATATCATCGCAGGTACGGGCAGCTTTGAGGATCCGAACTTTGTGGCGGCTCTGACAGAGACACAGCGCCTCTTCCACGACACAAACATCTTTAACAAAGACTTTAATGCGATCAACAACGAGGATGCACGTGAGTACTATATCTCCGGCGACGCTGCTGCGTTCATCGGCGGTAACTGGGATGCTTCCTACATTCAGGCGACACTGGAAGGCGATCCGAAGAAGGACACCACAAAATTTGCGGTTCTGCCTCAGGCAGCGGATTCTACCAAATATGAGAAGTTCCAGAACATCGGTCTTGGATATGGTATGGCAATCAGCGCAAAGGCAGCTCAGGATCCCGACAAGCTGGCGGCTTGTATCGATCTGTGCCAGTACATGACAGGTCCTGCATTCTCCGAATATGTAGGCGCAAACTACGCGCTGGCTGGTTTCTGCAGCTCCGATGTGGATCTCTCCGCATTCGATCAGTACACACAGGACTTCTACAACTTCTCCTATGTGGACACCAAGGGCTGTGAGATTTACGACTCTTATGTAGACGGTTCCGTTTGGTCCGTACTGAACACAGAGATGCAGGAAATGGTTAACGGCGACAAAGATCCCGCAACCGTTGCGGCAGATACACAGGCTGCATACAAAGCATACTTAGGACAATAACAAATTGAGCGCAGGCGCTCAATTACGAGCACTGCTACGCAGGCTCGGAGGAAAACCGGAGAACTGATTACTCAGTTACGAGCACTGCTACGCAGGCCCGGCGGGACAGTGAAGAACTGGTTACTCAGTTACGAGCACTGCTACGCAGGCTTGGCGGGACAGTGAAGAACTGGTTGCTCAATTGCTGGCGCTGCTACGCAGGCCCGGCACCATGCTCAGCAAAATTTAGTTGAGAAGGTTATGAAACATATAATATAATGAAAAACAGGATGCGCCGTCTGGGAGATTTCTCCCGGGCGGACGCTTACCTGTAAGGGTCTTTGATTAAGCGTAAGTTTAATCGCGGCGAAGCGGTAGAAGACGTCTTCGTTTCGCTTTTGGGGTATGTCTCAGATGGGGATTAAAAATGAGCATTAAAAGGAAATGGGGGCGAATCTATGCTGAAATCTATCAAACCGAAAAAATGGGTAGTAGCTGCATACCTGGCCGTGCCCGTGGCGCTGTATGTGTTCACGGTATTCGCACCGCTTGTAGCAGCTCTTTTTTACAGTTTCTTTGAGTGGAAGGGCGGGCCGGTCAAAACCTTCAGCGGTTTTGCAAATTACACGCAGTTATTCAGTGACGAAGTGTTCTGGAGCTCTTTCTGGCACAATATCTTTCTGGTGATCGTGTGTATCGTCGGACAGATTGGTCTGGCATTTGTTGTTGTGCTTCTCATTAACTCTAAAGTAACCAAGCTGCAGGGCATCCACAGAACGTTTGGCTTTTTCCCGAGTACGATCTCGGCGGTCTGCATCGGTTTTATCTGGCAGATGATCTACGATTCCAGAAGAGGCCTGCTGAATTACTTTTTAGAGAAGATTGGCAGGGAGGACTTGCAGAAGGTATGGCTCAACGAGCCGAAGCTGGTAATGCTGCTGGTGTCCATTCCGCTGGTCTGGCAGTTCATCGGTTACTATATGGTAATACTGCTTTCCGCGGTTTCTTCCATCAGCACGGAAGTTCTGGAGTCTGCGGAAATTGACGGCGCGACGGGAATCCAGCGCGCGCGCTACATTGTGCTGCCCCTGATTAAGAATACGCTGCTTGTGTGTATTACCCTCTGTGTGGCGGGTAACATGAAAGCATTTGATAATATTTACGTTATGACATCCGGCGGTCCCGGGTATTCCTCCATGGTTATGGCCATGTACGGATATAAGGTTTCCTTCGAGCAGTCAAACTTAGGCTACGGTTCCTGCATTTCCGTCGGTATTTTCGTACTGGCGCTGGCAGTAATCGGCGGCTCCCAGATTCTTATGAACTACTTTATGACAGACAGCTATGACCGTCAGGAAGCAAAGCATCTGAAACAGATTGAGAAGGAAAGAAAACTGGCGGCCAAAGCCCGCAAGGCTAACATGTAAAGGAGGGGATCTGCTATGGCTAAAGAAATGAAAATGACAAAAGTAGAAGACAATTCGGCAGGCACCCGTGCGAAGAGAGGCGTGCTTACGGTAGTGATTAACTTTTTCTTATGGTTCTTTTCGCTGACCTGTATTTTCCCGCTGTTTTGGATGTTCTATTCCTCGTTGAAGGAAAAGAGGGTGTTCAACGCGGATGTTATGGGTCTGCCTAAGGATCCGACGATAGCAAACTATACGAAAATCCTGTCCAACAAGGACTACCGGCTGATGCAGTCAGTGTTTAACAGTGCAAGGACGACCATTCTGGCAGTTCTGCTGATTGTGTTTATCGCGTTTATTGTGGGTTACATACTGTCGAGAATTGATTTCGCGCTGAATAAGCCGTTGTATGTGATGTTCCTCATGGGAATGCTGATTCCGATTCATTCGCTGATGGTTCCTATTTATATCATCTTTTCCAAAATGGGACTTTCCAACCACTGGTACACGCTTCTTTTGCCGTATGTCTCGTTTGCGCTGCCCATGTCGATCTTTCTGGTGCAGGGTTATGTGAAGGGCATTCCGACGGAGCTTGAGGAGGCGGCCGCAATCGACGGCTCCACGTTCTCCAAGACATTGTTTGGCATCATTCTTCCGGTATGTAAGCCGATTCTGGTGACGGTTGCGATTATCAATGTGTTTAGCTGCTGGAACGAGTTCTCTTTCGCGTTGATCCTGATTAAGGACAGGGCGCTTTACACGGTGCCGCTGGGACTGAAACAGTTTACAGGCCAGTTCACGTCGGACTATCCGAAGATCATGTCGGCTATGCTCATTACCATGGCTCCTATCGTGATTTTCTACTTCGCGTTCAGCAAGCAGATCATCAAGGGCATGGTTGCCGGAGCGGTGAAGGGCTAGTGCCAGACATACGTGCAATTAAGGCAGATTATACCAGAGGCTTTACAGAGCAGGCGCGTATATACATTTTACATATGAAAAATGACAGGCCGGGGACGGGAAATCGTCTCCGGCCTTTGTGTGCAGCGCAAGTCGCAATGTAAGAACCGTCAGCAAAAAACAATTGACATATACCCCGCGGGGGTATATGATATCTGTGTAGATTATAGAAAACAGGAGAGAATATATGAGCGGGGAAAAAACATCCGCAGGCGATGTATGCGCCTGCTGTCGGCACAAAAGTACGCCCAGAAATGCGGTAGAACAGAAAAATTTACAGAACCGGATCAACCGGATCATTGGACAATTAAAGGGGATTCAGGGCATGATTGAGGATAACCGCTACTGCGGCGACGTGCTGATACAGATCGGCGCGGTGGAGAGCGCGCTCCAGAGTCTGGGATATGTAATGCTGGAAGAGCATATGATGACATGTGTGGCGGAAGGCGTACAGCAGGGGAACACGGAAGTTCTTGCGGAAGCCGTGGAGCTGATGAAAAAGCTTAAGTGACAGCCGGCAGGGACGTATCTGACGGAAATGCAGGCCTGCATGATCCCGACGGGCGAAACAGAGAGTGATAGAGAGGGCGGACATGAAAACAGAAAAATATAACGTGACAGGGATGACCTGTGCCGCGTGCAGCGCGCATGTGGAAAAGGCGGTGCGCGGGGTGGCGGGCGTCGATACGGTTAGTGTAAACTTACTTATGAATCATATGGCAGTTTCCTATGAGGAGCCAGCCACGGCGGATGCCATATGCCGGGCGGTGGAGAAGGCCGGGTACGGTGCGGCTTTAGCCGGTGCGGACATCTTGGAAGGCGCAGGCGGGGCGGGCGGCAGCTCCGGCGTTCGCGGGCAGGACGCCTTTGCGGATCACGAGACGCCGAAGCTGCGCCGCAGACTGATTGCGTCCCTGTGTCTTTTACTCCCCCTCATGTATGTGTCCATGGGGCATCTGATGTGGGGGTGGCCCGTACCGGAAGGGTTTGCCGGAAACCCGTGGGCGATCGCCCTGTATCAGCTTCTTCTGACGGGGCTTGTGATGGTTGTTAACCAGAAGTTTTTTGTAAGCGGCTTTGCGGGACTGATGCACCGCGCTCCGAACATGGATACGCTGGTGGCGCTCGGAAGCGCGGCGGCTTTTGTGTACAGCGCGGCGGTGATGTTCGGCATGGGCAGCGCATACGGCGCGGGCGATATGGAAACGGCAGTACACCGTCTGCATGACATGTATTTTGAGTCGGCAGCCATGATTCTTACGTTAATTACGGTAGGTAAGATGCTGGAGGCTTACAGCAAGGGCAAAACGACGAACGCGGTCAAAAGCCTGATGGATCTTGCGCCGAAAACCGCGCATGTGATCAGGGACGGCGTGGAGATAACGATAGAAGCGGAGGAGGTCGTAGCGGGAGACACCTTTATCGTGAAACCGGGTGAGAGCATTCCCGTGGACGGTGAGGTGATTGCGGGAGAGAGCGCGGTGGACGAAGCGGCGCTTACGGGCGAAAGCCTTCCGGTCGATAAGGGGATCGGGGACAGAGTAAGCGCGGCAACCCTGAACCAGAACGGAGCCCTCACCTGTGTGGCGACGCGGGTGGGCAGGGACACGACCCTGCGCCAGATTATTGACATGGTGGAGAACGCGGTGGCGACAAAAGCGCCCATAGCGCAGGTTGCGGACCGGGTGTCCGGCGTGTTCGTGCCGGTGGTTATCACGCTGGCGCTTATTACGGGCCTGGTATGGCTGGTTGCGGGAGCGGGCGTCGGCAAGGCGTTATCCTATGCGATCAGCGTGCTTGTGATAAGCTGTCCCTGCTCCCTCGGGCTGGCCACGCCCGTGGCGATCATGGTAGGAAACGGCAGGGGCGCGGGGCAGGGGATTCTCTTTAAGAATGCGACGGCTCTGGAACAGACGGGCAGGACGAATTTCGTGGTATTGGATAAAACGGGAACCGTGACGGAAGGGAAGCCCCGTGTGACGGATATCTGCCCTGCGGACGGCGTATCTGCGGAGACGCTTTTGCGGGTGGCGGCTTCTCTGGAGCAGAAAAGCGGGCATCCCCTGGCGCGGGCGGTCTGCGAGCGGGCGCAGGAAGAGGGGATCGTGCCTGAAGAAGCGGCGGATTTCAAAGCGCTTCCCGGATGGGGCGTGGAGGGAACGCTTGGACAGAAACCCGCTTTTGGAGGAAAGGCTGCGCTGCTTTCGGAGCGCGGGCTGATGACACAATCCTTCCTGTGGCAGGGAGAAACGCTGGCAGAAGAGGGAAAAACGCCGCTCTACTTTGCGACAGACGGCGCCCTGCTTGGCATGATTGCCGTGGCGGACGTGGTGAAACCGGACAGCGCGCAGGCGGTGGAGGAGCTGAAAAACATGGGAATCCATGTGATTATGCTGACGGGAGATAACCGCCGTACGGCGGAGGCTGTCCGTGCACAGGTAGGGATTGACGCGGTGGTGGCGGATGTGCTTCCGGGAGATAAGGAAGCCGTGATCCGCCGGCTTTCGGAATACGGAAAAACAGCCATGGTGGGAGACGGCATTAACGATGCGCCCGCGCTCACCAGAGCGGACGTAGGCGTAGCCATAGGAGCGGGCGCGGATGTGGCGCTGGACGCGGCGGACATCGTTCTGGTAAAATCAAAACTGACAGATGTGTCTGCTGCGGTACGCCTTTCCAGACAGGTGCTGAAAAATATCCATGAAAATCTGTTCTGGGCGTTTTTCTACAACTGCATCGGCATTCCCGTTGCGGCGGGCGTGCTCGTACCGTTTACCGGGGTTTCGCTGAATCCCATGTTTGCGGCGGCGGCCATGAGCCTTTCCAGCGTCTGCGTGGTCACGAACGCCCTGCGCCTGAATCTGTTTTCTGTCCGCGGCACGGCGAAAGACAGAAGGGCGCATATGGTTCCGATGCCGGACCTGACAGACGGTTTCGCGCGGCAGGCGGGCGGCTATGCGGCAGGCGGCGCAGAAAACGCCGTATCGTGTACCAGAGCGGACTGTGGAGCCGGTCGTCAAACGGACGACAGAGGGGACAGCAGAGAAAGCAGCCAGGAAGGAAGCGGGGAAAAAGGCAAAGAGAGCGGTAAAGAAGAAAACAGAGAAGACAGAAGAGAAAACGGTAAAGAAGGAAACAGGGAAGACAACAGGGAAGACAACAGAGAGAGCGGTAAAGAAGACAGAAGAGAAAAAAGCAAAGAAAGCAACAAAGAAAGCAGTAAAGAAGGTAATAAAGAAAAAAGGCAGGAAAAAAGAAAGGAGAATGAGAGTATGGTTAAAGTATTGGATGTGGAGGGAATGATGTGCGGCAAGTGTCAGGCGCATGTGCAGAAAGCGCTGGAAGGCGTTGCCGGGGTGACGGCCGTGGAGGTCAGTCTGGAGAACAAACAGGCGACGGTGACGATGGAAAGCGAAATTGCCGACGAGATCCTCGACAGCGCCGTGACGGAGGCCGGATATGAGGTGAAAGGATGCCGGACGGCGTAAAACAGCAGACGGCTGTCTGACGCTCTGCCGTATATAGACGGGCGTTTAGGCAATATGCACAGGAAAGCGGTACATTCTTAGTCAAATTGTCGTGTGCCTTAAAAAAAACTTAATAAAGTAAGCAAAATCTACAATGTGAAGCAAAATCTTTGTGGAATAGTGGTATAGCAAAGGGGACAAAAGTCCGTTATACTAATCTACAGAATTAATCGTCCGGGAAGCGGTTTCCACGGGTGAGAAGAAAATAAAAATTAAAATTAGGAGGCTATCATGGCAAGTTTATCTTTGAAAAATGTTTGCAAGGTATACCCTAACGGATTCGAGGCGGTAAAAGATTTCAACCTTGAAATCGCAGATCAGGAGTTCATCATCTTCGTAGGCCCTTCGGGCTGTGGTAAGTCTACCACCCTTCGTATGATCGCTGGTTTGGAGGATATCTCCTCTGGTGAGTTGAAGATCGGTGACAGAGTTGTTAACGATGTAGAGCCTAAGGACAGAGATATCGCAATGGTATTCCAGAACTACGCTCTGTATCCGCATATGTCCGTGTACGATAACATGGCATTCGGTCTTAAGCTGAGAAAGGTTCCGAAGGATGAGATCGACAAGATGGTAAAAGAGGCAGCGAAGATTCTTGATCTGACGGCTCTCCTTGATCGTAAGCCGAAGGCTCTTTCCGGTGGTCAGAGACAGCGTGTGGCTATGGGTCGTGCAATCGTTCGTAACCCTAAGGTGTTCCTGATGGATGAGCCGCTGTCCAACCTGGATGCGAAGCTGCGTGTACAGATGCGTGTTGAGATTTCCAAGCTGCATCAGAGACTGGGCACCACCATCATCTATGTAACACATGACCAGACAGAGGCTATGACCCTTGGTACCAGAATCGTTGTTATGAAGGACGGCGTGGTACAGCAGGTTGACACCCCTCAGAACTTATATCAGAAGCCCCAGAACCTGTTTGTAGCAGGCTTCATGGGTTCCCCGCAGATGAACTTCCTCGATGCGGTTGTTGAGAAAAACGGCGATACTGCAAACCTTAAGGTTGCAGGTCAGACGATTCCGTTACCGCCCGCTAAGTCCAAGAAGCTGCTTGACGGCGGTTATGCAGGCAAGACCGTTACATTCGGTATCCGTCCTGAGGATGTATATGATTCCGAGATGTTTATCGAGACTGCTAAATGCGTATTCGAGTCTACCATTAAGGTTTACGAGCTGCTTGGTGCAGAAGTTTACTTATACTTCGATCTGGCTGAGTTCCCGATCACCGCAAGAGTGGATTCCCGTACAACGGCGAGACCCGGCGACACAGTTAAGTTTGCTTTCGATGTTGAGAAGATCCACGTATTTGACAAAGAGACAGAGCAGACAATCACGAACTAAAAGAAATGATTGCAGGGGAGGGAGGCGTAAGCATCCCTCTCCTTTGTGCATTATAAATACCCGGGCAATTGCGCATAACCTTTAAAGGGTTTCGCAACTGCCTGTTATAAATAACGGAGGAATATATGATTTCAAGTCAGATTATTAAGGCCAGTATAGAGGAGCTTTCAGCGATTTCCAAGGTATCCCTCGCGGTATGGGATCCGGAAGGAAAGGAGATCGCGGCGACCTTTGAGACAAACGATATTTCCCCGTCGTTGATTTCGGGATTTGTAGATTCTCCAGCCGATAGTCAGGTGATCGGGATCCATCATCTTCTTAAGGTTCTGGATGAGGATGAGGTGCTTTTTGTTCTGGATGCTAAAGGCGGCAGCGAAGATACTTATATGATCGGCAGGATCGCTGTCAGCCAGCTCCAGCATTTGATTGTAGCCTACAAGGAGCGGTACGACCGCAATAACTTTTTCCAGAATCTTCTGCTGGATAATATGCTTCTGGTGGATATTTATAACAGAGCGAAAAAGCTGCATATCGAAGCGGCCGTTCCCCGCGCGGTGTTTCTGGTTGAAACGGACAAGGAGAAGGACGGCACGGCGATGGAGCTTTTGAACGGTATGTTCACGGCGCAGGTCGGCGACTATATTACAGCGGTAGATGAGAGTAATGTGATCCTGATTAAGGCTCTCAACCCTGAGGATGATTATGAGAGGCTGGAGCAGATTGCCGACACGATTGCGGACATGATGAACATGGAGGCGATGCTCAATGTGCGCGTCGCTTACGGGACCATCGTAGAAGAGCTTAAGGAAGTGTCGAAATCTTACAAAGAGGCTAAGATGGCTCTCGATGTGGGTAAGATTTTCTATGCGGAGAAGAAAGTGACGGCTTATAATATGCTGGGGATCGGCCGCCTGATTTATCAGCTTCCGATTAACCTGTGCCGGCTTTTTATCGAAGAAATTTTCGGATCGAACGTACCGGCGGAGCTGGATGAGGAAACCCTGACAACGATCAATAAGTTTTTCGAGAACAACCTTAATGTGTCCGAGACCTCAAGACAGCTCTATGTACACCGCAACACGCTGGTATACCGGATCGAAAAACTACAGAAGAGCACGGGACTGGATATCCGCGTGTTTGATGATGCGCTGACATTCAAGATTGCGCTGATGGTAGTAAATTATATGAGATATCTGGATTCGCTGGATTATTGATCTGCGTTTGCAGAAACGGAGGATTTATAGATATGACTGCGCGGGACTGCCTTACGGGCAGTCCTTTTTGCGGTCACAGGCGGAGCCGGAAGCGGCAGAGCGAATGAAAAATGAGCGGCACCTGTTCATTGTTCGCGGAAATAAAATTTCGGTTCTATGCAGGGAAGGAGGCGCATATATATGAACAGAGGAATTATAAATCTGTGATTTGCGCCGTCACGTGGCCCGGCGCTCCGGAATGGAGGTTGTTATGTATCAGAAGGAAATCATATACTTGGGATTATATAAAGACGGAGACCGTCTGGGGAGTGCGGGATTTCTCAAGGTGGAGAAACGGGACAAGGACGGCAGTCTCTCGCTGGTGGTCAAAAATGTACCCCATTCCATAAACGGAAAATATCCGGTGCGTTATTACAGTGGTTCCGACTGGAAAGAGACGGACGGGATCATGGTGCGGGAAGGCGGCGGCATGTGGGAAAGGCAGGAGCCGGAGTCACTTGAACAGGTTCGACTGCAAATCATGCTGCCGGGCGGTTATCTGGTAGAGGGGGCCAGCAAAGAGGCCGTGAGACAGGAGCGGGCCGCCAAGGAAGTCGCACAAGGAGCCGGGGCGTATGCGGGGAGAGCGTCGGTTTCCGGGACGGCAGCAGTGGGACGGGAAGAGGCTGTGGCAGTACAGATAGCCGGGCAGGGAGTTGCACAAGGGTCCGCGCAGGAAGTCGGGGCGTATACAGGGAGAGCGTCGGTTTCCGGGACGGCAGCAGTGGGACGGGAAGAGGCTGTGGCCGGGCAGGGAGTTGCACAGGGAGCCACGCAGGAAACCGCAGCGCAGGAACGGCCGAAAAAGATAGAGCGCATCGTGGTGCAGCGTCAGGAAGCCGGGGAAAACGCTGCAGCGCAGGAACGGACGCAGAAACCGCTGATGGCGGATGCCCTTGTCATAGAAGGGCTGAAAGAAGATAAGTGGGAGCAGATTCTGGACACTTACGATAATATTCATCCTTACGGCGACGAGCGCGTCTATGTGAAGCTTGCGCCGAAGGATTTTATCATCATGTCAGGGAAATACCAGCATCTGGTAAATAACAGCTTTTTGCTGCACGGATTCTATAATTACCGCCATGTGATTTTGGGAAAAGAGGGAGAAGTGTATTATCTGGGAGTTCCCGGCGTTTTCTATGAAAGGGAGAAGATGGTGGCGCTGATGTTCGGCTTTGAAGCGTTCGAGTGCGGAAGCAGGGAGTCGAAGCCGGGCGAGTTCGGCTATTATCTGAGAAAAGTGGAGCTGTGAAAGAGCCCGGCGCCGTTAACGGTCAGATGCCTTCACAGTCAAAAGCGGGAATAAAACTTTCTAAACAGGTTTCGCCCTCCTGGATAAAGCCGTTTTCAATGCCGATCCGGATGGCGTAGTCAACGATGCGGTTGTACTCTTCGCCGGACACCTGCCGGTTCAGGGGAGAAATGCCGGAAACATGTGAAAGCGGCGTATACTGGTTCATAATACTGACATATATGTCGTTTTTATAAGTTTCGTGGAGGTAACGCAGAACCTTCCGGCTGTCTTTGCCACAGCCGGGCAAAAGCAGATGGCGGACGATGACGCCCCGCCGCATCAGCGGGTCTTCCCCGTCTGCGAAGACGGGAGCGCCGATCTGGCGAACCATCTCGGCGATGGCAGCGGCCGCCGTATCAAAGTAATCGGCCGCATGGGAATAGCGTCCGCTCAGATCCGGGTCGCAGTATTTTAAATCGGGGAGATAAATATCGATCAATCCCTCCAGCATACGGAGCGTTTCCGGCTTTTCGTAGGCGGAGGTATTATAAATAACAGGGATGGAAAGGCCCTGTTTTTTTGCTGTTCTCAATGCGGTTATGATCTGGGGGACGAAATGGGCGGGTGTGACGAGATTGATATTGTGCGCGCATTTACCCTGTAATTCCAGAAAAATATCGGAGAGGCGGGCTGATGTGATCTCCCGTCCTGCCTGTCCCTGCGCGATCTCGTGGTTTTGGCAGTATACACAGCGGAGATTACAGCCGCTGAAAAAAACAGCGCCGGAACCGTTCGTGCCGGACAGGCATGGCTCTTCCCAGAAATGGAGGGCCGCTCTCGCAGCCGTAAGCCTTGCGGTCTGTCCGCAGTAACCGGTTTTTCCGGCGTTTCTGTTGACGTGGCATTCCCTTGGACAGAGTGTGCAGTCCGACAGCTCCGGCCACGCGCTGTTTTCGTAATCTGATCCTGTCATATTTTCTTCTGTTCCGAAGCGCTTTGTGTAGAAAACGCGGGCAGAATTCAGGAGTTCCGAAGGAATACTCCGATTCTGCTCTGCAAACCATTTCTTTTTTCTGATTTCCTGGAACGGGTTTATCGGCAGATGATGCCGTAAATCCAAAACCGTGCGCCTTATGTCGAACCGAAACCCATGTACGTTACCTTTACAGTTAACTCCGCCAGGCACCCTCACGGCACATGAAAGGTTCCACTTAGTGCTGCTGTGTTCCCACCCTGACACGGTTCATGGATTCTCATTGCGTAAGACCCAAACTTCAACGCCACTTATAAAGGGCAGCTACGCAGACGCAGACCCTCGATAAAGCATCACCCCCACTAGAGCGGATTGTGGGTACAGGGCACCGCTAACGCCCCGGCTGCACGGTTTAATCAGTATACTGTGTTTTTGAGAGTTTGTCAACTTGACAAAAAAGACCGGAGTCGAAACTCCAGCCTTTTTAGCGGAGACGGAGGGATTCGAACCCTCGTGCCCCGGAGGGCAAACGCATTTCGAGTGCGCCCCGTTATGACCACTTCGATACGTCTCCATACGAATTAGATTATAAGTTGAAATGAAATTCTTGTCTACTGTTTTTTCATATTTTCTTAGGATAATATTTTCTTAGGATAATTCTTTTTTGCAAAATCTTTTTTGTGTCCTGAATATGGTACATGTGGTACACTATAATGGTACAAAACAAATCCAACCACTACCGCAAGGGAGTAATCGGCAGCTTTTGCATGGAGGACGGCATGACGCAGGATGAAAAATATATGAAAGAAGCCATCAGGCAGGCGAAAAAGGCATATGCGCTCGGGGAGGTGCCGATTGGCTGCGTGATCGTATATCAGGACAAGATTATAGGCAGGGGATATAACCGCCGCAACACGGACAGAAATACGCTGGCTCATGCGGAAATTACCGCGATTAAGAAGGCGAGCCGGGCGATGAAGGACTGGCGGCTTGAGGAGTGTACGCTCTATGTGACGCTGGAGCCTTGTCAGATGTGCGCGGGGGCGATTGTGCAGGCGAGGGTGACGGAGACGGTGATCGGCGCGATGAATCCTAAGGCGGGCTGCGGCGGTTCGATTTTAAATATTCTGGAAATGCAGGAGTTTAACCATCAGGTGGTTGTGCGTCGGGGCGTTTTGGAGGAGGAATGTCAGGCGCTCTTAAAGAATTTTTTTCAGGAGCTGCGGGTGAGAAACAAAATTGAAAAGCAGCAGCGGAGGGAAATGCAGACGAATGTGAACGAAACACCTTGACCGGATTTTCCGCATTTACTATAATTATCTTAGCGTGGATAAAATTGCAATGGCAACAGATTAAAAATAAAAAATGTGGGAAGATAAGGAGGAATCGTAATGAAGAGAATCGGAATGTTGACCAGCGGCGGGGATTGTCAGGCGCTGAACGCGGCTATGAGAGGTGTGGTGAAGTGTCTCTCCTGCAGCAGTGAGGATGTGGAAATTTATGGTTTCCTTGACGGTTATAAGGGGATGATTTACGGGGATTTCCGTATTTTGACAGGGCACGACTTTGCCGGTATTCTGACGAAGGGCGGCACCATTCTCGGCAGCTCCAGAACGCCCTTTAAGCTGATGCGTGAGCCGGATGAAAACGGATTAGATAAAGTGGAGGCGATGAAGCAGAATTACTATAAGCTGAAACTGGACTGCATGGTGATTCTGGGCGGCAACGGCACCCATAAGACCGCGAATATGCTACGCGAGGAGGGACTGAATGTCATCACTCTGCCTAAGACCATTGACAACGATCTGTGGGGAACGGATATGACCTTTGGTTTCCAGAGCGCGGTAAACATTGCCACGGACTGCATTGACTGTATTCATACCACGGCGTCTTCCCATGGGCGTATCTTTATCGTGGAGGTTATGGGGCATAAGGTAGGCTGGCTGACCCTGAACGCCGGTATTGCGGGCGGTGCGGATATCATTCTGATTCCCGAGATTCCTTACGATATTGACAGTGTAGTTAAGGCGATTGACGGTCGCAGGCAGAGGGGGTCCCGTTTCACCATTATGGCGGTGGCGGAGGGTGCGATTTCCAAAGAGGACGCAAAGCTTTCCAAGAAAGAATATAAAGAAAAGATGAAGGATTATCCGTATCCTTCCGTTTCTTATGAAATCGCGGATAAAATTATGAAAAAGACGGGCATGGATGTGCGTGTTACGGTTCCGGGGCACACGCAGCGCGGCGGAAGTCCGTGTCCTTACGACAGAGTGTTTGCTACCAGACTGGGCGCGGAAGCCGGCAAGCTGATTTTGCAGGGTGAATACGGATTTATGGTAGGTTATAAGAACAGAGAGATCGTGCGAGTGCCGCTCGAGGAAGTGGCGGGCAAGCTGAAAATGGTATCACCTGATGCCACCATTGTTCAGGAGGCAAAAATGGTGGGTATCAGTTTCGGAGATTAATTTATGTCATATACAGCGCTGTATCGTAAGTTCCGCCCGAGCTGTTTTGAAGATGTCAAGGGACAGGAGCACATAGTGACCACTCTGCAGAACCAGATTAAGGCGGACCGCATCGGTCATGCGTATCTGTTTTGCGGAACGAGAGGTACGGGTAAGACTTCCATAGCGAAAATATTTGCGCGGGCGGTGAACTGCGAGCATCCCGTGGAGGGAAGCCCCTGCGGGGAATGCGCAAGCTGTAAGGCGATTGCGGCGGGTGTCAGTATGAACGTGATTGAGATAGATGCCGCTTCCAATAACGGCGTGGACAATATCCGCGAGATTGTGGATGAGGTGTCCTATTCTCCGGCGGAGGGGCGGTTTAAAGTCTATATTATCGACGAGGTGCACATGCTCTCTATCGGCGCCTTTAACGCGCTGTTAAAGACGCTGGAAGAACCGCCTTCTTATGTGATTTTTATTCTGGCGACCACCGAGGTGCATAAGATACCGATTACGATTCTCTCCCGCTGCCAGCGGTATGATTTCCGCAGGATTTCGATTGAGACGATAGCGGGGAGACTGCGGGAGCTGATGGAAAAAGAGCAGGTAGAAGTGGAGGAGAAGGCGCTCCGTTATATTGCTAAGACCGCGGACGGCTCCATGCGCGACGCATTGAGTTTGTTAGATCAGTGTATTGCCTTTCATTTCGGGCAGGAGCTGACTTATGATAAGGCGCTCGACGTATTGGGGGCAGTGGATACGGAGGTATTCAGCAGGCTTCTTCGCCATGTGATTGGACGGGAAGTGACCGGCTGTATCGGACTTTTGGAAGAAATCGTTATGCAGGGCAGGGAGCTTTCACAATTTGTAACGGATTTTACATGGTATTTAAGAAATCTTCTTCTGCTGCAGTCCTCTGATGATATTGAAGATATCATAGACGTGTCTTCTGATAATCTGCTTCGCTTGAAGGAAGAAGCGGGGATGCTCGAGACGGAAACACTGATGCGTTATATTCGCATTTTTTCAGAACTGTCGGGACAAATTAAGTATGCGCCGCAAAAGAGAATATTGATTGAGATTGCTCTGATTAAACTTTGCAGACCCGATATGGAGCGGGATATCGGCTCCGTGGCGGAACGGGTCAGAGTGATAGAGGAACAGTTGGAAAACGGCGTTGTGGCTGTGGCGGCAGCGGGAGCTGTGGAAAGCGTTTCGACGCCTGTTCCGGTCAAGGAACGCCCGCCACTGCCGAAGGCGATTCCGGAAGATGTGCAGGCGGCGGTGGAACGTTGGCAGGATATTGTGGCGGGTGCGGATATGCCCATGAAGCAGTATCTGAAAGAGGCGCGCCTAAGTCTGGGCGGGGACAGCAGGCTGTTAATAGTCGTAGAAGACGGTCTTGCTTCCGATTATTTTCTGCGGCAGGAGGGGCATAAAGAACTGCTTGAGCAGATGTTAGCGGACATGGCGGGGCGGGAGATTGACGTGACGGTACAGACGGTGCCGGATAGGGAAACTTTTGAGCAGAGCTATGTGGATTTGTCACAGCTAATCCATATGGAAATAGAGGAAGAATAGGAAAGGAAAATAGGGAAAATGGCGAAACGGGGCGGATTTCCGGGCGGTGGTATGCCTGGCAATATGAATAATCTGATGAAGCAGGCACAGAGAATGCAGCGTCAGATGGAGGAGAGCCAGAAAGAGCTGGAAACGAAGGAGTTTACGGCAAAGGCAGGCGGCGGCGCGGTGGAGGTTACCGTGACGGGCAAGCGTGAGGTGACGAAGGTGAAGCTTTCCGAGGAGGTAGTGGATCCGGATGACATTGAAATGCTGGAGGATTTGGTGATGGCGGCGGCAAATGAAGCGCTGCGCATGGCGGAGGATGCAAACGCCGAAGTCATGAACAAGATGACCGGAGGGTTAGGATTGGGCGGAGGTCTGCCGTTCTAACTGTTCATGGAGACGATTCGGTATTAGGAAAAAGAAATGCTTGACGAAAGGCTGAGATTTTTCTGACATGGAACTTTACAGCGGACATATCAATAAACTGATAGAAGAGCTGGCGGCTTTGCCGGGGATTGGACATAAGTCGGCGCAGCGTCTTGCATTTCACCTGATTAATATGCCGCAGTCGCGGGTGGAGCGTCTTGCCAAAACAATCGTGGAAGCGAAGGAAAATGTCCGTTATTGTCAGGAGTGTTTTACACTGACGGATAAGGACATTTGTCCGGTCTGCGCAAACGCGAACAGAGACCATGGGCTTATTATGGTGGTGGAGAATGCGAGAGACTTGGCGGCATATGAAAAGACGGGTAAATATACGGGCGTTTATCATGTGCTGCACGGCGCGATTTCTCCCATGCTGGGAATTGGACCGGGGGATATTAAGCTCAAGGAATTGATGAAGCGGCTGGAGGGCGACGTCACGGAGGTGATTATCGCTACGAATTCCAGTCTCGAGGGCGAGACCACGGCGATGTACATCAGCAAGCTGATTAAACCAACGGGAATTAAAGTGACGCGGATAGCCAGCGGCGTGCCGGTGGGAGGAGATCTGGAATATATCGATGAGGTGACGCTTTTGCGGGCGCTGGAGGGCAGGGTGGAATTGTGACAGTAGTCGGAAATGAAATACAAATGTAAGGAGGGTATCGGGAAGTGGGGATTGGAAAAGAGAAATTCGGAACGATGAAAACGGGGGAAGATATTTATCTGTTTACCCTTGAGAACAAAAATGGCATGAAGGCAAAGATTACGAATTTCGGCGCGGCGGTTGTGGCTCTTTGGGTGCCGGATAAAAACGGAGAGCTTGCGGATGTGGTTCTAGGTTTTGACAAAGCTGAGGATTATTTTTCTAATCCCAGCTTTATGGGTGTGACCATAGGACCGAATGCAAACCGTGTCGGCGGGGCGGCTTTTACGTTGAACGGAAAAGAGTATCATCTGTCTGTAAATGACGGAGTAAACAATCTTCACAGCGATATGGACGGCGGTTATCATAAAGGGCTTTGGACGGCGGAGGAAGCCGGTGACAGCCTGAAGCTTACGATTGAGGGTAAGGACGGCGCTCTGGGTTTTCCGGGGAATAAGAAGGTTACTATGATTTATACCCTCACGGATAACAATGAGCTGAAGCTTAAATATCATGCGACTTCTGATAGGGAAACGCTGCTCAATCTGACGAACCATACCTATTTCAATCTGGCGGGGCATGACTCCGGTAGC
>ERZ808037.1197-NODE-1197-length-18215-cov-3.377054_pt1 | contig 18215 bp, 26 predicted proteins | sample MGYA00380190_ERZ808037 | MGnify/ENA primary metagenome ERZ808037 (study PRJEB31490, sample SAMN06133399) | mouse gut metagenome | isolation source: J9 | host: mice | place: China: Chengdu | collected 2015-05 ... | reverse complement strand
AGAATTATCCTTCTGTCTAATCAAAAAAGAATAAGTCTGTAAGCTGTTTTTCTTGCTTACAAACTTATTATACGAGGACTGCGGCAGATGAAAAAGAAAACCATAGAGAAAATCCCGTACCTCAGGCGCCCCGGGGCAGCCGCGGGGAAAGGGTTCCGGCATACAGGGGCGGCGGCTCTGGAAGAAGTGGAGGGGGAGGACTGCTTCATCCTTGACATATACGGGGACGGTGCTGCCCCGGAGGCACGGGTGGCCGTCACCCCGGGGGACTACGGGACATGGTTCCCTGAATCCGGGGAATGGCACAGGCACAAGTACACGGCAGGCTGCGGGGGCCTGCTGGGCAGCACGCGGCTCGCCCCGCAGGATGAAAGGCTGGCCATGGAATGCTTCGGCTCATGCGGGGGCGCATCATGGCAGGAATGCCTTGCCCGGAGGCAGGAAGAGATTGACCGGGAAAAGAAAGAAAAGGGGCGCAGGCGCAGGCAGCAGGCACTGGAAGAAAGGCAGGAAGCAACGCCGGGGCTGCCGGAGGCCGCTGTGCTGGAATATGCCGACAGGGAGCTTTTCGGGAACCAGCACTACCTGTTTTACAGGAAGAAAGGGAACAGGGCAGCAGTGGCGTGCAGCGCCTGCGGGGCAGTCTCCGAAGGGAAGTGGAAAGCCGGGGACTCCTATGAAAGCTGGTTTGAACGCACCATGCAGGAGCCGAGGGAGCATACAAGGGGCAGGTGCCCGTCCTGCGGGGCACACGGGGAATACAAGGCACAGGGGAGGATGCACGGCATGAGCCGGAGCGGCTTCCTGTTCGTCGGGCAGAAATACAAAGGGACAGGGATGGTATTCCGATACCTCCATGCGGAAAAACGGCATGAGCTGGAGCAACAGGACTTCGGGGGAGGCCCCGTAATGGCCGGCGCGCGGGAAGTGGTCCGGATAATGGAAACAGCAAGGGTGTATTTTGAAAAAGGGAAAAAGCCCCAAAGGGACTTCTATAAATACAACCCGTATAAAGGGGAGTGCTTCTGGGACGACTGCAACTTATACGGGCTGGAGAAAATATCCGTCAGGGCGGCTCCGGTCATGCCGGAAACTTATGAAGAAATGGAAGGCACCATCCTGCAGTACAGCGCCCTCCGGGAATACATCCGGGCCGCAGGGACAGTAAACCCCGCCGAATATGCAGAACGCTACCTCCAGATCCCCCAGATGGAAATGCTGGTAAAAATGCGGCTGTACGGGGTTGTAAAAGAGCTTGTGGAATGCCGCTGCGGGATCGCAGCGGATGAAGGCGCCGCAAGGGCGGATGAATTCCTCGGGATCCGGAAAGAAAAACTCCGGCTGCTCATAGGGAAAGAAGGGGATGCGGACCTGCTCAGGGTGCTCCAGCTGGAAAAGAGGCGCGGGGCATGCTGGACGGACGGGCAGGCGGAGAATCTGGCGGAACTGGGAACGGCAGGCCTGAGGTGCGGGGATGCCCTCCGCTGCATGACCATCCAGAAGATGCTCAACCGGATTGCAAAATATGCCGGGTGCGGATACGGCACCCAGTGCAGCTGCGCCCGGAACAGGCTGGAGCAGACGGCACAGACTTATTTTGACTACATCGACATGAGGATCCGGCTGGGGTATGACATGTCGGACGCCAGATTCCAGAAACCGGCAGACCTCAAAGCAGCCCATGACTCTATGGTTCTTGAAAGCAGCCGGGAAGAGGCAGACAAGAGGGTAAAAGAAACGGAAGAACGGTTCCCCATGATACGGGGGCGGTGCAGGATGCTCCGGGAACGGTACTGTTATGAGGACGGGGAATATTCCATCCGCCCGGCAGCCTCCGCGGAGGAGATCGTGCTGGAAGGCCGGATCCTGCACCACTGCGTGGGAGGGGACAGCTACCTTGCAAAGCACGACAGGGAGGAGTCCGCCATCCTCTTTCTGAGGCACAGGGACAGCCCGGACACCCCGTTCGTCACGGTGGAGATGGGGGATGCCAGAGTCATCCAGTGGCATGGAAAACACAACAGCCAGCCGGACAGGGAAAAAATACAGAAATGGCTGGATGCCTATGCCCTCCGGCTGAAATGCGGCGGCATGGCAGCAGGCACGGCGGAGGCGGAAGCCGCCTATGCATAAAAAGAGCGCCTGCAGGAAGGAGGCACAATGGAAACATATGAACAGATCACACTGGACCAGTGGGTGCAGTGGAAAGAAGACATCCGGAAGAAACTTGCGGAAACAGCCGGGAATTTTGTACATATCGGGTACCGCCTGAAACAGATCCGGGATTCCGGGATGTTCGGCGGGGCTGCGGACATATTTGGGTTTGCGGAGCAGGAATACGGGCTGGGAAGGAGCACGGTGAGCCGGTTCATGGCCATCAACACAAAATACAGCGAAGGAGGGAACTCCTTGGAGCTCAAGGAGGAATTCAGGGCTTTTTCCTCTTCAAAGCTGGCTGAGATGCTGACACTTCCGGACGGGGACCTGCAGCTCATCACGGAAAAGACAACCATCAGGGAAATCCGCGGCCTGAAGGAATTCGGGCGCAGCCCCGCAGCTCCGGGGCCGGATACAGGGCAGGCACCGCTTGAAAAGTGCATCATTGACTTCTTTAAGACCAGAAAAGTGGCTCTGGACAAAGCCATGGGGCTTCTGGCAGAGGATCCCCCGGAATATAAGCAGGCTGCAGAGATGATAAACCCCTCCGGACAGACATCCCATAAAAAAGGGATTGTTTTCCTGTTTTTTTACGGCTGGAATGCGGGGGTTAAATACAAGCTCATGGGGCAGCCGGATCCGGTCTGCCTTACATGGCCGGAGTTCTTAGGGGAAACAGAGCGCATTTACGGGGGAGGCCGCCCTGATGCATGGGAAAATTTCTACGGGGCGGGGGAACCTGCCGTTGCGACGTCGCAACAGGAAGGCGGCTGGGAGGAAACGGAAGACGCTGCGGCAGGCGGCACAAAGGAAACGGAAAGGCCTGCCGGAACGGAGGAAAGAACCCCTGCGGCCGAAGAACCCCGGACGGATACACCGTCCATGGAAGCAGACACGCAGGAGACAGCCCGGAAACCACCGGGGGATGATGCTCAGGCGGCAGCAGCCGCAGCCGGGCCGGACAGAACTCCGGAAGAAAACCTGCCCGGACAGATGGATGTGTACGACTATCCGGAGTTAATCCCGGACGGGAAGGAAAACCAGACAGCACCGGAAGACAACACAGCTGGGGAAGGAAAGGGGGCAGGAAAATATGGGCAGTACACCACAGCACCCCCGGAACATGGGGAGCCTGCCGGAGAGCCTTCCGGCGGCACAGGGGCAGCCCCGGAGGAACCCGGCACAGATGCCCCTGAGGTGCATCCTGAGATCGATGGAGCTGCAGAGGATGGCGGATGTAGGGATCATACTGGATACAGATACAGCCTCCCGCCGGAAGGGGATTTATGGACAGAAGCATGGAACGCAGAATCCGTGGTAAAACAGTACTTTGAGGGATGGCGCGGGAGGGAGCAGTCCATGGACACGGGCACCCTCCGGATGATGTACCGGGACTCGGTCAGTCTGGCAGCAGCGCTTGAAAAAATAATAATAGCAAGGGGTGGCGGGTATGAGTAAGAGCATTATGCATAACAAACAGGACGGGACATGCTATCTCTGCATGAAACTGAACAAAGACTATGACCGCCGGACAAGGCTGGAAGAGCACCATGCCGTCCTTGGGAACCCCGGCCGGAAGCAGGCGGAGCACTATGGGTTAAAAGTATACCTCTGCACACAGCACCACAGGGAAGGCCCGGAAGCGGTGCATAACAACAAAGCCAATCTGCGGCTGGTCCAGCAGGAGGCCCAGAAGGCTTTTGAAAAGAAGCATTCCCACGAAAAATGGATGGCGGCCTTCGGCCGGAATTATTTATAATATGCCTTTTGGAGTTATTCATCACACAGGGAAAAGTTAACTATGCACGGGTAAAAGGAACCCGGCAGGCACCGGGTTCCGGAAAGGGGGGCGGATGGACGTAAAGACAGAAAAAGCCGCAGATGTAAAGCCACAGAGGATCCGGACGGTAAATATAAACATGCGCACTACGCAGGCGGAAAAGCACGAGATAGAACGCTGCTCCGCAGCACTCGGGATGACCCAGACAGAGCTCTTATTGAGCGGAGTGAAAATCATCAGCGGGATGATAGAAAAGCATAAAAATACAAAAAGGAAGAAAACAGAAGGGAGGACGGAGAATGATGGGAAAGGTAAAGCCGATTCTTTTTAACACGGAAAGGGTTCTGGACATACTGGAGGGCCGGAAGACAGCCACAAGGCGCATCATCAAGCCCCAGCCTGCACAAGACCAGAACCACAGGCTTGGGATATGCGTAGACGGAGATAAGAAAGATACAGGGAAATATGCATTCGGCACGAAAGAATACGGAGGCCGGTTATTGTATGTCCGCCCCCCATGCCTTCCCGGAGACATCCTGTATGTCAGGGAAACATGGTCATTCTCTCCATGCATCGAATGCCGGGAGGAGGGATGCTGCAGCCGGACCCCCGCCCCATATGAGGATAAGGATGAGGTGTCGGAAGGCTGTTACATATACCGGGCAGGATGCGCTGCACCGGAACGGATAGTATGGAGACCATCAATCCACATGCCGAAGGAGGCCGCCCGGATCTGGCTGCGGGTAAAAAGGACAGACGCGGAGCACCTCCATGAAATGACGCTGGAAGACTTCCTGTCGGAAGGGGCATCCGTCCGTCCGGAAGCATTCAATGACCCGGACAATGCTTATTTACAGGCACGGGAGGCATTTATAAACATATGGGATTCCACAATCCCTAAAGGGCAGCAGGCGTTATACGGCTGGGAGGCTGATCCGTGGGTATGGGCCGTGGAGTTTGAACGATGCGGGAGGCCGGGAGAATGAACCGGCAGATGACGCTGGAAGAGTTCGGGGTCAGCTTAAAGGATCCGGAAGCAGCCGCCGGGAATACGTTCAACAGGGCAGCATATGTCTCCCCCTGCGCCGGATGTATCTGCAGCCACTGTGCTAACAACGTGGAATGCACGGACAAATGCACGGGGGAGGCAGAAACCGGATGCTTTGACTGTGACGAATGCCGGAACTACGGATGGGAAGGCGCCGGCAGCTGCAAAGACAACTGGAAACAGCAGTGCTCCCGGTACAGGGCCACAAAAGCACATGCAGACAGGCTGAGGAGGAAGTTCCGGGCCGTCAAAGGGGGAAAGGGGCAACCGCGGGTGGAAGACGAAAATTTAAAGAAAAGCGGAGGGAAAGGACATGCAGAGGCCTGTCATGATAAATACTGACAATTACACGGTATTCTGCGGAAACAGATGCCGGAACACAAAGTGCAGCAGGCACAAATCAAACCTGTATAACTGCAGCGGCGCCTGCAGGATACAAAAACTGAGGGACACACCGGACTGTGAAGGATGCATCCCGTTAAGGAGGAAAAAGGCGGAATGAAGGATGTTATGGGGGTACTGGCAGCAGCTGCAGCCGGGGCAGTATTGATTCTGCTCATGGCAGCAGGCGCAGCACTGGAGGCAGCAGGCAGATATATGAGGGGGCTGTAATATGAGGACAATATTGAGGTATCCCGGAAGCAAGTGGAACATTGCCGGACAGCTGGCAGCATTGATTCCGCCGCACCACAGCTATCTTGAGCCCTATTTCGGCAGCGGGGCCTTGCTGTTTAATAAGGCTCCGTCCGACATAGAAACGGTTAACGACCTTGATTCTGATGTCACAAACCTTTTCCGCTGCATACAAATGGATTCAGAGAGTTTGGCTAGATTAGTAATGACAACTCCGTTTTCACGGGAGGAATATGACCGGCAGTTTACAGGCACAGGCCAAGAGTCAGACATACCAGAATATGAGAAGGCAGCAGGCTTCCTGATAAAATGCTGGCAAGGGCACGGTTTCCGGACAAACGGCTATAAAGCCGGATGGAAAAATGATGTAGTAGGCCGGGAAAGAGCCTATGCCCTTTGGAGCTGGTACCGCCTGCCGGAATGGATAATTGAGATAACAGAACGGCTTCGGAAGGTGCAGATAGAAAACCGGCCGGCAATTGAAGTAATGAACAGGTTTAATTATCCAGAGGTTTTTATGTATCTGGATCCGCCATACCTCTTCGGTGTCAGGAGCGGGAAACAGTATAAATACGAAATGGATGATCAAGACCATTATGAACTGCTTGAGACAGTCCTTAAGAGCAAGGCAAAGATCATGATATCAGGATACGAGTCTGACATGTACAATGACTGCTTAAAAGGCTGGAATAAATGTACATTCCGGAGCTGTGCGGAGCATCACGGCACCAGACAGGAAGCAGTATGGATGAACTACGAACAGCCATGGCAGCAGCTGTCAATGTTTGATGAAAGGATGTGAGAAAATGACAGAAGCAGAGGAAACAAAGAGGATAAAAGCAATGAACTTACGGTATAAAAAACCGATTGCAAAAGGATTAAATCTTGATGACATAAAAAATTCATTATGGGATATATCAGAAGCGTGTGGAGATGTCCAGTATTATATTGACTGTGATGATGAAACACTCCTTAATGCACTTGACGGAGATGAAGACGATGCTTATGAGTTCAAGATGATGTTTTCGACACTATCCGCAGAATGTGATCAAATGCAGTACGACCTTAAGAATGAGTATATTCCTGAATATTTTGACCTGTTTTTTGCGGCAGTCAATAAGGGGGGAGAAATGCTCGGATACGACACATACGAGCAGGATTATTATGGTCTTGGAAGTTTTGAAAGCGGGCTGGCGAATGAAGAGGCGGTAAAGAAAATAAAGGCATTGACAAAAGACCAACTGATAGAAGCGCTTCAATATTGTTTCGGAATTTATCAAGCATATGTCGGTCTTACATATCGGTATGACTGTATAAAATCTGCCATGGATATTTTACGAAGCGAAAATACGGGTTACCTCAAAACAATAAGGCAGATTGATGAATTATATGAAAAGGCAAATGAGGAAACGGAAGGGTTTAAATATTGCTTCAGAGATAACTCATTGAAAAAACTTGAAAGGCTTTTAGAAAACATACCTCAAGAAGCATGGATACAGTAATACTGTACAATATCATTAGTGAATTTATGGGGATTGTGCAGGGAAAGGGAATATGGAGCAAACATTTAATCCATGTGCCGAATGCAGCCATAGTTTTACAAAACAAAATCAAGTAAGTGGGATGTGTGGAATTTGTGAGTTAAAAAAGGCATTGCAGGATGTGAAAACGCTATCCGGCATGTATGAAAAATTAAATGCCCAAGAAGTGTCAGAATACCATATGCTGGAAGAATACCAAGGCTTGGAGAAGCAAGGGAAACTGCTTAAACTGCCATGTAAGTTTGGGGACAACGTATTTGTGGCAATGAAATCTGGAGGGTATGCACAAGCAGAGGTTAAGGATTTTGCATATTTTCATACATGTGGGTTTTGTATTGTGGCAGTATCTGATAAGTTTGGCAAATGCAATATACCATTTTCAGAATTTGGTAAGACTTTCTTTCGCACACCGGAGGAAGCCGAAGCCGCATTGAAAGAATTGGAAAGGACAAGGAAGAATGAGTAAATTTGATTATTCCGGATTCTATGGAGGATATGACGAACTGGCGGTAAGCAAGGAAAAATATACCAGAGAACAGGCGGTAGAGATAGCCAGAGTTGAGTTGGAACGCTCGAAAAAACCATATTATATAGCTGTCGGCGATGGGTATGTGCGTCACAGAGCCGGGGTAAATGAAGATTGCCAACCTTGCGTAGGCTGGTGGCTTGAATATTCAGAGCAAAAAAGAAGTTGTCCATGCTGGGTGTTCCATGTGGCGTTTGACAAAAATGAAAACCACGCAAAGGGGTATGAATATATCCTTATATCCGAAAAACCATAAGCTGCTTGAAAGGAGATTGTTAAAAGAATGTTTGAAGCAGAAGATACAAAAAAACAAAGGTGTGATGGCTGTGGGCATCGCAAGAGGGTATATGCACAGGGAGGTTATAGCTTTAACGGATGTTATCACAGGCCATACACTGGAAAACGTGTTGCTGAAATAAAGGATTGCCCAATGGAACAATATGGCAGTGGTTTGTGAGTAAATGGTCGGTGAGCGTATGGGCGGCAGTAGTTGAATGGAAAAGGGTGGAGTTGCACCGGTGCAACTTTTCAATTGGAGTAAAGGAGGGATCAAATGCTCAGAGAATGTATATTTTGCGGAACAGTACTTGAAGATAATAATAAAGGCTATACATGTAAAGACTGCGAAAGCAAAATGAAGCTGTTGAAACAGTTAAACAAAATCGACAATTCGCAAGTGAAGATAGAAAAAGCAGTTAAAAGGTATCTACACAAAGATTGTAGTTATCAAAATGAGAGAGATGCCATTGTAAGAAAAATTCTTAATGATGGATTTTCATTCAGAAGTGAGGCTGAAGCTTGTTTCGCGTTACAGTTAGAGAAAGAGGAAATTGCTTATTATCCAAATTACAAAATTGGGGATAATGAAGTAGATTTTTTACTCCCGAATATGAAAAGAATTATCGAGATTGATGGAGAACTGTATCATACAGACGAAGACAAGGATTTTCTCAGAGAACGGTCAATTATGAGGAGTGCAGGCGAAGACCATGAAATTGTAAGAATACCTGCTTCGTATGTACCAGAATACATAATCAAGAATTTGGGAGAACTTATTGATTTTGTAGTTGATAAGAGAAAAATGGATGGACATTTCAGGGATACAAGGTGGGATGCAAATTATATGGGAGAATATTTAAGTTTGCAAAATCACTTAAGGAGGTCTGCAAAATGACAACAAAAGCCTATTTAGAGCAAATAGAGCGATTTGAACTTATGATGCAAAATAAATCATCAGAAATTGAACGATTAAAGAGTAAATTGACGTCTGTTACGGTGGCATCCAAGGAAGTAAATGTGCAGGTTTCCTTTGATAAGGATAGGATGGGGGATACAGTTGCAAAAATGGCTGACTTGACGAAAGAACTGAACATACTTGTTGACTATTACATAAACAAGAGAAAGCGCATAATTCAGCAGGTAGACAGCATTAAAGACACAAATATGTATCATGTTCTTTCTGGACGGTACATATCAAGAAAAAAAATGGGAGAAATAGCGATTGAAATGAAATGTTCAGTCAGGCAAGTATATAGAATACATAAAAATGCACTTGCAGAATTTGAACGCATATTTGGAAAAGAGTACAAATCTACATAAAGTTGCCCTCAAATGTCACACAATGTCTCTTGACGTCCCGAAAGTTGACATGTTATATTAATAATTGAGGTAAGTATGAGAATGAGTATGAGAATGATGTAAATTAGTATGGAACTCAACCCCCCAATTATCCCTAAAAGGACGCCACATTTGCGGCGTCCTTTTAAAATTTTGCGGATTAATAGAAAATGCTTGACTTTTGCATACCAAAAGTATATATTAATGGTATGCAAAAGTGAGGTGGTGACGTGGGAAAAAAAATGGGGCGACCAACGGATGACCCCAAGCCCGTTCAGATTGCTGTGAGGTTTGACAAAGAAACTTTGCGGATACTTGATGACTATTGCAAAAAAGCGAAAGTGAGTAGGGCTGAGGGCACAAGAAGAGCCGTTCGGAAGCTGGCTGAATGAGAAAAAGAACCCGTTCCCTCTGGCAAGGCGTAAACGAGTTCTTTTTGAACTGGAAGTTTCCTTCCATGAAATATTCTATCATGGAAAGTGGCTTCTTTCAACAACTATTTTGAAAGGAGATCGAGATGAAAGAGGACAATAAAAAAGTAATAGTAACAGAGGAGAACTATCGTGCTGTAATAATAGAACTTGTTAAAAAAATGCAATCAAAATATTTAAAAAGAGTATATAGCCTTGTTTTTTATTTGTATATGAAATAGTAAGGCAAATTGTAGGATAAGAGATGGACATGGCAGCAGCCGTGCCCATTTTTATGGGAAAAAGTAGAGATAGCCAAGGCTGTCTCTTTTCTTTTACAAAAACAAACTCAAAAGAGGTGGTGGTTGTTGGGAAATGAAGAGATAAGGGACAAGGCATTTAAAGATTACCAGAAAGGCATGAAATATAAAGAGATTGCGGAAAAATACGGGGTCAGCCTATCGGCTGTGAAGTCTTGGGTGTCCAGATATTGGAAGAAGGAGCCAAATGGAAAAAAGTTGCAACCGGGGAAGAAAAAAGATGCAACCAGAGGGGCGCCGAAAGGGAATAGGAATGCTGCTGGAAACAGAGGCGGTGCAGCACCAGAGAAAAACAAGAATGCATTAAAAACAGGGGAGTTTGAGGCTCTCTTTTTTGATGCGCTGGAACCGGAGGAGCTGCGGCTTATTTCCGCTTTGCCGCGCGACAAGGAAAGCCTGCTGATCCAAGAGATACAGATGCTGACGGTAAGGGAACGGAGGATGATGAAGCGTATTCAGGATATCCAGTCCTCCGCAGAACAGGGTGAAGACGGGGCAGTGATACAGAATATGACACTGGTAAAGCGGCAGTCCGGAACTGAGAAGGGCAAAAAAAACGACCTGAAAGAATATCAGGGGAAATTAGGACAGATACAGAACATTGAGGATGCGCTGACAAGGGTACAGGCCAGAAAACAGAAAGCGATAGACTCCTTGCATCGCTTTGGCTTTGATGATACCCAACTGGAAATAGAAATATTGAAACTTGATCTGGCATCGCTGAAATTGTGCAGTCAGGAAACAGAAGATGACGGTTTCCTAGAAGCTTTAAATGCGGAAGCAGGAATGATGTGGGAGGAGCCGGATGGAGGTTAAAGGGAGGCTTTCTGCATTAAAAGAACGCATCGCAGAGATGAAAGGGAAGAGAAACGCTTTATCCCGGATTCAGATCTTCCGGTTCCAGCCCTTTTCAAAAAAACAGAAACAGGTGTTGACATGGTGGATGTCTGGCAGCCCGGTTAAAGATTATGATGGAATTATAGCAGACGGGGCCATCCGTTCAGGGAAAACAGTAAGCATGTCACTGTCTTTTGTATTCTGGGCAATGAGTTGTTTTAATGGACAGAATTTTGCCATGTGCGGCAAGACCATAGGCAGCTTCCGCAGGAATGTCCTATTCTGGCTTAAACTGATGCTCAGAAGCAGAGGGTACAAAGTAGCGGATCACAGGAATGATAATTTGGTAGAGATCAGCCGCTGCGGCACATCAAATTATTTCTATATTTTTGGAGGAAAAGATGAGCGCAGCCAAGACCTGATACAAGGGATCACACTGGCCGGGGTGTTCTGCGATGAAGTGGCCTTGATGCCGGAATCCTTTGTAAACCAAGCTGTCGGGAGGTGCTCTGTTGCCGGCTCTAAATACTGGTTTAATTGTAACCCGGACGGTCCGTACCATTGGTTCAAAGTTAACTGGATCGACAAATCTATCGGATACCTTGGAAAGAAAAAAGCCGGAAACATACAGAAAGATGCAGAGAAAAGCGGAAAATCACCCGACCTGAAAAAACTGCTGTATGTGCACTTTACCATGGATGACAATCTGAGCCTGTCGGAAGAGATAAAGGAGAGATACCGGCGTAATTTTTCCGGGGTATTTTTTAAAAGGTATATCCTTGGCCTGTGGGTCATGGCAGAGGGCATTATTTATGACATGTTTGATACAGACAGGCATGTGGCAGAGCGGAAGGACATTACCCTTCCGGAGGATCCGGAATATTATGTCTCTTGTGATTACGGGACCCAGAACGCGACAGTTTTCCTGCTGTGGGCAGAGGATGCCAGTAAGAAATGGGTGTGCCTAAAGGAGTTTTACTACAGCGGGCGTGATGAAAACAGCCAGAAGACAGACAGTGAGTTTGCAGATGACCTGAAAGAATGGCTGGACGGGATATGTCCGGAAAAGATAGTAGTGGACCCTTCTGCGGCATCATTTATAGCAGAACTGAAAAAGAGGGGATACCGGGTCAAGAAGGCTAAGAATGATGTGCTTGACGGCATCCGGTACGTGGCTTCAATGCTGGTGCAGGATAAGATCATCGTCTGCAGCTGCTGTGGGCACACAGTTAAAGAATTTGCATCCTATATATGGGATGCAAAAGCAGCGGAGCGAGGGGAAGATGCGCCGGTGAAAAAAGCGGACCACTGCCTAGACGCACTTCGGTATTTCGCATATACAATAATACGTAAACCGTGCGGCATAAAAGTCCTGAAACAAAAGGAGGGCAACAATGGAACTTGAAGTTATGAAAAAGATGATAAAAAGGTATGAGCCCGGGCATATTTCCTTTGTAAGAAAGTGTGAAACAGCGGAAAGGTACTACCGGAACCGGACGGATATCCTCCTGCAGGAAAAGAAAGAGGATGAGGAGGGAAACCCTGTCCGGAACGCGGATAACAGGATCCCCCGGAATTTTCATGGTCTGATCGTAAACCAGAAATCAGCATATGCGTTTACTGCCCCTCCGCTCTTTGACATAGGAAGCAAGCAGGACAATAAGAAGATAATGGATGTGCTGGGGGATGAATATAAAAAGAACTGTGTGGAACTGTGTGTAAATGCTGCGAACTGCGGAACCGCATGGATACATTACTGGAGGGGGGACAATGGGTTTGAGTGGGCTGTTGTGGACAGCAAGGAAATAATCCCTGTTATGTCCCAAAAACTGAAAAAGAAGCTTACCGGGGTCTTCCGCACGTATAGGGATACAGATGAAGCATCCGGCGATAGCTATACGGTATATGAGTATTGGACGGAAACCGAGTGCCAGACATTCCGGCGCAAGGCAGGAGACACCATAGATGAGGGGCTGTATTATTATGATATGTTCATGGCTCCGGAAAGCAAGGAAATGATTTCACAATACCGGCATGATATGGGGGATGTGCCGTTCATCCAGTTCAGGAACAACAATATTGATACAGATGACCTGATAAACATAAAACCGCTGATTGATGTATATGACAAAGTATTTAGTGGTTTCATAAACGATCTGGACGATATTCAGGAACTGATATTTATACTGACAGGCTACGGAGGGAGCGACATAAACGGGTTCCTGCAGGACTTGAAGAAATATAAGACCATCCAGCTGGATCCGGAAGAAGGGGCGGATGTAAAGACCCTCAGTATCGAGATCCCGATAGAAGCACGCAGCGAGATTTTGGATGCTGCAAGGAAAGCGATTTTTGAACAAGGGCAGGGATTTGACCCGCAGCCGGAAAATTTCGGAAATCAGAGCGGCGAAGCCTTGAAATTTATGTATTCGCTTCTGGAAATGAAGACAGGGATGATGCAGACAGAATTTGAGGCTGGATTTGCAAAACTTATCCGTGCAATATGCTTTTTTTATAATATGCCTTGTGACAAGATCATTCAGATATGGACAAGGACATCCATAAAAAACGACATAGAATTAGCCCAGATCTGCCGGAACAGTGTAGGGATTGTATCAAAAAAAACCATTCTTGCAAACCATCCGCTGGTGGAAGATGTAGAAGAGGAACTGAAACAGCTGGAAAAAGAGGAGAAGGAGAGCCAGAAAGACCAATACGACCCTTTCAATAAACAACAGGACATCCAGAGCGGTGAGGAACAGAACAAGGACAGTCAGGATGGTGATACATGAAAAATGGGGATTACTGGCGTGAGCGCTTCCAACAGCTGGAAGAAGCCCAGAATCGTAGGGGAGCAGGATGCGCTGCAGAGATTGAGAGGCAGTACAGGCGGGCACAGCTCAGGATCGAAGAAAAGATAGACAGGTGGTACCGGCGTTTCGCGGATAACAACGGGATTACAATGCAGGAAGCAAGGATACTGTTGTCAGGGAAGGATCTGGAAGAGTTTAAGTGGGATGTTCAGGAATACATCCGGCATGGGAAGGAAAACGCTGTAAACGGCAGATGGATGAAGCAGCTGGAAAACGCATCAAGCCGGTACCATATCAGCCGTCTGGAAGCAATCAGCCTGCAGATACAGCAAAGCATTGAATCCCTGCATGGGAGAGAGCTGGACGGTATTACGGGTGCTATGCGTGATATCTATATTAACGGATATTACCATACAGCATTCGAGATACAGAAAGGCGTGGGGGTTGCTTGGAACTTTGCTGCGTTAGATGAAAAGACTATAGATAAAGTTATACATAACCCTTGGGCGGCAGACGGGAAGAATTTTTCAGAGAGGATATGGCAGAACAGCCGGAAGCTTACAAAAGAACTCAATACAGAACTGGTACAGAATATTATACTTGGCGAAGACCCGCAGAGGGCAATAGATGCAATTGCCAAGAAAATGAATACATCAAAAGCCAATGCAGGACGGCTTGTCATGACGGAGGAGGCGTTTTTCAGCAGTGCGGCACAGAAAGACTCTTTTAATGAACTGGGAGTGGAGCAGTATGAGGTCGTGGCAACACTGGATTCCCATACTTCAGATATCTGCCAGACTATGGACGGGAGGGTGTTCCCTATGTCCGAATATGAGCCGGGTGTCACGGCACCGCCGTTCCATGTCTGGTGCAGGAGCACCACGGTCCCGGCCTTTGGAGACGACTTTGATAATATGGGAAAGCGGGCTGCAAGGGGGAGGGATGGAAGGACGGAATATGTTCCGGCAAGCATGACATATGAGGAATGGAAAAAGGAGTACATTGATAAACCCCAGCCAGAGGATAGCTGATGTATTTTCACATGCCTTTTTCCGGCAGGCGTAAAAGAACGGAAGAAAGGAGAGACAATGAAAAAAGAAGAATTTACTGCTCTTGGCATCAGTGAGGAACTGGCAGCCAAAGCGGAAGCGGCGTCCTTGAAGGAACTTGAGGGGTATGTCGCAAAGACAAAGTATGACGAGTCAGACGAAGAGAACAAGACCTTGAAAAAGGCTGTATCAGACCGCGACAAGCAACTGGAGGAACTGAAAAAGTCCAGCGGGGACAATGAAGCCCTCCAGAAGCAGATCAAGGAGCTGCAGGAATCCAATAAAGCGGAGGCAAAGAAGCACGCTGATGAACTGAAAGAGCTCCGGCTTACCAATGCCATAAAGCTGGCTGTTACCGGCAAGGTGCATGATGAGGACATGGCAGCAGCATTGTTCGACCGCAGTAAACTTGTGCTGTCGGAGGACGGGAAAGTGGCGGGGCTGGAAGAGCAGCTGAAAGCCATTAAAGAGACTAAGGGATTCTTTTTTAAGGAAACACAGAGGCAAGGGTATGCTCCGGCAGGCGGCAGCGGCACTGGGACGGCAAACCCATTTGCCAAGGACACATTCAACTTAACCGAACAGGGCAGGCTGTTCAGGGAAAACCCGGCACAGGCCAAAGAACTGGCGGCAGCAGCCGGAGTGACAATCTAAAGGGATACAGGGAAGGAAGGTAAGAAATATGGCTGTTACAAAAATTGCAGATGTAATTGTGCCTGAACTTTTTAACAAGTATGTTATCAACAGGACGATGGAGCTTTCTGCGCTGTTCCAGTGCGGAATCGTAACCAACAATTCTGAATTTGACAGGCTGGCAAGCGAAGCGGCGAGAACCCATAATATGCCGTTTTTCGAAGACTTGAACGGGGAATCCGAGCCTACATTGGAAGATGTGAAAATGACGGCGGCAAAGATCGGCTCTAATAAGGACGTATCTACTACGATCCTGAGACAGAAGATGTGGGGTGCCTCTAATCTGTCGGCAGCGCTGGCCGGGGCGGATCCTATGAAAGCCATCGGCGATCTGGCGGCGGCGTTCTGGGCAAGGGACATGCAGAAAGAACTGATTGCGGTACTGAAAGGGATTTTTGGGACAATCCCAGCCAATACAGAAACCGGCAAGGCAGCAGAAACCCGGATGAGTGACCATATCCTTGACCTTGCATCCATGACAAAAGCGGAAAGCAGACTTATCAGTGCATCCGCAGTCTTGGATGCCTGCCAGCTCCTTGGGGATGCACAGAGCCAGCTGACAGGGCTTGTCATGCATTCGGCGACAAAGACATATCTGAAAAAGAAGGATCTGATTGAGACCCAGAGGGATTCCAATAACGTGGAATTTGATACTTATCAGGGGCGGAGGGTGACCGTGGATGACGGATGTCCGGTGGACTCTGATGGTGTTTACAGCACATACCTTTTTGGGAATGGTGCAGTGGCTCTGGGGAACGGATCCCCTGAGGGGCATGTGCCTACGGAGATAGACCGCGATAAACAGACGGGCGGAGGCGTAGACTACCTCATCAACCGGAGGGCGTATATTCTGCATCCCCGCGGGATCAAGTATACCGGTGAGGTCAGGGAGAAAGTTGAAACACCCTTACGGAAAGAACTGGCTATGCCGGAGAACTGGAAACCCGTATATGAGAGTAAACAGCTCCGTATCGTGGAGATCAGGCATAAGATTGCCTGAAGAAGGGGTTATTATATGGACAATGACAATGATAATCCGGCAGGAGCATACAAGGAATTGGAAGGGATGGGATCCCTCCTTCCCGAAGCTTTCTGCGGCATGGCCATTAAGCGGCTGGAGACGTTAGGGTTTGGAGAATGGGATAAGGACGGGCTCTGGAATCTGGCATTCTGCATCAGGACGGAGGAGGCGGAACTGCTGGATTACTGCCACATAGATTCCGTGCCCCCAAGGCTGTACCCGGTGCTTTGCAACAGATCCTGCGGAAGGTTTCTCTACGAACGGAAGCAGACGGGGAACTTGGAAATAGGGGCGCTGGATCTGGGAGGGGTGCTTACTTCCCTGTCAGAGGGGGATGTCAAAGTGGGCTTTGACAAAGGGGCTTCAGACGAGGAGCGCCTGAATGCGCTGTTGCAGGAGATGATGGGGTCCGGGAGGAGGCAGCTGGCATGTTATCGGAAAATCAGATTCTGAGGGCACGGAAAGCGCTGGAGTTATTGTACACAGGGAGATGCACGGTCACAGAGCACCAAAAAGTAAAAGACAGGATATCAAAGCTGATTTCCTATGAGGACAAAGTGGTTCTGGAGGAGCAGCCATGCAGGCTTATCTTTAAAAGTATCAGCCCGGCAAGGGAGGAACATGAGGCAGCCGCCGCCGTGCAGACGGTGAAGCTGCTCCTCCCGCCTGATATTGTGGTACTTCCCGGATCCAAAATTACCGTGACACAGAACAAAATAACTGAGGACTATACCAGCAGCGGCATTCCGGCGTTGTATGTGACGCATCAGGAGATCGTTCTGGAACTGTTTGAAAGGTGGGTTTGACTATAGGGAAGACGGGGAAATTTAACTTTTCCGGTATTAAGGATTTACAGAAAAGGCTTGAAAAGCTGCAGGATCCGGAAGGGTTCGTAGAAGCCTGTGCAAAGGAGCTTGCGGCCAGACTGCTAAGGCTGGTTGTGAAAAGAACACCAGTGGGGGATTATTCGGGAGATTCATACACTTGTGCATCAAAGATACAGCACAGCGGGCATAAAACACCGGGGAAAAATGGCGGTACACTCCGTAGGGGCTGGACTATTGGAGAAATTAAGAAAGAAGGAGAACTCTATAAAATAGAGATTATCAATCCAGTGGAATATGGATCCTATGTTGAGTACGGCCACAGAACCGCTAACCACAAAGGCTGGGTCAAGGGGCATTTCATGATGACAATTTCAGAAAGGGAACTGCAGTCCATTGTCCCGAAGATTCTGGAAAGGAAAATAATGAAATATCTGGGGGAGGCCATGAAGTGACCAATAAAATTATTGAAGCAGTCAGTGCTGCCCTGAACGCAGAATTTGGTGAGGGATATGAAATTTATATGGAGGAGATCGAACAGGGATTGGAAGAGCCCTGTTTTCTCATCCAGTGCCTGAGCCCGTCCAGCCAGCGACTCCTTAAAGGACGGTATTTCCGGACAGCACAGTTCTGCATCCAATATTTCCCGGAAAGCAGGAAAGACACAGTAAGGGAATGCCATGATGCCGGAGAACGGCTTTTTTCATGCCTTGAATGGTTGGATGTAGGCGGCAGCCTGAAAATGGGTACAAAAATGGAATACAAAATAAACGATGGGATTCTTTTCTTTTTTGTAAATTATGACAGCATTGTATACAGGGAAGAATCCACCCCTCCCATGGAAACAGTTTCTTCAGAAACAATAGTGAAAGGATAGGTGATGGAATGACAGAAGAAGGAAAAAAAAAAAAAAAGGCAGGCGGCCTGCCTGTGCAGGAGGACGCAG
>ERZ808037.1195-NODE-1195-length-18229-cov-4.081368_pt1 | contig 18229 bp, 16 predicted proteins | sample MGYA00380190_ERZ808037 | MGnify/ENA primary metagenome ERZ808037 (study PRJEB31490, sample SAMN06133399) | mouse gut metagenome | isolation source: J9 | host: mice | place: China: Chengdu | collected 2015-05 ... | reverse complement strand
CATATTCTTTTATACTTTTGTGCGCAACCATCGTAAAATATACTTGAACATCTCGTGAATCTGTCGCGAGCTCACAAATATCTTGAAGCAATTTCATATTTGCTCCTACAGCCATTCCGTTTTGACCTTCTATGAATTTGCTAAATTCATCAAAAACAAGATAAATTCCTCTATATTTATACTCTTCTACAAGTTTTTCGCTTATACTCTTGTATAAGGGCAGCACATCAGATACAACCATCGGATTAAACTCGCTGCCTGCCGTAACCTTTGGATAAATAGACCTGAAAAGATCTAAAGCTTCTCTCGAATACATTTTTAAATCTGCCTTAAGTCCAGACATACTTATCCCATACGATGATATTTCTTGTTCAAATATTGTATAAGTATCAATATAATTTTTTTCCCAGTCAGCAATTCTTTCTAATGCAATTGAATAATATGTATCTGGAATCAGATCTAATAGTCCCTCACGCTTTAATGCATCGTTTAGTCCATACAAAAATGCCTGCTTCAAATCACCAGTAGTATCTGTAATCAATACAGGAAGAAATTTATCCTGACTCCATATCTTCTCTATTTGACTGGCAACTTCTTCACCTACCTCGTCGACTTTTCTTATCTTTTCAATAAGCTTATCAATTATTTCTGTATTCTTTGGCACTCTTTCAAGAGACAACACAGCAAGTAAAACCAAAAGTAAATGAGATTTCCCTTTGCCGTAAGGTCCCACCAATAATGTAGCTTGTTCTTTGCCCTCTAATACAGCTCTTGCATATTCACCCAAAAAGCTTACAGACGATTTTGTCGGTATATAACCCAATACTTTATCTGTCTTATTCAGACTCAAATACAAGTTTATCGCTATTTTAAAATTACTATTAAACTCTATAATATTCCTTAACGATTCCATCTTTCCCATTCCATCACCTACTAGCGATTTTTATAATAGTTTTCTAATATATTTAATTCCTCTTCTTTTTGTACAAAATAAATCATATCAAGGCCTGCCGTTCTATTAACACGTATATATCCTGCGGCATCTAATCTGTCAAAATAGTCATTTGCCATTACACTTGTCAAATTATAAGTATTAGTCAATCCATATTCTCCGTGAACAGCTTTTTCAATAGAAACACCTTCTGACTCCTTTGACATAAGAGCTAATTCATACAGCACTATCATTTCCGAAAATATTTTCTTATTAGGATGATTTTTAGTATATTTTCCATCTATATTTTTTATTAACGCCAGTTGAGAAAATGGAGAAATATTTTTGTCTTCTGGATCTGATTTTTCTTTATGCCTACTGTACATATTAAGCAATACATCCACATCGTTACTTAATGACTTTTCTGAAAAATTTTGACCTGAAACATATTTCTTTATTTCTCTTAATAGAATTGCTTCAATCTCACTTTTTTTCAGATCATCTGCATCACAATGATTGAAATACATAAACCAGGTTGTTGCATCTTCTTTATTTTTTGAAATATAGGAATGCATAATCCACAAGGTAAATGGGTCTTCTAAATATGGATCATATTTAGCAATAAGTTTTCCTCTTTCTGTCAGTTCAGCCCCTGCCGATCCTTTTTCAATTGTCAACCCGTATGCTCTCATCCAATACCTAAGAGACTTTACCATATTACTGCCGATACCAAATATATCCGTTGCATCTTTTCTTAAAAAAACTTCCGGCACATCAGGAATTATAATCAGTGCCTTATTAACCCACCCTTCTCTCAAAGCAAACTTCTCATGACCCTGTAATTTAAATTTAACCTTTTTCACTGCCATACTATGACCTCTTTATACATAATACTTTCCTCATGTAGCATCCCGCGTCAAAATGTCCCACACATTCTGTACATCTCCTACACTTTTCGTCATTTATCGAATAAGAAATTTTACCCATCCCATCATCCTTAACATTAATAGCATCGAACCTGCATACACTTTCACATGCCTTGCATCCTAAACACATCTGGTATTTCGTAAGCTGGCATTGGACTTTTCCCTCTGCTACCGACAAGGTTCTTGCTTTTGCTATATGTATATCTTTTATTACAACTTTTAACCTTGTACTGCCAATTCGCCCCCGAAGAATTAATACCACTTTACCAGCCTTATCCATCACATAAACTTCACCAAGACGCTTATTTCCCAATTCCTTATTGATATAACCAAACGGTTTAAACAATTCATATAACTCATTTGTGATTGGTTTTTGTAAATCATAATTAAAAGCTCTCTCTTCTGTTGCACATGGTTCAAATGAAACAATTGATGACTGTGCAGCCGCAAGTCCATTACCGCCTTGTCTTGCTTTCCAACCTCCATCATTTATATATGTTACCGGATCCGGTTTTCCAATTTGTTTTGCAAAATTTACAAGTACTTCATGCCAGTGAACATACTGATCATACATATGAATTTTGGCCAAGAATTCTGACCAACCTCCATTATTTGGGCAACACCAGCAACCAACCCGCGTCCATCCAAGCCTATATGCATCATTAAAATCTATCTTTGTGGTTAATATGTATAACCAAACATCATAATCAATCCACTCAATAATTGGAGACGCAACAGTTTGTTTTGAAATTTTGGGACTTTCGCTTTCTCTTTCATATTTACTTCTACTAACAGATTCACTATGCCGAATACCCTGAAAACTTAAAATATTATTTTTATCCTTAAAAGCAGATGAGATTGTTTTCTGAATTGCTCCGGTTTTGAATACTGTACAACACCATCTCATAACTCTGCTTGGCGGTCCTACTACTTCACAGAGTTCCTCGAAACTTTTTTCTCTATTCTTCGCTGTAAGAACTCTAACTCCTTGTGACTCCTCATTTTTACCAAAGCGCTTTTTATATTCAAGCGTATAAGGAAATTCCAGGGTTGTATCACCAAACACATGTAAAACCTTGTTGGTTCCTAACGCTTTATTGACAATATGAGAAGTAACCGTAGAATCCTTTCCTCCACTAAATGAGACCATCATATCTTCAACTGTATATTTGTTTTTATACTGCTGAACAAAATGAACAGCCTCCTCTGTTATGTAGTTATATCTATCTGCATTTGCTTGTATAAATTTTTCCACAACTCTATCAAAAAATATATAATCTATTCTCTCAGCAAACAAGTCATACTTTTCCTTGATCCGCTTTATCTCCTCAATCGGCAATCTATTTATTTTTGTAATAGGAAATCTTACCTTTCTTCCATCTACTATATATACTCCACTTCCATACCAAACTGATGCTGTTTGATACCTACCCGGATCGTCCTCCAAAATAATGGAAACCAACGCATTCTCTTCTGGGAAAACGGGACGCAAATCCGTTGCAATATATTTTCCATCTGCTCCGCAGATAGGACAAATGTTGTCAAAAATAGGTATATTGCACTCTTCACACCAATAAACTGTAGAAGACATCTTGGTAACACAACCACAGTTAGGCTTTATACACTTTTCACCGTTCATAGGAACCCTACACTTAGGACATATTCTTTCTACCATATACGCTCTAATATCTATTCGGCCTTCACCACGTCATAGATATCCCCACTTTACATCATTATCTTATTAATCATTTTACCACAAGATCAATACCTAAACATCACAAATATATGTCATAAACCAGTAATTGTGATATTCATATAACTAAGTGATTTTCTAATAAATATCTTAACTTTAAATTTTTACTCTTTTTTTCCACATTTATATTATACTTATATCATGTACCATAATTTGGACTCAAAAGAAAAAAACGTCTTTTTCATCATTTATAGTAAACCTTTACATCTTTTTTTACAACACTCTTTCTTACTGGTAAATCCAAATCCTGCAAGTTACATCCAAGTCCATCATCTTTCACAACAGATACTTAATCTTTATTCATGTAATTAATTACGTACAGGACCACTGTTTAACTGCCACTCACCATAAAGAGCGCACTTTTTTCAATAATACATAATGCTGCTCAGTTGATTCTCAATCTTACCATCACCAATCCGGCCGTTAGTTTCCTACACAGTCTCACATACTTTATCGGAAGCCTCATCTGCTCAAATATTCTTTTGTCTCTAGTACAATTACTTTCTAACTCATGTTTACGCTCTCCTTGTTTGCACAATTTCATACATAAAAATGTGTATTATCAATTTCATATACTTTATTTTCATAGAGATAGTAACACTACTTCTTTGTTGCAAGCATAAAAAATCCTCTTTTTTGATAAGAATTGTCATATCAATGATTCTTACCAAAAAAGAGGTGTATCCCTACCTCGACGGCACCATCCGTATGATCCTGCCCGCGAACTCGTTAAAGTTCTGCGTCTGCAGGATCACTCTTCCCGGTCCGGTCAGCTTCGTCAGGAACAGTCCCTCACCACCCAGGAAAATATTCTTAAGCCCCTTCACCGTCTCGATCTCATAGCTCACGGATCGCTCAAAAGCCACCACGTTACCGGTATCGACCTTCAGCACCTCGCCCGGCGCCAGATCCTTCACCACCTTATTACCGTCAATTTCCAGAAAGACCATGCCTGTTCCGCTGATATCCTGCAGGATAAATCCTTCACCGCCAAACAATCCGGCGGAAAATTTCTTCGTAAACGTTACATTCAAGTGCACCGTCTCCTGCGCGCAGAGGAAAGCGCCCTTCTGGCAGATCATGCCGCCGTTCGCTCCCACGTCCACCGGAAGCACTTCGCCGGCTACGGTCGATGCGAAAGCTACCATACTGCCTGCCCACTCCGCCTTATAGGTGGCCATAAACAGAGACTCCCCTGTAAACATTCTGCCGATGCTTTTGCCCAGACCGCCTCTCATATTGGAATCCATAGCGATCCCGTCCGACATCCAGGCCATCCCGCCCGACTGTGTGTACATGGATTCCCCCGGCGCGTCGAAGAGCACCTCCACTGCCGGCATTGTATCACCAATGATTCTGTATTGCATACTCAATTCCCCCTTATGGTAGATTTCCTTTTTTATTCATAGTACCACCATTCTCCTTGTTGGGGCAATCTTTTCTTTTCTCATGAAAATAAAGAAGTACCAGGCCGATCGTTGCCAGTCCAATCAATACAGCCGTCAGATGAAAGCTGAAAACATATCCCCGCAGCGGTGTAGCCGCGCTGCCTACAATCACTCCTGCGATCATGGGCGCGATTCCCTGGCCTATATCGCCGCCCAGATAAAATGTGCTGGTGGCGGATCCGCTGCGTTCCTTTCCTGCCTTCTTAATGCTGACCGCCTGCAGGGAAGGCTGCGCAGCCCCCTGCCCCAAAGCCTTCAGAACGGAACTTACCATAATCGCCGCAAATACACCGCCTGTAAATCTGCCGGCAACTGCGAACAGAACCATGGAAATGGCGGTAAGCATCATACCCGGCAGGGCCACCACATACAGGCCCTTTTTATCCATCACTTTTCCTGCCAGAGGACGGGACAGGAACATTGCCAGCGCATTGAAGGTAAAATACAGGCTGATATTGGCAACACCAAGTTCGGCGCCATAAGGTATCAGATATGCAGTCACAATACCGTTTGAAAAGGACAGTGTACTCGATACACAGGTGTAGCCCAGCGCCTCCACCACTACCATATCCTTGATCCTGACCGGTGATGTCTTCTGCGTTACCGCCCGCTTTACACCGGGATATTTCACCGTGATCAGCAGTATGATCTCTCCCGCGCACATCAATCCGGCAATCCAGAACACCTTTTCCATCCCCAGCTGCTCGGCCAATATCGCCCCGAAGCCCGGCGCCGTGGCCGATGCGATTACATTCGCAAGACCGAAATATCCTAATCCTTCGCCCAGCCTGCTTTGCGGGATATATTGCGTTACCAGAGAGATTAACGTCGTACCGTTGATCGCAAACCCGATCCCGTGAAGCACCCTGGCCAATACAATAAACGGCAGTGCCTCGGAGAGTCCATATCCGAGAGTACCCGCCGCCATAAGCAGCGTGGCAATCCGCACCAGCCATATTTTATGGAAGCGGTCTGCCATCATACCGCAAAAAGGCCTGCTGACCAATGCCGTTATGGCAAACATTCCCACGATCACACCAGCCGCTTCGTCGCTAAGCCCCACTCCATCCCCGGTCAGATAAGGGATCAGCATCGTACTTACCATAAAAAAGCCAAAATAAGAGAATATGTTTGCAATCATCAAGGTAATATATTGAAGGTTCCACAGCCTTTCTTTTTCCATTTCTATTTCATCTCCATCGTTTTCTTCCTGTTTTTTGGGTGACGACCGCAAAGTCATTTCTGCTTTGCAATCGTCACTTTTCTCTGAAACTGCAGTCTTACGTCTCTCAGAACTGCAGCAGTCCTTGTTTTACGGTTCCTCACTCAGCGCAGCGCGATATCATCCGCTGTACGTTTTCTCTGGAACGGATTGGGTATAAGGGGTTTGACTGCATTGATTACTTCCGTATCGAAATTCACTCTCACCTCACATTTCTCATCCAGGATCATGGTATTGACCGACTCTTTTGTACTCGGCTCCCATCTCGGAAGACTGCTGTGATTGGGATCTCCATATTTGGCAAAATTGGTCAACAGAGTGGACATCTTTTGTTCGAGCGCGTCGGACACGCCGGGCTTATTACAGATCATCACCTTATCCGTGTTATGGAAGAAGAACGGTAAGTCAGAACAATGCCAGGGCCTTTTCCCATCCTGATAAGGAAATTCATAATTAAACAGATAATTGTATACGGGAGCTTTCCCGTAAGAAGCCTTTTTCTTCACATAATTGACGGTGGGTGTGCGCGTAAAGCAGTCCAGACTCAGGATGTCGATCAGATTCTGTCCAGGGTAAGCGGCTTCATATTTCGCTACGATATCTTCCGTTGCATCGCCAAAGGTCTCTCTGACAATCGCGATCTGCTCTTCTCTTGTCTTTTCATATTTCTGCGCCACACCGGGATTAAAGGCCATTTCGCCGAATACGCTGCCTACCACCATCGGAATCTCCTGTGCGTGTTCCCTGAAACCGACTTCTTCCGGGTGTCCCACGAAATAATCATTAGGCAGCGGCGAACAGCCTACATAACCGCCGGCCGCCTCCACGGCATCCTTCACTTTCAGATATGCCGCTGCCAGTGCGCTGTAGGATACCGTTTCAATCTCTTCGATCTTATCGGGATCACCACCGGTCAATGCGGTAGCAAAAGAAACAATCCTGTCGGAAGTCTGGTTAACGCCCCAATAACCGTCTTCTGAAATGTCCTGCTGAGCCTGAAGTCTGGTAGCGGGATCTACCTTGTAGTCACCCTTGCGAAGGAAAGACCAGATATCGTTTGCGTTGCCGTAAGCATTTGCCTGACCGGACATCATCTTCTCTACCAGAGAGCGAAGCTGTGAAGTACGTGCATCTGCATCAGCCTTTAACTTATTAATCAATTTGGTATCGGGAGTATAGGTCTTCTTCGTAGATGCTGTGGAAGTCTTCTTGGAAGGCTCGTATACAACACCGGTATCGGCAGCAGTAGATTTGTTATCTGTTGCAGATGTGGTTTTCGTGTTCTCTGCACTGGCAGAAGAAGCATAAGTGTAGGCATTTGCCTGTGACTGTGTAACTCCATTTACACTCATAATATACCTCTTTTCTGGCGAATGTCGCCGCGTTCTACCCATTTCTGGGCGCATCATCCGTGATTGTACTTTTTATATCGGATAATTTAGTGAAAACTTTAGGGTTCATTGACAATAATTGTAAAAGTAATTATAATAAAAACATATGATGTATACAAAATACAATATCAAAACAACTTACGGAGTCTATCGTGTGCCGGTATATTGGAGATATTGTTTTGAAACGGTTCCAATATGCTCTTGAGCGAACCGGACGGATAGAGGATGGAGGCCGGAATGAAGTTTCAGATGAAAGCACATGCTAAGATCAATCTCGGGCTGGATGTGGTGGGAAAGCTGCCCAACGGTTATCATGAGGTAAGGATGGTCATGCAGACGGTGGGGATTTACGACGAATTGACATTCAGCAGAACAGAATGCGGAATTATGGTTACAACCGATTCGGAAGAACTGCCTATAGAAGAGGATAATTTGATATACAAGGCGGCAAATTTGATGAAGGATAAGTATGATATCCGGGAGGGAATACACATTCATCTGCAAAAAAATATTCCCATCGCCGCAGGAATGGCAGGCGGAAGCACGGATGCCGCGGCTGCCATGAAAGGAATCAGCCGGATGTTCGGATTGGATACAAGCCTGCTGGAATTGATGGAGCTGGGCGCATCCATCGGAGCCGATGTGCCCTATTGTGTGATAGGCGGAACGGCTCTTGCCGAGGGAATCGGAGAAAAGCTTACGCCGCTGGAACCGGCGCCGGAGTGCTTTGTGCTGGTGGCAAAGCCCGATATCAATGTGTCCACAAGGTATGTATATGAGCGCCTGAACGTGGCGGCAATCGAAAAGCATCCGGATATTGACGGCATGGTGGCGGCAATCGGCAAGGGGAGCCTTCAGGGGATTCTGGACCGTATGGAAAATGTGTTGGAAAGTGTAACCGTACAGGAATATCCGGTAATCGATGCTTTAAAGCAGAGAATGAAGGAGCTGGGGGCGGTGAACAGTCTGATGAGCGGCAGCGGCCCTACGGTGTTCGGCATCTTTCTGGAGAAGCGTCTGGCAGAGGCGGCGCTGGACCGGCTGGCTCAGGAACAGCTCGCAAAACAAATTTTCGTTACCACCTTTTGCTGACATGCGCTTATGCGCAGAGAACAGCGCGGAAATGGGGAATAAAATGCCGTTTGCGCGGCAGAATGAGAGGAAGTATGCAGGATAATTTACAGGTAAGCATGGATGAATTTCTGCCTTTGAGAGACGTGGTGTTCAACACGCTCCGACAGGCCATTCTCACCGGAGAGCTGAAACCCGGTGAGCGTCTGATGGAGATACATCTTGCAAAGAAGCTGGGGGTCAGCAGGACGCCCATTCGGGAAGCAATCCGTAAGCTGGAGCTGGAGGGGCTGGTCACTATGATTCCCAGACGCGGGGCGGAGGTGGCGCAGATTACGGAAAAGAGCATGAACGACGTGCTGGAAGTACGCCGCGCATTGGATGTGCTCTGCGTGGAGCTTGCCTGTGACCGGATCACGGAGGAGGAGCTGGAGCAGCTCAAGGCAGCCTGCGAAGCTTTTGAAGCGGCAGTGAAGACCAAGGATGCAAAGAAGATCGCTCATGCCGATGTAGCCTTGCATGATATTATTGTCTGCGCTACCGGAAACCAGAGGCTGATTCAGCTGGTAAACAATCTGTCGGAACAAATGTATCGTTATCGGTTTGAGTATATTAAGGACAGCAGCCAGCATGAGCGGCTGGTGGAGGAACACAGGGTTATCTACCAAAGTCTTGTGGAAAAGGATAAGGAGGCGGTATCTCAGGCGGCGAAAACGCATATAGATAATCAGGAGATATCCATTATCCGGCAGATTCGTTTGGACCGGCAAAAGTCTTAAACGGCAGGCAGGCATTTGAAACAACGGGGAAACGGTATAATTTAATATAAGATGTCAATACTTCTATTCAGAAAAGAGAAGACGGCATAACGATACGGCTATAGCAACCGGAAGCCGAAAAGGAAGACGGTATAACGGTTCAGCCGTGGCAATCGGCAGCCAAAAGGAAACAAGGCTGTCTTCGGGAATGGAGATTGACATGAAAAGAATCTGGGCGGGAATTAAAATTGCGGCATGCGTGTGTGCGGCTTTCGGATGGTGGGGAGTCCTTTATCCGGAGCTGGTTCTGACGGCCGACACCTATAGGATATGCAGTGACGGCGGGCAGGAGGGACAGGAAATACAGGAAGAATATGACTTTTCTGCCCAACAGGATATCTATTGGACTTTATTAAAGGCAGACAGGGAAGACATACGTTTCCGCAGTAAACTGCTGGTAGAATGGAACAAATTTGTGGAGGCTTTACATGAGTCAGATCAAAACGGAGCTGCTCCGTAAGGACGCTCCCATCGGAGTCTTTGACTCCGGCGTGGGGGGCCTGACGGTGGTAAGGGAGATTATGCGCCAGATCCCAAATGAAAAAATTATTTATTTCGGTGATACGGCGAGAGTCCCCTACGGAAGTAAATCGAAGGACACCGTCACACGCTTTTCGGAGCAAATCGTGCGCTTTCTGCGTACTTTTCAGGTAAAAACGATTGTGGTGGCATGTAATACGGCCAGCGCCTATGCGTTGGATGAACTGGAAGAAGACGCCGATATCCCTGTTATGGGAGTGCTGAAACCGGGCGCCAAGGCAGCCGTAGAAGCCACTCGCAACGGCAGAGTGGGCGTGATCGGTACGGAAGCCACAATCGGCAGCGGAATGTACAGCAAATACATAAAAGAGTTGAGCAAAAACGTGACAATATACGGTAAGGCTTGTCCTCTGTTTGTGCCCCTCATTGAAGAAGGGCTCTGGGAAGATCCCGTGACGGATGAGATTGCCGGACGTTATCTGGCGGAATTGATTGATATAGACATTGATACACTGATTTTAGGATGTACCCATTATCCGCTCATCCGCTCTACGCTGGGGCGGCTTGTGGGCGGCGGAGTGAGTCTGGTGAATCCGGCATATGAAACGGCCAGAGAATTAAAAGACATGCTCCTTGAGATGGATATGCTGAATGACGAGGAACCGAAGCTCGGCAGCAACCGCTATCAGTTCTATGTCAGCGATAAGGCGGAGAAATTTGTGCGCTTTGCCAATTCTATTATTAAATACGGCATATTGTCTGCCAAAACCATTCATTTAGAGGACTGCTGACCATTCAAAAGAATTCTTGGCCCGCCGGACAGAGGGCGGGACATCATAGTGCGGGGGGATATGTGACAAAGGATATAAAAATAACGGTCAAAGGCGTACAATGGGACGATACGGGAAACAGGGACAGCACGGAAATCACCGCTTCCGGTGAATACTATTTCCGAAACGGAAGCCATTACATTTTTTACGAGGAAACGGACGGGGACTCCGGTGAACGAGTGAAAAACAGCCTGAAACTGAAAGGAAATCTGTTGGAGCTGAACAAAAAAGGAATGGTGAACGGCCGCATGGTCTTCGAGACGGGCAAAAGACATGTGACGGACTACGCCACTCCCTACGGAATATTGCGGATGGAGACGGAGACATCCCGCATAGGGTTTTCGGAAGAGGCGGAAGGCATCCGAATTACATTGGAATATGAATTGTGGATGGAGCAGACGCGGATATCTGTCTGTGAGCTTACGATGAAATTAGAGTGCGCGCAGTAGACCGGAAACAGGATACGTAAGTATGGAACATTTTTTACTACTTATTTGTAGTAATTTTTAGAGGTATGACTTGCATCTGGTATACTGATGAAGAGAGGCTCTCAGGCTTACCGGAAGAGGAACCGAAACAGGAGGGATACCTATGTTCACATACGATGCCGTGAAACGGAATAAGGAAAAGCAAAGCAGCGATTTTACGCCTGAACAAATGCGGAAACGGAACAAGGAGCAGGAAGCATCCAAGGCCCCGGCAGCAATTCCGGTCATACAATATGCCAAAAAAAACGTTATCCAAATGCAGTATTTGGATTCGGGCAAATTGCGTAACAATATGGGGATGAACGGGGCGGGAGGAGAAGCCCACCATATTATACCGGGTAATGTTGTGGAAAGCATGAACCTTGACAGTGACGGGGAATTTAAGGATGTTTTTAACGGAGCATGGAACGGCGTGCTTTTAAATGCCGTGCCATGGGATTTTACAAAACCTGTTATTGCCCATCGAAATAATCGCTGGGGGCATCCTGTCTATGACAGAAAAGTGACCACGTTTATCAATCAAAATCAAAATGTGGGTTTTGATGTTATAGCAGACTATATAAGAACCGTTATCGTACATTCAGGCGCCGATTGTCTGGATAACATATAACACATAACAAAGGCAGAACCGTAGCGGTTCTGCCTTTTGCCGAATTTTGCTTTATGACTTTTGCCTCAGCGCCTTTTCCCGAGGGGTTAGAGCGTGTTTGAAGCGGCTTTTGGGTGGTGGTTCATTGTCGTTTATCCTAAAATTTTTCTGATATTGGTAACAGGAATCTGCTTGTTTTCCGTTTCGAAGAATCTGTGTTCTGCCAGCTGTGTGGGATCTATCACAACATTGGCAAAAAGGAGATCCAATACATTAAAATCATTCCAGCAAGACGATAAATTGTAGCGCAGGATAAGTTCCTGCGCGGACAGGAGGTCATCGGCAGCTTGTTTCCATGTGCTGTAAAATTGTACAAGTGCCCTGTACATAACATACTTTGCCGGCACATTTTCCAAAATCCATTCCTGATCAAACCAATAGATGCCGTCTTCCGTATAAAAGGCATTGCGGAATATCATGTCTATATAGCCGGTTTCCAATATAGGGCCGTATTTCTCCTCGTCCGGAACGATATCCAAGCCAAATGTGTATAGTATATTTTCCTGCCAAGGGACCACAGGAGAAGAATTCAGTATCTCGTTCCAAAGAGAATCAAAGACGGCGTATATCCGTGAGACTTCTCCGGAAGCGTAAAGATCCAAAAGGTGTTTTTCCCATGTGGGGAATTTGCAGTATTCGGAAACGGCATATTCCCCCTCAAGGCGGCTCTGCCAGACATGCAGTCCCTGCTGCAGCAGTTTTTGCTCGTTTTTGAGCAGTTCGGAAATGTGCTGTCGTCCGGAAGGATTTATCGCATATTTTTCCACTGTTTCCCCGTAAAACCGGGTGGTGATTTGGTATTCGGGAAGCCGCATGGAGGCCAGAGTGGCAAAGGAAACCTCCCCTACCTGAGGGTCATCACCGCACTCAACCAGAAAAGAGTTGGCGAAAAATTCGAAAACTTGGTTGCGGATAATATCCTCGTACAGACTGCGTTCATCCGCAATCAATGTGGCGGCATCCGGTGTGTAGTAAGGGCGGATGTCAAACATGCTTGCATCGGAAGGCAGTTGGCTTTGGGAGTAGACTACGGTGGGCAGCTTGTAGTCGGGCATGGGGTAGTAGAAAAATGTGTGGCTCCAGCCGCTGTCATGTATCAGCCTGTCCAAGGCATCTTTGGAAAAAGTGCGAACCTTTTTAGAACTGATGGAATATTGGTTTAAGCCTTCGAAGGGAATGCCGGTATGATCTTCACGGGCGCCGCACCAGTATTTTAAGCCGTATTGGTTCTCTATGGCGATTAGGAGCTTGCCGCCAGGCTTTAAAAGAGTCTTTATTTTCCGCAGGAAATCCATATAGGGATTGGCGCCGTCCGTGTAACTTCCCTGATATTCAAGTACGCCGATCAGTGTAATATAGTCAAATTTTTTGGTAAAGGGTATGTCGTTCAGGTTGCCTACAATAATATCCAGATTACTTTGTTCACGGCAGCGTAAAAGGGCGGCCGTTGCTCTTCTTTGGGACAATTCAACGGCTGTGACATGGGAACAGCGTGAGCAGAGCATATTTGTAATGGCGCCTAAACCGCATCCGATCTCTAAAATTTCGGAGTCGGGGCGAAAGGGATACCAGTTCAAAATATTTTGGCGAATTCCCGTAAGGTGGTAATAGGTGGACCAATTTAAATTGGCGGAAATGGCTTTTGCATAGTCTTCGGGGGAATTTTCGGCGATGATACGGATAATGGTATCTTCCACATTCCCCTCGGAATAGGAGTCATGACCGTTATACCAGTCTAATATAAAGTTAGGCAGCGGGTGAAGCTGTTGTATCAATTCTTCATACATTTTAATTTCCTCGGTTTTCCTATAATTTATTGGTAACTGAATCCGTTTTAAGGCAGCATTCTCATTGTCATGTTTTGTGCCGGCGGCGCCGGCATGTGTGGAAGGCCGAAAATAATAGTTTGGCAGAACCGTATTGGTTCTGCCTTATTGTAATATCTTATTTAATCGGTTTTGCTCCGGCTTTTTCCTGAGCGGCTTCCAAAGCACGCTTGAAACGGCTCTTCTTCTTGGGGGGCTGGATTTCCTGTTTTCCGTGCAGCCCTTTTACCTCTAAGATGTAAATTCCGCTGACAACGGCTTTGACTTCTTTTTTGACGGGTACGGAGTCAAAGATTTTGTCCTCACAGATCAGGGACATAATCTGGGGGCCCACTTTGGCCTTGACAATGGGCATTTTAGAACCCCGCATAAGTTTGGGAACCTGATCCATAACGATTTGCGGCAAACCGGCATCCCGCATTTTCATCCGCTTTTTGTCAATAATAAGCATGGAGAAGGTTTGTCTGTTTGCGTTTAAGATTTCTTGCTGTTCCGCCTGTTTTTTCTGTGCTTTCTTGCCGAGAAAATAGAGCACAATGACAGCAATCGTCAGCACAACGGCAATGACGATCAATGTGATGACCCACGGTTTCATAGGGTTAACCTCCTATTCCGGTTCCGTTCCCGCATTTCAATGCTTTTTCCTGAGAAGGAGGGATGAGTGTTTCCGTTTCGGAACCGCTTCCTGATTTATATTTTGTATTCCTGCGGAAAATGAGCCGTAGAGATGTGTAAGCCCCCGTCCGTCGAATGCCGCAGGCACTGACTTTCCGTTCATGCGGCATGGGCGGCATGAACCATAGAAAATCTTTTTGTGATTTATGCTTATTGTAGCATATGAACACGGGGGTAAGCAATAAAACATTTTACGGTTTTCATGGTTTTTTCACAAAAGTATGATACACTATATCAGAAAAGTATTTGTCTCGCTTTGTCAGACGGCTTTACGTTATTCTGCTTTTGTGGTACAATAAATCCATTCGCCGCGGGTAACGGACTTAAAATACATGGAGGAACATGCTGCGGCGACGGTATGCGCTATTTGAGGATGAATGCAATAAATCGCTGATGTTTGAAAAATGCTTTAGCGGGAAGGTGTGGAGGGAGTGGGATGCCGTATCAGACAGCCGGAGAAAGAAGAAGGATTCAGCAACAGGGGAATCGAACCGGGATTCCGCCGCATATCCGGAAAAGATGCGAGGCAATGTCGGGAGTATCTTTTGATGATGTGAGGATACACTATGGTTCAGGGAAACCGGCAGAGCTGGGGGCATTGGCATATACTCAAGGCAGCCATGTGTATATCGGGCCGGGACAGGAGCGGTATCTGGGGCATGAATTGGGTCATGTGATGCAGCAGAAGCAAGGGCGAGTGAAACCGAATATGTTCTTTCGGGGAATGGCGGTTAACGATGACAGAAGTCTGGAGAGAGAAGCGGACCGGATCGGAGGGACGGTACAAGGCGCCGCCTTCGGAAAAGATGGGACGCCGTAGTATACAAGGTAAGAATTAATGTGGAATGCCTGTTACAGCAGGCTGGGAGGTATCAAATTGAAAAAGAAAGCAGCAAGTATTCTGGCGGCGGTTTTGACGGCAGCGCTGTTCACCGGATGCGGCCAGAGTAAAGAAGAGAATGCGCTGAGGGATTTGGACGCGGATAATTACGTGACGCTTTGCGACTATCAGAACATGAGCGTCAATGTGGAACCTATCATTGTCACCGACAGTGAGAGGGATTTTTATGTGATGGACACTTACAGCAGGTTTGCCACATTGGAAAACAGCGGAATCACGGATCGCCCCGCAGAGAACGGAGATGCGGTGAACATTGATTATGTGGGGAAGAAGGACGGTGTGGCATTTGACGGAGGAACGGCTTCCGGAGCATTTTTACTCCTTGGATCCCACAGCTATATCGAAGGCTTTGAGGAAGGACTGGTTGGCGTCCGTCCGGGAGAGACGGCGGTTCTGAATCTGACTTTCCCCGAAAATTACAATAACAATCGGGAGCTTGCGGGACAGGCAGTGGAATTTACGGTGACAGTCAACTACATTGTGGAGATGCGCGATGATGTGGTGGCATCCATGGGATTGCAAAACATCAATACGGTGGCGCAGCTGCAGCAAAATATCTATGACCGGCTTTATGCCAGCAAAGAATCGGATTACAATAAGAGCGTGAGGAACGCCATAATGATGGCGCTGATGGAACAGTGCACATACGGGGAGCTTCCGGAAGCTTTATTGGAAAACAATAAGGTATATGTGAGCCGTACCGTTAATTCGGCGGCGGAGTACGGTCTGGATGCGGACACTTATACAAATACCTTTTTCGGTATGGATGCAGACACTTATATCAATAATTATGCGGCGGAACTGACTAAGCAGGATATTATCTTACAAGCTATCGCCAACAAGGAAGATTTAAATGTCAGCGATAAGGAATTGAAGGACACTTTAGAGAAATACGCGGAAGAAGCCGGAGCGGGTAGCGTGGAAGAGTTTTTGGGAGAAAATTCTGCGGAAGAATACCGCAATTCCCTTATGATGCAGAAGGTTATGGACTACCTGATAGACCATATCCGGATTCAGTAGATGCAGAATATTGAAGGGAAAAGGCAAAACAGAAAAAAACAGCCTCGGACCGGAAGTGCCCGGAAGGGATTTCAGCCGCGTAGTCGGATGAAAATCCCTTCCCGGAACATGGGCACGGGAGGGGAGAGGCGGAACTGGAATAGGAGGAACAAAAATGGATTTGACAGACATTCGCGATCTTTATCGCAGCCGTGAGGAGTATATCGGAAAGGAAATCACCGTAGGCGGCTGGGTAAGGAGCAACAGAGATTCTAAGAATTTTGGTTTCTTGGTGATCAACGACGGTACTTTCTTCGAGCCGCTTCAAGTGGTTTACGGGGATAAGCTCACCAATTTTGAAGATCTCCGCAAGATGAATGTAGGCACGGCAGTGATTGTAAAAGGTCTGGTGGTGGCTACACCGGAGGCCAAACAGCCTTTTGAACTGCAGGCGGAAGAGGTATTGGTGGAGGGGCCTTCTACGGCAGATTATCCTTTGCAGAAGAAGCGCCATTCTTTCGAATATCTGCGCACGATTTCCCACCTGCGTCCCAGAACGAATACTTTTCAGGCAGTATTCCGGGTTCGCTCACTGATTGCATATGCCATTCACACATTTTTTATGGAAAGGGGATTTGTCTACGTGCACACGCCTCTCATCACCGGAAGCGACTGTGAGGGAGCGGGTGAAATGTTTCAGGTAACGACAATGGATCTGAACAACATTCCCCGGACAGAGGGCGGAGAGATTGACTTTTCACAGGACTTTTTCGGCAAGGCTACCAATCTCACCGTCAGCGGACAGCTGAATGTGGAAACATATGCGTTTGCATTTAAGAATGTATATACTTTCGGCCCTACTTTCCGGGCAGAGAATTCCAATACCACCAGACATGCGGCGGAATTCTGGATGATCGAGCCCGAGATGGCCTTTGCGGATTTAAAGGATGATATGATGCTGGCGGAAGGTATGCTGAAATTTGTGATTCGCTATGTGCTGGATCATGCTCCCGAGGAGATGGCATTCTTTAACCAGTTTGTGGATAAGGGACTGATTGAGAGGCTGGAGCATGTGGCAAATTCCGACTTCGGTCATGTTACTTACACGGAAGCCATCGAGATTTTGGAGAAGCATAACGACTCTTTTGATTACAAAGTGCACTGGGGCTGCGATTTGCAGACAGAACACGAGAGATATCTGACAGAGGAAGTATTTAAGCGCCCTGTTTTTGTCACGGATTATCCGAAGGAAATCAAAGCGTTCTACATGAAACTCAACGAGGATGGAAAGACGGTTGCGGCCATGGATTGTCTGGTTCCCGGAATCGGGGAAATCATCGGCGGAAGTCAGCGTGAGGACAAGCTGGAAGTCTTGGAGCAGAGGATGGAGGAGCTGGGCCTGAATAAGGAGGATTACGATTTTTATCTGGATCTGAGGAGATACGGCTCCGTGAGACATGCGGGCTTTGGGCTGGGCTTTGAACGGTGTGTGATGTACCTTACGGGTATGGGCAATATTCGTGACGTCATTCCCTTCCCCAGAACCGTTCATACCTGCGATTTATAAAAATACAGTGAAAAAGTGCCGCCTGCGGCACTTTTTTTGCATAGGAAATTCTTCGGATTCTGCTTAAAATATAGAGTTTGTGAAGCCGATCGGATGAGAGCGGGAGTGCATTTTTTATAATTCCTTAAGGTTTTTGGGGGTGAAAAAACTGGAAAAGTATGTTATGCTCTTGAGTATGAAAAAAAAGAAAAAAAGAATCAGGAAAATGAGGATGCTTACCTTGCAAAATACAGCGGGATGTTCTCCGATGACTC
>ERZ808037.1194-NODE-1194-length-18229-cov-10.938629_pt1 | contig 18229 bp, 14 predicted proteins | sample MGYA00380190_ERZ808037 | MGnify/ENA primary metagenome ERZ808037 (study PRJEB31490, sample SAMN06133399) | mouse gut metagenome | isolation source: J9 | host: mice | place: China: Chengdu | collected 2015-05 ... | reverse complement strand
ACAACCCTTTAACGACTTCTTACGACAGCGTGTGTCGCCTTATATCCACCCCCTGAAGTGGGTGGTTTTACGGCGACTGGTGATAAAAAACCCAAGTTGACTTGGGTTTTTTATTGTTTAAAGTTTGGCACTCATCAACCTTAACCCCAAACCAATAAACACCACCCCACTTATCTTATTCAGCCAAACCTCAATGCTTGGATTTTGTCTCAGCTGCTCACTAAATCGTGCTGCTAGCAGTGCTAAGCTTACGCACCACACCACACTTGTGGCCGCAAAGCTTAATCCTAGCAAAGAAAAAGACAACATCGCATAACCATAACTGGGATCGATAAACTGGGGGAAGAAGGCTAAAAAGAACAAGGCTACTTTGGGATTAAAGACATTGGTCAATACCCCTTGCTTGTAAATTTGCCATGGATTGACTCCCTGCTTTACCTCAGGCACAACTCCTTCGGATAGCTGATCAGCAACTTGCGTGCTATTGTTAGCTTTGGGCCATAACAGCCTTATTCCCAAATAGCACAGATACAGTGCCCCTATATATTTGACCACAGTAAAAGCCAGTGGATAACTTGCCAACAGTACAGACAAGCCAAGCGCCGCTAACAAGGTATGCACTAAGATACCAGAGGTAATGCCTAACGCTGAAAACACGCCTGCTTGTGGCCCTTGTGAGATACTCCGCATAATAATATACAAGCTGTCTGCACCTGGAGTTAAATTTAGCAGCAAGCCTGCTGCCAAAAATCCCCAATAATTCTCGATACCAAACATCATTAAATCCTTTTAACTGGCTATCCGTTTTATGCGGCTTGAATGGCCGCCAAGATTTGTTTTTTTAACACCAAATACTGTTGGCTGTCCAAAAAGCCTTCCGACTTAGGAATGACGAAGTGTTCGGTTAACTGAGCGGGCTCACCCTTCAATACATAGAGATGGTCGGAGAGATAAATCGCCTCATCAATATCATGGGTAATAATCAAACAGGTTAATTCCAAACGCTTTTGGAGCTGACTAAACCAGTGATACATCTCATCTTTGGTTACAAAGTCTAAGGCGGAGAATGGCTCATCAAGTAGCATAATCGGGTTATCGCTTAAGTAAGTGCGCAGTAAAGCTGCTCGCTGACGTTGACCACCCGATAAGGTCTGTGGATACTGATGCTCCAACCCCTGAAGGCCAAAGTGAGCCAGTTGCGGTGTTACAACCTCTTCAATCTTTGCCTTACTGTAACCCTTTAAAGTAAGCGGCAGGGCAATGTTATCGAACACACTCTTAAACGGCAGCAGTAAGTCTTTTTGAAGCATATAGCCTACTGTACCTGCCTGCCCTGTGGTCTCAACCCCGTTTATCCAGACCTCTCCAGAGGTAGGCGTAAGCAACCCTGCTGCAATATTAAACAGCGTGGTCTTACCAACCCCACTGGCACCAACGATACTTACCACATCATTTTTAGTCACTGCCATATTTAAGTTTTTAAATATAGGCTTTTGCTCAAAGGCATGGGTAATTTCTTTTAAAACAAGTACCTTATCCATTACTAATACAGCTCACTTTATCGGATACTGGGTCAAGACAACAGGATGTAATTAGAATAAAACAATTACAGATAATCGTTACTAACACCCGCTTGAGGCGGAAGTGGTTTTTCTAACAGACCGTTTTTATAAACCCAGTCATAAAACCTATCCCAACGGGCATAATCAAACTTACCCCAATCACCCTCTTCATCTAAATACTGAGTTGAGATATATTTTTGACTGGCAAGCGCAAGCTCTTTATTGGTCTCAGGCGCATGCTTTACTAATATCTCCGCCCCTTCTTCAGGGTTATTTGCCGCATAGATATAGCCTTGCTTCATTGCTGCCAAGGTCTTTTTCACCAGCTCTGGATTGGTTTGCAGCAGCTTATTATTAGTAATAATTACTGGGGCATAATAATCAAAGCTTAGCTCATAGTCCTTTAAGAAGAAAAAGCTGGTATCTACATCTTGAAGCTGTGCATGAATACCATCCCAGCCATAGTAAGCTAAAATATAATCAAATTGATTCATTCTTAAAGCCACGGTAGCATCTGTCGCCTCGCCTGGAATTTTCACCAGCTCACTCCCTACGATATGAGCCACAGTCGCATCATCAATAGGATCTTCCCAGGTTGAGTAACGTTTGCCGTTTAAGTCTTTTGGCGACTTAGCTCCCAAAGATTTTAAGCTCAAAAGTCCTGCTGGGTTGTGCTGCAAAATTGCTGCTACGGCAGTAATAGGTACGTCTTTGGCCAATCTTGAAGTCATATTTGACTGGAAGTACACCCCAAAATCTGCTCTATTATTGGCCACTAGAGTTGAGGCACTGTCTTCACTAGGTTGAACAATTTTGACCGCCAAACCTTGATCCGCGAAATATCCTTTTTCTTGGGCCACATACAGACCCGTATGATTGGTATTGGGCACCCAGTCTAATGAGATCACAACTTCTGTAAGACCATCCTCACCTTGTTTGGCACTATCCGCTTTTGGCTGACAGGCCACTAAGCTTAGCGCCATAATCACAAGTAACGATAGCATAACCATAGAATACAAATTGTTGGCTTTAATACGACTTGAGCTTAAAATTGCCACTATGAATCCTCTTTTAAATTATTTTATAACCTCTTTTAAATTATTTTATAAATAGTTATGACGTAATACTCGTCTCTCCAACCATTTCACCAATCCGATAAGCAAAATCGTTAGGAAACTGATTAAAAAAATCACTGCAAACATACTGTCTAAATCATAAGATTTACGGACACGGGTCATATATACCCCTAGTCCATGATATCCCCCTAGCCATTCAGCAATAACTGCTGAGATTAGGGCATAGGATAAAGCTACTTTTAAACCAGTAAAAAATGAGCCCATGGCTGAGGGTATTTTCAAATGGCGATACAGCTGATACTTCGAAGCCTTCATCGACTTAAAGAGGTTTAAATGCTCACGGCTGAGAGACTGATAGCCATCCACTAAAGCAATGGTTATCGGAAAGAATACCGCCAAAACAACCAAAACCACTTTAGGAGTAATCCCATACCCTAGCCAAATAATTAATAACGGGGCTATGGCAATGGTGGGAATGGTTTGGTTCAACAAAATAACAGGATAAATCAGCTCTTTCATGGTCTTCGATAAATCCATTAGGATCGATAATACAAAGCTGATGATAAGACCAATCGCTGTTCCTATAAAAGCTGTCGCTAAGGTGTACTTGGCATGCTCCATCAATAATGGAAAGTCTTCAATAAAGGCCTCAACAATCTGCAGCGGCGAAGGTAATAAATAATCAGGTATTACCTCTAACGACACACACATCTGCCAGAACACCAGTATTAAAACAACTAAGATATGACTTTTTATTAGACTAATAATCTGTCTACTAACTTGCGGTCGCTTTTGTACAGGGGGCATTATTAAGAATCTCAGTAAAATCAACAAAAGGGCAATAACACTTACTTAAATGCAATGCTTAGGATTTTAGCAAAATAATACGGCCATTGGCGGATTTAACAAAGCTTTATTGTAGGATTTTAAGCCGCTTATTTACTCGTTATCGAGTATTGTAGGATTTGAGGTAATAAAAAAAGCCCCCAACACTAATGTGCTGAGGGCTTTTTGATTTACGAGTAGCTATATCTAAAGCTAGCCTGATAATTAAGCAGGAGCTTGGCCAACCACGTGTAACGCCTTAACGTTAACGAACTCTTTGATACCAAAGCCACCATGCTCACGACCAAAGCCAGAGTTTTTCACACCACCGAAGGGAAGACCTGGGTGTACTAAACTATAGCCATTGATATAAACCATACCTGTATCGAAGTATTTGGTTGCTAAGCGAATGGCCTTGTTTTCATCTTTTGAGAACACACCACCGCCTAGACCGTAGCGACTATCATTAGCGATACGGAAGGCATCTTCTTCATCTTTGGCACGAATTAAAGAGGCAACGGGACCAAATAGCTCATCTTTATAAGCCGGCTGGTCTTCAGTAATGTTCTCTAAAATGACTAAAGGATGGAAAGCACCTTCTTTCGATAAGCTTGAATCAAGCTCACTGCTATAAGCGATTTTCGCCCCTTTATCGATACTCTCTTGCATTTGCTGTTGCAAGGTATCACGCTGCTTTGTACTAGACATAGGGCCTACATCTGTAGACTCTTGCATTGGATCACCTACACTGTAGCCTTTAAATTTCTCAATAAGTAGTTCACGGAATTTATCATAGACAGAGTCCACTACTACGAAGCGTTTTGCTGCCACACAAGTTTCACCATTGTTGTACAGTCTAGCGTAAGCACAAGTTGCTGCCGCCAGTTCTAAGTCAGCATCATCAAGGACGATGAACGCATCGTTTGAGCCCAGCTCCATAACGGTTTTCTTCAGAACTTTTGCAGCTTGTTGGGCAACCACTGCCCCTGCTTTATCACTACCCGTTAAGGTCACACCACGAACTTTATCATTTTCAATAATTTGCTCAGATTGATCATGACTGACGATTAGGGCACGGAATAAGTCATTAGGTAGGTCCGATTCGTGTAGGATTTTTTCAATCAATAATCCAGAGCCGGTTACGTTAGAGGCGTGCTTTAATAAGATGCTGTTTCCTGCCATCAAGTTAGCGATAGCATAGCGAATCACTTGGTAAGCGGGATAGTTCCAAGGCTGAATACCATAAATGATGCCGATTGGCTGATAAGTGACGATACCTTTTTTAATCCCTTCTAGGTCACGCTCGTCATCAGCTAGGGCTGCTATACCTTGATCGGCAGTAAAGTCACAAATGCTTTTACACAAATCAACTTCTTGCAGACTATGAGTATAGGTTTTACCTCGCTCCTCAGTCATCAAACGTGCCAACTCTTCTTTATACTCAACCAGTTTTTCGCCGATTGAACGAATAACTTTGGCTCTATTTTCTGGCGTCTCTTCTCGCCATTTTAAAAACGCTTCATGAGAGGCATCGATGATGCTATTAACTTCTGAATCACTCATATAGCTATATGACGTGATTTCTTCACCGGTGGCAGGGTTTATAGTAGTAATATCTGACATAGTGATATCCTTATTTATTATGCTAGTAAGTTTGTTATTAGTGGTCGTATCTGTTTATATTGACATTAAACCTTACTATTTAATTTAGCGACCTTAACTGAGTAACCATTAATTTAGTGACCAATTTTTTTGTTCTTTGACCCTTACTAGCATAACAACTATAAAGCCTCTTAGCTTTATGAGGATGTAAACAACTGTCATGGATATGTTAAAAAATCTTAATCTACAACCCTCTGATTTAATTAAAATAAATGGCTGATTTTATGCACTTCATCTTCACCAGCTTCTTCATCTGCCACCACTTGACGCGCCACGTGCATAATCAGTTGACGTAGCCATCTGTGTGCAGGATGATGTTGTAGTAAGGGCGACCACGCCATAGTCAGCTCAAACTCAGGGATAAAAAATGGCGGCTCTTTTAACACAATACTGTCATTATTGGCCTGCATTCTCGCTACTCGAGTTGGTAAGGTCGCAATCAAATCTTTGTTGGCGGCAAGCATCGCTGGCATTTGATAGTGACGAGTGAAGACACTAATCTGTCGCTTTTGACCCAAACGCTGTAATGCTTGGTCAATAGAGCCCAGACCACCTGACTTATCTGGGTTCACCCCAAAGCCAACCCCCATACCGGTTTTAGATACCCAGACGTGCTGCGCTTTTAGATAGTTTTTGAGGTTAAAGCGATGCGCATAAGGACTATCAGCAGATAGCAAACAACTAAAGGTATCACGCCACACCAGTACTTGGTGGAAGCTTTGTGGTATCTCGTTAAAGCGGTTAATGGCTAAGTCCACTCGCCCCTGCTCCATATCGCGATAAGACACATCCGACGGGGTTAAGAAGTCTAAAATGACATTGGGAGCTTCCGAACGCAAAGCCTTAACCAAACGAGGCACTAAGGTGGCTTCAGCATAGTCAGAGGTCATAATTCTAAACACACGAGAAGTGGTATAGGGTCTAAACTCGGTACGCGGCTCTAGCAGTTGAGATAGCTCAGCCAGTATTTCACGAACTCGTGGCTGAAGCTCTAAAGCGCGTTCTGTAGGGGTCATACCTTCTGATGATCGAACCAACAACGGATCGTTAAATAACTTACGTAAACGACGCAGGATGTTACTCATTGCAGGCTGAGTGATGCCCAATTGCTCGGCTGCACGGGTGACGTTTTTTTCACGCAACAAAACATCTAAATTAACCAATAAATTTAAATCAACCCTTTGTAAATTCATAACACTCTCTGTGATTAGTACGCCCAAGACTGCCTATAACAATCAAGTTTATTAGCCAGTTTTATTAATAAGGTTAGCCCCTAATCCTATTTGGTATTTTTTAGGATTATGATTAAAGATGATGAGCAATCCCCAAAAAAACATGACTTTTTATTTGACAGTTATTGACACCGAAGAAGTAACTTCTGTGGCATAAAAAAGTAAATATATCAAAAAAACAGCGCTGAAATGAGGTGAGCCATCTACTCACTTTTTGAGTCAGTTTATACCAACCTCATTCAAAAACCCCATTATTCAAGGCTCATACGGTAATTGAAAAAGGGTACAAAACCCCCTTCAACCCTATATATCCATTATACTATAATTTAAATAAATACCCAAGATAACCTTCATAAACTAGATAAATTTAAGTAATGTGGTTATAGTGTTTATCAAGTGTTAAGGGCAAGTGTTATTACACTACAACTTAAGTCAATCTCAATGAGCTTCATGGAAGATTATAAGAACGGCTTAAGAAAAGAACATTAGCAATACACTAAAATTTTTTACTAGGCCACAGCTACCATAGCTTTAACCCAGTATTAGAAAGTGAGTTAAATAAAAGCCTCTTTAATTTTATTTAATAATAAAATAGTAGAAGCCTTTATTTCACCTAACCCATCCCCAATCAAGGAGACAATTGATGTCAACTTATAAATCAGCTATTGACCATATCCGTGAAATCAAAGCAAAACATGGCAACTGGCAGAACATCAGCGAATCTGATGCTGCACGTATGATGGTTCAAAACCGTTTCAAAACTGGTCTTGATATCGCCAAATACACTGCTGCTATCATGCGTAAAGATATGGCAGAGTATGATGCCGATCACTCTAAGTACACTCAGTCTCTAGGTGCATGGCATGGTTTTGTTGCTCAACAAACTATGTACGCTAAGAAAAAATACTTCGGTACTACTGAAAAAACATACATCTACCTATCAGGTTGGATGGTTGCAGCACTTCGTTCAGAGCTAGGTCCTTTACCTGACCAATCAATGCACGAAAAAACAACTGTTCCTGCTCTAATCGAAGAAATCTACACTTTCTTACGTCAAGCAGACGCTAAAGTATTAAACGACTACTTCCGTGAGCTAAACGCTGCTAAAGAAGCGGGTCAAGACACTACTGAAATCGAAGAAAAAATCAACAACTTTGATTCACACGTTGTGCCAATCATCGCTGACATCGACGCAGGTTTCGGTAACGAAGAAGCAACTTACCTACTAACTAAAGCTATGATCGAAGCTGGTGCTTGTGCTATCCAGATCGAAAACCAAGTATCAGACGCTAAGCAGTGTGGTCACCAAGCTGGTAAAGTAACTGTACCACATGAAGACTTCATCTCTAAGCTAAACGCTATCCGTTATGCATTCTTAGAGCTAGGTGTTGACGACGGTGTTATCGTTGCCCGTACTGACTCTGAAGGTGCTTCACTAACTCAGAAAATCCCAGTATCTGAGCAACCAGGTGACTTAGCTTCTAAATACATCGACTTCATCGACGTTGAAGAAATCGACATCGCTGATGCTAAAGAAAACGATGTACTATTAAAGCGTGATGGTAAACTAGTTCGTCCAGTTCGTCTAGCAAACGGTTTATACCAGTTCCGTGAAGAAACTAACATCGACCGCGTTGTACTTGACTGTGTAACTGCTCTAGAAAACGGTGCTGACCTTCTATGGATCGAAACACCTACTCCAGACGTTGAACACATCAAAATGATGGTTGACCGTATTAAAGAACAGCGTCCAGAAGCTAAGCTTGTATACAACAACAGCCCATCATTCAACTGGACTCTAAACTTCCGTAAGCAAGTTATCGCTAAGTGGGAAGAAGAAGGTAAAGACGTATCAGCATACGACAAGAACAACTTGATGAGTGCTGACTATGATGGTACTGAGCTTGACGCTGCTGCTGACTTAGCTGCGAAGAACTTCCAGAAAGATGCTTCACGTGAAGCGGGTGTATTCCATCACTTAATCACTCTACCTACTTACCACACTACAGCTCTTAGCGTTCACGAACTTGCTAAAGGCTACTTCGGTGAAGACGGCATGCTTGCTTATGCAGCTGGCGTACAACGTAAAGAAATCCGTGAAGGTATCTCTTGCGTTAAGCACCAAGCAATGGCTGGTTCAGACTTAGGTGACGACCACAAAGAGATCTTCTCTGGTGACAACGCACTTAAAGCTGGCGGTGAGAAAAACACAATGAACCAGTTCTAAGAACTCTTTATAAAAGATTCTTAGTTCCTCATTGAACAAAAAGTCGCTCTAACTTCGGTTAGGGCGACTTTTTTTATGTTTCAAAAAACACTTTCCCCTTACGCCTACCCTCTGCATGTCATAAATCTGTCACCTTAATACGCTTGTTATTATTGTTGACATATCTTAGGATATTCCATATCTATTAAATCTCTTCTATCTAATGGCTTAGATTAAAAAATTATTAACCATAATAAGTACTTATATACCCTCTTCTATGAGTTGAGACTCAAGGACACATCATGCAAGAAATTGAACTTAAGTTTTTAGTACCCGAATATAAAGTCGACTCCCTTATGCGTCAGGCTAAAATCAAGTCATCTAATACTACCCAGTTAGCCGCACATTACTACGATACCGCCGATAATATTTTAGCCCAGTCGGGTATGGCTCTAAGAATTCGTAAAGAAGGGGATACTTGGGTACAGACTTTAAAGTCCAATGGCGATGGCATGGCCTCTCGTGGTGAACAAAACAACATTCTCGATGAGGCTCAAGTTAATGAAGCCATCAAGGCCAATGCCTTATATCCTGATCTGTCTGTTTATGAGGATTTGGACATAGAAAAGATGGTATTAACCTCGAGCGAAGAAGAGGTTTCAGATAAGTTAAACCGCCTTTATATCACCGATATTGAGCGCACCACCCGACTTATCAGAGGTGAGACGGGACTGATTGAAATGGCTTATGATGAGGGCACGGTCATCCACGGCGAAGACTCACAAATTAGTAAGCCTATATTAGAGTTAGAGTTTGAGCTAATAGAAGGTGATGTTTCATTCTTATTTGAAGTAGCTAAAACTTGGGCGAAACGTTATAACCTCTGCTTATCTACTGTCACCAAAGCAGAGCGTGGCGGTTTGATGCTGGCAGGCAAAGAGCATGCTGAAGCCACCAAAGCCGATTTAAAGAAGTTGGCTTTAAATAAAAAAATGAGCCAGCCTCAGTTTATGCGCGCAGTGATTCACAACTGCATGATACAAATTCTACCTAACGTTAGTGCTATTGCTGCAGGCAGCACTGATGGTAATCACGTCCATCAACTGCGAGTGGGCATTAGACGACTGCGTACTGCCTTAAAATTCTTTGAAGGGTTTTCCTCACAGTTAAATCCTGAATGGGCCCCCATTTTAAAACAGACCTTTGGCTTATTGGGTGAATACCGTGACCATGAGCTGTTACAAACCAGAACCCAGCCTATGCTAGAGAGCAAAGGTGCGCCTTATGTTGACTGGTCAACAGAGCGTGGCTCTATTAAGATTAAGCCTATTGATGCCATTAGAGCGCCTGATTTTCAAATAGCACTACTTGAATTAATTGAATATATCATGAGTCCTGCTAAGAAGGACAAGCCTCAAAGCAAAGGCAATGCTAAGCAGCAAACTGTAAAAATCCTAGAGTCGCTATACAAAAAAATAAGCAAAGCCAGTGATCAGTTTGCCTCATTAAATATAGAAGCACAGCATGATGTCAGAAAGCGGCTAAAGAGCTTGCGCTATATTAGTGAGTTTGTCAGCCCTATGTACAAAAAGAATAAAACCAAAGCTTTCTTACAGCACTTAGAACCTGCTCAAGAGCTTTTAGGGGACTATAATGATGATATCGTTGGCCAAGCTTTTTATAGAAAAAAAGCCCAGACTGACCCTGCAGCTTGGTTCGCTGTTGGCTATTTTACTGCCCAAGAAAGCCATGCTGCTTTAGAGTGCGCAGAGAGTCTCAAAATAATAAAAGACGCTCCTAAGTTTTGGTAAACTTAGTTCTTATTGAACTATTAACCAATCAAATAAAAGTCTATGTGAAATAAAAAAAAGCTTGTCCTTGGCTTCCCGCTAAGAATAAGCTTTTTTTATTTAGAGCCACAAATTAACTTTCTACAATCTCAACTGGTGTGCCTTCTTCCACCTGATCAAATAGCCATATCAGCTCCTCATTACGCATACGCACACAGCCATGTGAAAGAGGTATGCCCATTTGTTCTGTGTCTGGAGTGCCATGAATATAGATGTAACGCTGATAGGTATCACAACAGCCTTCATCGTTCTCGCCTTTATTATTTCCCTCTTCACAGCCGCTCAGCCAAAGTATACGACTTAAAATCCAGTCTCGCTCAGGATACTCCTTACCTAGCTGCTCATCATATATCTCACCAGTGGCTACTCTGCCCACGAAGACACTATTTATAGGAGCATCACCTCCTATTTTGTTGGCAATGAAATGTTTTCCTAATGGCGTACAGCCACTGCCCTCTTGGCTGCCTATGCCATTTTTTGCTGTTGAAACGATAAATTCATGCGTGTCACAATTACCTTGCGCATTAGGAAGGCTTAAAGTTAAGGTCTGTTTGGCGATATTAACAATAATTTTTGGCGTGATCTTTTCGAATATTTTTAAATTTGGCATGTTCTTGACTCTTATTATTAGATTATTAAAATTTACATTTGGAAGTATTTGGGAAACTTATGTGCAACGAAAGGTTGTAACTGAAGTAAATCGCCCTTATGATAACTATAAATAATTCATAGTAGTAGGTCTTATGACAGCTCTTTTACCCACCCGCGTGTCACTTTATGATTTTCTATTTGAAGATACTTTACCTATCGATGCCGTCTTTGCAGATATAGGTAACGTCTCAATACCTCAAGCCCGAGTACTCATTCAAAATGGCATTCAGGCTATCATTAGTGGACTTATGGCTTATAACCAACAACACGGTGGAGAGGCTGTCCTAAAAAAGCTATTGAGCCGCAGTCAAATCAAAGAGCTGCGTAAATACAATGCTTTCAATCTAAAGACCATGAATGCAACCCATCAAAATGGTAATGCTATCAATGATACCCTGTTTGGCTCAACTGAAATACAAAAGTTGATATGCCAAAAGCTTGCTGAGCAGACTCAATTAACAAGCAGTCAAGTACGTCCGTTATTCGGGGCGTTAAGCTTAATTTGCTTAAGAGAAATAGCCATATTAGCAGATTATGCACAATTAGATGCCCAAGAAGTTGACTGCTGGTTTGGGCTACAACCCCAGTTTTTTGAGTTGAATCGTATTGAAATAAATAAGCTAGATGAGCGCGGTAATGCTAACAATAAACTGCTAGCTGGTGAACTGCCTAATTTTGATACAAATTGGCATCAAATAACCGGCTATAAACAGCCTGCCATAACCTCCTCCAATCCTGCAGAGCAAATCCCGCATTACGCCAAAGTGATTGGTCGAAACCATCAGACCCCTTTAGCTCATAGCTTATCTGCTGACAATAGTCAGCTTATTGTCGATAACGCTAATAACAGTGATGTCTTAACTTTTGGGGCTATGTCTAACATTAACCTGCCTTACCAGCGCTGGTTATTACAGTTGGCTAAGATTTCAGATATTTATCTAAGCCGTAAACGTCTAAAAGTATCTCCAGAACCTGTGCAGCCCCCCTCTAGACCGTTTGTTAACTTTGGTTTTTTGGATACAAATAACAATAAGCAAAATCAAAACGTCTCTAGCAGCCTAGATTCTGAGCAAGGCAGTATTCCTTTTTGGAGAAACCCTGTGCTCATATTATTAGTACTGGTAATTGGCGGATTAAGCTTAATGGCGGTGGGTAAATACCAATATAAAAAATCTAAAGCTATCGACACTCCAGTTGAAATCAAAAAAATGAAAGCTTAACTCAAACTTATCACTAACCTTAAAATCAAACATCAAAAAAAAGTGCAAGCCTAATAGCTTGCACTTAATATTAATCTTCGGATGATTTGAGATAAATTAATTATAGTTGATCAATGGCCATTTGAGTCAATACACGACCTCGTGCGGTTCTTAGCACATAGCCTTGCTGGATTAAATACGGCTCAATGACATCTTCTAAAGTGCCTCTATCTTCAGCCATTGCCGCAGCGATAGCCTCCACCCCAGCAGGACCTCCATCAAATCGGGCATGAACCATCTCAATATAGCGTCTATCTAAGTGGTCCAAGCCTCTTCTATCTACCGCAAGCATATCTAAAGCACTATCAGCGATATCACCGGTGACCTTGCCGTTAGATTTCACTTCAGCATAATCTCGAACTCGGCGTAATAAACGGTTGGCTATACGAGGCGTACCACGAGAACGTCTGGCCACTTCGACGGCACCTTCCGCCGTCATTTCCACATTCATCAACCGCGCTGAACGGCTCACAATAGTAGTCAAATCTTCAATATTATAAAACTCTAGGCGCTGCACAATACCAAATCTATCTCGTAATGGAGAGGTCAGTAGACCTGCTCTCGTTGTCGCAGCTACCAAAGTAAAGGGCGGTAGATCCAGCTTAATAGAACGAGCGGCCGGTCCCTCACCAATCATGATATCCAACTGAAAGTCTTCCATTGCTGGATATAGGATCTCTTCAATAACCGGACTTAGACGATGAATCTCGTCAATAAATAACACATCGCCTTCTTCAAGATTGGTCAGCATAGCAGCTAAGTCACCAGCTCGCTCGAGCACTGGACCTGAGGTTGAGCGTAAATTACCACCCATTTCACGTGCAATGATGTTGGCCAATGTGGTCTTACCCAAACCAGGAGGGCCAAAGATTAGAGTATGGTCTAAGGCCTCTTGTCTCCGCCGAGCTGCTTCAATGAAAACCTCCATCTGCTCACGTACAACTGGCTGACCAATGTACTCTGCCAGTGTCCCTGGGCGAATATTGCTATCCACCACATCATCTTGACGCTCTAAAGGATTAATCAGTCTATTTTCCATAATCTATTATAAACAACCTTATAAAATAACTAGCAGATAGCGCATCTAAATTTATTCAAAAATATTTATTTAAAAACTTAGTTTAATCAAAAACATATGGACAAAAAAATACGCTGAAGTAGTGTCTTAAGATATTAATTATATATCATAAACACTACTTTAGCGTAAGCCTTAAAGTTAGAAACTATTTTAAGGTGTTAATTATGCTGCAGCATGAAAGTGCTTTTTTAGAACTTCAAGACAACGCGTAATTTTTGCTGGTTGTTGCTCACGATCTAAAGTAACTGCATATAGAACGAAGTGTGGTAATGCATATTCAGGAATTACTTCTACCAACTCACCAGAAGCCAATTCTTTTTGAACATCAAGTGACATGACACGTACTAGGCCATGACCTTCTTTAGCTAAAGTAGTCGCTAAGAAGACGTTATTGGTCTGAATTCTAGAAGGCACTTTAACACGGTTCTTTTTACCAGTTTCAATGCTGTTGAAGTCCAAGGTATTAGGATCTTTCATTAAATCAATGCTGATAAGCTGATGATTAACCAAGTCTTTAGGCTTAGTAATCTTCTCATGCTGTCTTAAGTAATGAGGAGATGCTACCAACATTTGCTTAACTTCAGCTAGCGGATAAGTCGCTACAGAGCTGTCTTTAATCTGTGGGCTCATACGAATAGCAATGTCAGCACGCTCATCGATCATATCGATATAATGGTTATCTGCTAGGAAATGAATGCTTAAATCATCATGAGCAGACATCCAAGTAGATAAAGCTGGAAGAATATGGTTAACCCCTAATTCAGGAGTAGTTGCAATTCTTAAACTACCTGCTAACTCGTCACGTAGTTGGTTAACTTTTATACGACCTTGATCTGCTGCGGCAACAACATCTTTAGCAGATTCATAGAAGCTAGCACCCGCTTCCGTTAAACTTAACTTTCGAGTAGATCTATGTAATAAGACTACGCCTAGATCTCTTTCAAGTGATCTGATTTGTTGGCTTACAGCACTGGTGGTGATACCTAACTGTCTAGCTGCCCCACTAAATGAACCATGGCCGACAACACTGGCGAATACCGCCATGCCTCTTAAATTGTCTAACATCATTCTTAATACCTAACATATAAAGTAAGTAGCATAGTATAACGTATTTAAACAGACAAATGTTGAGAAAGTGCAGACAAATATTAAGTTTTTCCGTTTTTTAAGTTTACTTTTTGTGAAAACTAATTGTAGAAACTTTGCAGCAGGCGTAAATAATAGAAAAATGACTATTCAGCATCGGTCAAAAGCTTCAAATTAACTATTTCCCCTTTAGAATCATGGATTAGCCTTTGCATAACCGGACTCTGAATAAGGAGTTCTTTAGCATAATCTTTCGCTTTGACTTCACGCAGCTTTTGTCTGTTTTGTGGAAGTAAATCTTCATTATCAGAATTGAGAGAGGTGTCGACAGCAATCGATACTTGTGCCCCAAATTGTTCCCCCAAATGATTGGCTAAATGCTTAAAAATACTTTGCATATTTTTAGTATCAAAGGCAACTTTAAAGACACTTTCTCCGGATATTTCGCCAGTCATTACCCCTTGTCTTGCCATAGCAAGTTGGTCATAGGCCAATGCACCTACGTCCCTGGCAGTCTGTAACCAGTAATCCCATTTCTCAGGCGTCCACTCTCCCACCAACTCCATCGGAGCACACTTTAATAATGAGCGTGGATCTTCAGCTGAAAGCTGCGAATGAGTTTCGCTTTTAGCAGATTGGTTAGTTGCGGGTGATGAAGGGACCTGATTCTGATCAGAAGAAGTTTCACTTGTTTCTAAAAACGTTTGTTGTTCAGCCGTTATACCGTCCGATTCCGCATCTACTGATTGAATAGGATTAGTATCGCGATGCGGAACCAAAGATTTTAAATCACTTTTGTCCGTAAATAAAGCATTTAATTGAGAATCAGACTCAGAATCAATATTATTTGTGGCGGTGTCTGTCAGATTACTTGCATCACTTTCTATCTGGTTATCTAAACTCTCAATTTGAGTCTCTGTATTACCTGATTCAGGGCCATAACCCTCCAGATCTTGCTTATAATCTTCAGTCTGAGTTATCTCTTGTGAACCTAAGCTTTCAGCTGTCGATGGAGCAAAATCCTGGTAGTTATTAGGGTTTTCATCAGCTTTAGTTTCAGTTTCAACTGCTAAAGGCGGCTCATTAATTGCTTCATGAGCAGGGGTATCACTAACCCCTTCACCAACTGCTGGTGCTTGCGGCTCAAAAATCTCCTGCTCTTGCTGCTCTGACTGTGGGGTTTGTTCCATCTGTTGTGGCACAGCAGGCTCAATAGTTGCAGTAGTAGCTGCTACTTGAGGCTCAGCAACTGTAGGCACTTCATTAATCGCTAGCGGTCTGAATGCTAACAACCGCAATAGACACATCTCTAAAGCTTGAAGCGGAGTATTGGCCAGCTTAATCTGCTCTCGCCCTTGGATAATAATCTGATAATAAAGCTGCAGCACATCTGCAGTAATGGTATTGGCCAGCTGTTTGATTTGCTCAGCTTGTTTGTCATTGACGTTTAACGCCACGTTTGGCAATAGCTGCACCATAGCAATTTTATGCAGTAGTTCTGCTAGTCCATCAAACATACTGCCGGCATCGACCATCTGTGCCCGTATTTGTTCAATATGGACAGAGACTGATTCTGTATTGCCCTGATAGATATCTAATAGCAGCTTTACCAAGTCTGCATTATCAATTAGCCCCAACATATCATTAACCGTCTCATCAGTTAATGAGCCTTGACCAAAAGCAATGGCTTGATCAGTTAAGGATAAGGCATCCCGCACTGAACCTTTGGCAGCATTGGCCAATTGCCAAAGTGCAGGCTGAGTAAAGCCAATGCCTTCTTGGGTCAATAAATTAGCAATGTGATCGCTTAGCGCTTGCTGCGGCAAAGGACGTAACACAAACTGCAGACAGCGGCTAATAATAGTAATCGGTAACTTTTGAGGATCTGTTGTAGCGAGCAAAAACTTGACGTGCGCAGGGGGCTCTTCCAAGGTTTTTAACAAAGCATTAAAACTGTGCGTAGACAGCATGTGCACTTCGTCAATCAAGTAAACCTTATAACGACCTTGGGTTGGAGCATAAGGCACATTATCAATAAGCTCTCGAGTGTCCTCAACTTTAGTACGTGAGGCCGCATCAATCTCAATCAGATCAATAAAGCGACCTTGATCAATGGCCACACAGCTACTGCACACACCACAAGGCGTACTGGTAACCCCTGTTTCACAGTTTAAGCATTTCGACAAAATACGGGCAATGGTGGTTTTACCTACACCACGCGTTCCCGTAAATAAGTAAGCATGGTGTAGCCTATTATGATCAATGGCGTTAATAAGCGCTTTAGACACATGCGACTGCCCTACCAACTCATGGAAGTTTTTTGGGCGATATTTACGTGCTAAAACTTGATATTGCTGCGACATAATGGATAACCAAACCTATGATATATAATTTAAAATCTTAAAATAAACGGAAGTTTGGCCCAAGCTAGGGGTTAAGGCTTGAGCCACTTATTTATACTAACTAGCTTTTATGCTAACTAGCTTTTATGCTAATTAACTATTGGTAATAACGCTTTTCACTATCAGATAATACTGAGCCTGACTGATGATACACATCCATTAGAACCGTCACGTTACCTTGCCCATCATCGTTAGACATATCAAACCCTAAAACAAAGTACTCTTTCATCGCTGGGTCTTGAAGCTGAGCATTAATATCTAACAACAACTTTTGATGATTCTGTTGTAGCCACTGCTTTGAGTACTGCGCTCGTTGATCTAAACCATAAACAACGATGACATAGTGGTGACCAAAGTCATTGTAAGAATGCTGATGGCAAAGGTAGCCATTTAGACAGTCCTCTTTAGACCTGTTCTCATAAGCCATCATCTCTTCAATAATACTCATTCGAGTCTACATAGACTCAGCGACTAAAACTTTGACCTCTTCTAGAGGAATGGTCTGTCCTGCTTCATGACGACGTTTGGTGGCCCCATTTAGAAGCTTTTGGAAAATAGTCGCGTGAGACTGCAGCTTCTGAGTCAATTCCACTTGTTCTTGAGTTGGCTGTGCTTCAGATTGTGGGCTAGCCTGATTAATAATGTCTGTTAATCGAGTTTCAACCTTACCCAGCAGCCCTATTTCAACTAGCTTTTGCTGAACTTCTACAGCTCTTTGATAAAAAACAGGGCTGTTTAAAAACTGATGCGCCAGCTCCAACTCCCCTTTAAAGTCCTCAAAGTTGACCAACTTAGTTAAGTGATAATCAAAGTAACTCAATAAATCACTTGGGGTTTGTAGTAGATGAACCATCTGATAGAAGCTGTTTAAACTAAATAACTGTAAAACCTTCGTTTCATCATCTAAATCAAGCACACACTCTTCTTGGAAAAAGGTGCTGCCAAACTCATGCTCTACCTGATAGCCTGTGTCTTGATGGACCAAAGTTAACGAGGTAAGGCCGATGTAATGAATGTTTTGTATATCTTGAGCCTCATCTACTACAGGCAAATCTACTCTACTCATTAACTGTTGAAAGCGCTTATTAACATGAGTAGCTGCTTGCTGTCTGACTTCAGCTAGCATAGACTTTGCAACATTCGGGCTGTCAACCTCTGCCATCTGCTCATGAGCCATGACATATAAAAGCTGCTTACCTACCTTAAAGGCATAATCAAACTTACCTGCCCCAACCAACGGATCATCTTTTACCAAGTAGATAGTTGACTTCCTCCCCTCGCTAAACCGAGGGGATTCCTACCGCTAGACGGTCAAGCCCGACCGCAAGGATGTTCTTAGC
>ERZ808037.1193-NODE-1193-length-18236-cov-3.939038_pt1 | contig 18236 bp, 12 predicted proteins | sample MGYA00380190_ERZ808037 | MGnify/ENA primary metagenome ERZ808037 (study PRJEB31490, sample SAMN06133399) | mouse gut metagenome | isolation source: J9 | host: mice | place: China: Chengdu | collected 2015-05 ... | reverse complement strand
TATGAACGCTCTTCCTCATTATGAACGCTCTTCCTCATTATGAACGCTCTTCCTCATTATGAACGCTCTTCCTCATTGGAACCCGACTCACAAGCGGAAGGCGCAGAGAATGCTGCGGCATATTTCACCGCTCGTGAGTATTGGTCTCATTATAACAAAATCACGCTTGCCATGCAATCGGTGTCAGAATCCAAAATTCCCTAATCCATAGAGGACATGTCATGATGTACGATTTTCCCATTCGCCACCTTCAGCACATCCGTTGCAACCCTGCGGATGAACGCTTCATCATGGGACACGAACACCAACGTGCCCTCGTACTCGGAAAACATTTCTTCCAACGCCTCTATAGAGGGGATGTCCAGATAGTTGGTGGGTTCGTCCAGTATGAGGAGGTTCACCCGGGACACGAACAGCTTGGCAAAGGCAAGCTTGATGCGCTCCCCGCCGGAGAGCACGCCGGCTGGTTTCCTCATGTCTTTTTCAAAAAACAGCAGCCTGGACAGAATCGTGCGCGCCACCGATTCCTGTTGGATGCTGACATCCATCACATTCTCCAATAGAGTGCGGTTGTAGTCAATGGTGGACAGATTCTGCTCGAACAGTCCGATGCGGGCCCTGGGCACCACGGAAATCGTGCCAGCCCTCAAAATGGGCAGAATGTCCATCTCCATGCTTGAGCCATGTTCCAAGGCCTGTTCTTCCTTTTGCTTTGCAGTCTGCGCCACGCCTTGTCCGGCATCCACCGCTTCCCTGGCGCCATCCCTGGCGGCACAGATCAGGTGCAGCAGCGTGGTCTTGCCCGACCCGTTCTCCCCCACTATGGCCACCCGGCTGTGGTTGGCGACCTGGAAAGACGCCTCCCGGAAAAGCTCCGGGCCGCCCTCATAGGCAAAGGAAAGCCCCTCGCCCCGAATGACGAACCGATTCTCCGGCGGGTCTGTCAGGCGGAAATCCGGGCGTATCTTGGGCAGCTCCCTGGGCTTTTCTTTCACTTCCATAGCGTCTATGCGCTGCTGTACATTCTTCGCCGATTTTTCCATCTTCCGCGCCTTGGCGTCCTTGGGATGTCTGGAAAGGAAGTTCCTCAATCCCGCTTCCCGGGGCGTCATATTCTTAGGCCGTTTCTCAATCTGCCTGGCATGCTCCTTTTTCTCCTGGAACACCTTCTCCAGCCGCTTCTTCTCGGCAGTGTAATTCTCGTACTCCGTCCATTGGCGGGCCAGGGCGGCCTGCTTCTGCTCCAGATAGTCGTCATAACCGCCGTCGTATTCTGTCAGCTTTCCGTTCTCGATCTCTATGATGCGGGTGCAGATTTCGTTCAGCAGGGCGCGGTCGTGGCTGACGACCACCATGGTCTCCAAAGCGGCCAGCTTACGCTTCAGGACGGCGATTCCCCTGTAGTCTAGATTCGACGTGGGCTCGTCCAGAAAGACAATTGCCTTATCACTGGAAAACATCTGCGCCAGCCGGATGCGGGTCTCCTCCCCGCCGCTGACAGAAGGCTCCCAGACCTTGTCCTGTATCCCCATATCGCTGACTTCCTTGCCGCTCAGCTCCCAGAAATCTTCCTCCGGAAAACGTTCTTCCTGCTTTTCCGCGAACTGCCGGAAAAAAGCCACATCGCCCTCTATCTTCACCCTGCCACTGGTGGGCTCCAGCTCCCCTGCCAGCACCTTGAGCAGCGTGGTCTTGCCCGCGCCGTTGGCTCCTACCAGCCCGATTTTCTCTCCCGCGTAGACCGTCATCCTGTCGAAGCGGAATACCTCACGCTCCCCGAACTTCATCTCAATATTTTCCGCCAGGATAAGCTGTTTTGTCTGCATAAAAAATCTCTCCTTTCCGAATTCCAAAGGGAGAGATTACCGGAAACGGAGGACTTCGCCCACGCCCCCGAACACATAAGGCAGTCGCCCGGACAATTTTTACGCGGCGCAAAATACGGCAACACAAAAAAGGCCTGTCCCTTTCCTTATCCGATAATCTCTCTGACAAGCGCAGAAATCCCCTCCGCGCTTCCGGCATGGCTGCCGATACATCAGTTGAAAGTTATCGAATAATAATAATCATCAGGGTACCGCCTTTCTTCGATTTCGCAGAAGACACGCTTCACTGCCGTTCCCGCGATATATGTCAATCATACAATACAGGGCACTCGGCTGTCAAGGAAAGATTTTGGTGCGCGCGGGAAGACGGCCAGGCAGTTGAAGCATGATGCGCAAAAAATCCTGATATGAATTTTCGGCTTTCCTACTTAACATCAGGATTTCTGCTATGTCTCTATTCTTTGGGGCAGTACGCTATGCTTCCTCGGCAAACCTGTCGTAGTACTCTTTCGCCTTTTCCTCCGTCAGGTTATAACGTCTCTGGAGCTTTGCCAGAATCCGTTCCTTTGGGATCTGCTCCTCCAGGTTATCCAGAACCAGAATCTGTATTCCTTTTTCAGTTGCTTTTTCAGTTGCTTTTTCACTTGCCTCTTCCCACACTTCTTCCGCTATGCGCTGTCCTATTCCTCTCACTTTCTTCGCCTCCTTCCACAGTTCTTCATTGCCCGAAAAATCGATATACTCCGATACCACCTCCATGAAGTCCTCCTGGTGGGGATACATGATTGCGTTCAGGAAGCGCAGTAGTTCATAGCCTTCGCTCCCTTTCTCTCCAGTATACACCATATCTCCCAGTTTGATAATGACCAATGTAATCAAATCATAATTTTCTTTTTCGGTTCCGTTTACTCCGATGTTCTTCGTGTTGGCAATTTCGTAAAACGATACGCTGTAGCACTCATTCTTCGGAATATCATCACAGCATATCCAGATGCTATAGCACTTTTCCAACTGGCCATAGTCCGTACTCTCCGTGACCAGGGACAGCTGGGCGGACAGTTGCCTTGCCAGGTAATAAATTCCCCTTTTCTCCACGGGGTACCCGGGACGATAGGTCTTCTGGGGTTCCAAGTCCACATGCAGATTCACCAGCATGTCCTCGTTGGAAAGCTTCGGGTTCTTTGCGCGGAACAGCAAGTCAAACATGGAGACTTTTTCATTCAGCTGGGCAAACTCCGCGCCGTCTCCCCGCACCTGGGTGTTCGTCCTTCCCGGCGAGACCTCCTTTGTCTCAGACATAGAATCTGCCTCTATGAACTCCATGATTTCTTTCCGGCTGTATCCTTTGTACTCCTCTACGGTGTTCTGCAAGATGACCGCAAGCACTTCCTTGCTGCGCAGTATCGCCTTGCTCTGGGCATCCAGTCCGTCCATCTCTTCCGTTAGCTGCATGGCGCTCAGGGCTTCCATGCTTCCCCTGACTTTATCCATCTGCTGCCCTCCTGTACATACAGTTTCAGAACATATGTTCATTATATAGCGGGAACATATGTTTGTCAATATATTTTCCCAGGAATACATGAGAACGGCTCGCGTGGTCATCCGTCAAATGGACATAGCGTCCAAGCCCTCCGTCATTAAACACCGCCTCCTTCGCGCTCCGATATGGAATCAGCCTCCATTTCACTCCCGCAAATCCGCGCAGAAACTTCAAGCTTCGTGGGAAAGGCTGCCAAAACCGTCACGGCATACCGCATAGGGGCTAAGCGCAAATTGTGCTTGCGAGAACGGAGCAAAATAGTATAATGGAATTTAGATAATTGAATCCTGTCCTGGATTCTATCGTCTATGGCACTGGTAAAAAAGAACATCACCGTATGATCATAGAGTTTTCATAAGGAGACTGCAGATATGGAACCCTTTATCCTCTTTTGCCTGTTGACATTTATAAACACATCCATAATCATAACCGCAATAGATATTTGCCTGATGGGCTTCCCCCGCCTGCGCCTGTCAGGGAAATGCCAAAGGCCCGGATTCCTGATTTCCGCACAGAACCGAATCGACAGGCAGAACGGGCTGGAATGCTCTGCCTACGCTGCCGCATTCCTTATAAGGCATTTCGGCATGGACGCATCGGGTATGGAATTATATCCGGAAATCACCGTCAAGCGCAGGGACGGCTCGGTCTATCCCAAAGGCGTGGTAAGGCTGCTGGCGCAGCACGGATTGAAAGCCATATACTGCACCGGCAACCTCAACGCCCTGAAAAACGAAATCAGCCGGGGAAATCCCGTGATTGTCTTCATCAGAGTCCGCCCGGGCCAAAAATGGCTGCACTATGTTCCGGTGGTAGGCTATGATGAGGAAAACCTTTTTCTCGCAGATTCCCTGGCGGAACTGGCTGACAGCACCGGAAACGGCTATAACAGAAAAGTCGCGACAAAGGATTTCCTTAAGCTCTGGAATACTGCGATGCCGAAAATGCCGCTGTATAGAAACACCTTCTTTCAGGTAACCGTCCGCGATGAATAGGCCAGACTGCCGACACAAGTTCGTCACCACCGTCAATAACGGCAGCAAAATGTATCCGCCCCTCTATCTCATCCCGGTTCCCTATGAAGCGGACGGGAAGAAAATTCTCTATATCCGCGTACCGGCATCACAGGATGTGGTCCGCTGCTCCGGTAGAATATGGGACCGGTACGAGGATTCCGATATGGATATCACATACCATTCCGACGAAGTGTACCGCCTTTATGCCAGAAAACGCGGCAGTTTCTTTGTCAACAAGGTCACCCGCTTCGGCATCGATTCGCTGCGCAGCGACCTTTTGCAGCGGGCCAGGGACATGACCCGGGTACGGTTGGAAAATCATCCCTGGAAAACCATGTCCGATGAAGAGATGCTCCGCAGCGCCGGGCTGATTCTTACGGATGAATACCTGCAGATTGAGGGCATCACTTATGCCGGAATACTCCTGTTTGGCAAAGACAGCACAATCATGTCCGTGCTGCCGCAGCATAAGACGGACGCGCTCTTCCGCGTGTTCAACACAGACCGCTATGACGATAGAGATGTGGTTATCACTAACCTTATCGAGAGCTATGACAGATTGATGGCCTTTGGGCAGAAACATCTGAATGATACGTTCCATTTGGATGGCATCCAGAGCGTCAGCGCCAGGAATAACATCCTCCGGGAGATCATCTCGAACCTGCTGGCGCACAGGGATTTTTCCAACGGGTATGTGGCGAAGCTGGTCATTGAAAAGAATCGTATTTTTACAGAGAACGCCAATCTCTCCCACGGTCATGGCGCACTGAGCCTTGCTACGTTCGAGCCGTTCTCCAAGAATCCGCCTATTTCAAAGGTCTTCCGCGAAATCGGCATGGCGGACGAGCTGGGCTCTGGAATGCGCAATACCTACAAATATACCAAAATGTACTCCGGCACCAATCCCCAGTTTGTGGAGGGGGATGTGTTCCGCATCACCATTCCGCTGGCGGAAGTCGCGACTGCCACGGTGGGGCCAGATTTATCTGAAATACCAAATGGAGCAATAAATGGAGCAATAAATCTGACAGGTTCAGAAAAACGTGTGTTTGAAGCAATCCTGCAAAATCCACACATCACCCGAAAAGAGCTGACTGTACTGCTCGGTCTTGGTGAAGGAACTATATACCGTGCAATCCAAAAGCTAAAAACAGAAGGAGCCATAGAACGCATTGGTTCCAACAAGACCGGATATTGGAAAATAAATCATAGTTGACTGTATGCGTCCGCAAGCCGATCATAAAGCGGCGCGGTTCCGTTAAATCCCAAAACCGCGCCGCTGCTCATTTCTATGTAGCAGTTTCTAACCCTGTTCTCAATCCACTGACCCCTGCTCTGTTTCCTCCACCTGCATCAGATGGAACATCTGCCCCACGAAATCCCCTTTCCGGTCAGGAACCCGGAGCCCCGCATACATCAGACAGTCCCCGGAGAGCAAGGTCTTCGTCCTCCCTTCCGTCTCCTCCTTTGTCCCCGCTTCGGTCCCGCCCACTTCTTCAACCTGATAGACCGCTCCTTCGTCCAGGCCTTTCAGCCGAACCAAGAGGCTTTGCCTGCTAGGCCCGCACATCACCTGAATCCACGTCACCAGGCTTTCCTTTTTATCCTCAGACACTATCTGCCAGCAGTCATACAGATGGTTCTCCGCCGCGGAGGCAATCCGGTAATAATCTCCCTCCCGAATCAAATCATTGTACTTATGATAAAGGGCCACCTGTTTTGGTATCATATCCCTGTCTTCCTCCGGAATCTTCGTCACGTCCAGCTCATAGCCGAAAGTCCCCGCCAGCGCCACATACCCTCTGGTCTCGAAGGGCGTAGACCTGCCCACCGCGTGGTTGGGGCAGTCGCTGACATGGGCCCCCATGGCGGAAAGGGGATAGATAAGCGCCGTCCCCTCCTGGATAGCCAGCCGTTCTATGGCGTCCGTATCGTCCGAACACCAGATCTGGGGGCTGTAATACAGCATCCCCGCGTCGAACCTCCCACCGCCGCTGGCGCAGTTCTCCAGCAGGATATCCGGGAACCGGGTCACCAGCCGCTCCTGCAGCTCATAGACCCCGCACATATACCGATGGGCCAGCTCCCCCTGCCTCCCCGCAGGCAGCCCCAGACTCCCCAAGTCGCACAGGGGACGGTTCATGTCCCACTTCACATACTCGATATTGGCGCTCTCCAGCACCGCTTTCATCTGGTCCCAGACGCAGTCCACCACCTCCCTGCGGGAGAGATCCAGCACATACTGCCCCCTGGCCATGGATGGCATCTGCCCCGGCACCGCTATGGCCCAATCCGGATGAGCCCGGTAGAGGTCTGAATCCGGGGAGATCATCTCCGGCTCGAACCAGATGCCGAACTTCATCCCCAGCTTGCCTACCTCCTCCACCAGACGGGGCAGTCCCCCGGGAAGCTTCTCCTCGTTCACGCGCCAGTCCCCCAGAGACCTGTACTCATCTTTCCTGTTTCCGAACCACCCATCGTCCATCACCAGCATCTCGATGCCAAGCCCGGAGGCCTGCCTGGCGATGGCCAGCAGCTTTTCCGTGTCGAAATTAAAATAAGTGGCTTCCCAGTTGTTGATCAGAATCGGACGCTTTTTGTCCCTGTATTTCCCCCGGATGATATGTCGCCTGATGAAAGCATGATAATTCTTCGTCATTTCATCCAATCCTATGCTGGAATACGTCAACAGTGCCTCCGGCGCGGCAAAGCTCTTCCCCGGCTCCAGCGTCCAGCTGAAGTCCTCGCCCTCCAATCCCGCCTGCCATCTCACGGCTCCAAATTGGTTGACCTCAGCGCGAATCTCATAATTCCCGGAATACACCAGCTGTACCCCATAGACCTCCCCGCTCTCCTGAGAAGCCCCCTGTCCCAGCAGCGCCATGAAAGGATGGTCCTGGTGCCCTGATATCCCCCTGCGGGACGCGATTCCCTGATACCCTGTCCCCAGCGGCCGTCTCTCCATATGGCGCTCCCTGGCCCAGGAGCCGTGCAGCGTCAGCGTCTCGAAGGAGCGGTTGTCCATGTCCAGATGCCCGTCCCTGCAGACAAGCTCCAGCGTGCTGCAGCTTCCATCCCCGGCAAAGGAGGCCGGAAGTCCCGGAATCCCCTTTTTCCCCTGAAAAATCCGGTGGGACACATAGGAAAGCGCACACGTCTTATGCCCCTTAGCAGACCTTACCCGCAGGGCCGCCTCCCTGAAATCCCCGATTCCGTGGGTGGGATATTCCATGGGGAATCTGTCCAGAAAAGAAAGCCTGCCCCTCTCGTTCCGGGAGGGCACAAAGCGGCGAAGAATCTGCTGGCGGAGACCGACCTGAAAGTCCACGAAATCAGCTATGAGGTGGGATATGAGAACGTGAACCACTTCATCTCCCATTTCAAGAAGACCACAGGCATGACGCCGGGGGAATACCGATGCGCCATCCGCTGAGCGCCCACCGGACGTGGATCCGCCAAATGCCGCAAACGTCCGACAGACAGGATTTTCACTTGACAATCCGGCGATTATTCATTATCATGGTAGATAGTAGTTGAGAGACGGCTTTTATGTCTGAAACGCACGGCTCAGCTAGACAGCGCACGGGGACAAAAGCCGCGCATCCATTTTCTGTCGCGCGATTCCGGAAAAGCCTTGAAAACGAGGCTTTTATTTTTTATAGGCCGCATTTGCCGCCTCTGACCCGCGGTAAGCAGCAAAAAAGGCCTTTGTCTGCTGCATCGATTGGGAGGAATTGATTTTGGAAAGCAAAGATTATGACATTATCCTGAACAGCATGCCGGAAACCGGAATCTATGTCATCCGGGAAGACAATCACGGTCTGCTGTATTTCAACAAAAGAGTACAGTCCGTTTCTCCGGAAGCACGCCTGGGAATGCCCTGCCACGAAGTCTGGAGCGGTTCCTGCATCAATTGCCCTCTTCTGACAATCAAGGACAGGCCAAAGAGCCGTTCCCTCAGTTTTAATCCCACTTTTGGCGGCGTGGTGGACATGGTGGCCACCAGGATGCTCTGGAAAGATGAGGTTCCGGCTTTCGTCGTCACCGTGACTCCCCGGATAGAAGCCACGGGCTATACATACCGCAAGATTCTGCGCCTGAACCTGAGCAAAAACCGCTATGATGTCATAAAATCGGATCGTAGCGCCTGGCTGTCCGAATCCGACACGGAAAATCTCTCCGGCGCATTCGCGAACCTTGCCGAAAGCGGCATGATTCATCCGGAGGACGCCGAAAGATTCGCCGCTTTTACCGACATCGGCCATCTGGCGGACGCACTGCGCTCAGGCAAGTCCATACTGACCTGTATCTATCGCCGCCTGCAGGGGGAGGATTACCGCTGGAATCTGCTGGAAATCATGCCCGCTTTCGATTACAGTGAAAGCAGCCAGACAGCCATATTCTGTGTCAAGGACGTACATGACACCATGCGGGAGGGGCTGGAACGGGAGGAAAGCGACGCCCGCAGCCGGGATGCCCTTCTGGCATTGAGCAGACAGAGCTTCCGCGTCTATACCATTGACCTGGAATCCGGCAGCGCTTATCCAATCCGCATGGACGATTGCGCGCCGGAGGAGCAGGGCGCAGAACAGGTCGCCTGGGACAACCTGATGCTCTCCCAACTGGGCGAACGCATCCACCCTGCCTACCGGGATGCCTTCGAGTCAAAGTTTTCACTGGAGAAGCTGATCCAGGCCCGGGACGCAGGCGAGTCGGAGACGGATCTGCTCTGCCAATGGGAGAGCGGAGGGCTCTACCGCTATATCTCTGTCATCGCCCGTCTGGATCAGAAGCACGACCGGAGCCGCGTCGTCCTGGCTCTGGAAGACATGGACGAACAGATTCGGCGGGAGCTGACCCACAGCCAGAACGACATGCAGATTGCCGCCATCCTGAAGTCCAGATACCAGATCATGAATACGGTCCACCTGGACAACGGACAGTGCGAACGTATCCTTCTGACCGAATCCGCCACTCCTCAGAACGCTCTGATCGGCGATTATAGCTACTATGTGCAGCAGGCCATGTCCCAGCATGTCCATCCGGAAGACGCGGCGGACTACTGCAGCTTGCTGTCTTTGGACCATCTGCGCGAAAAAGCGGCCTCCACGGATGATTACACGGAGGAAGTCATCCAATACCGCACCCGGGAAGAGCCTGTCCGCTGGATAGAGCAGCATATCATATACAGCCGCCAGAACGGCAGAAAGGTCGTAAATATCCTGGGGCATGACATCACCAGAGAAAAAAGCCAGGAAACCGCAAGGCTGCAGGCCCTGCAGGACCGGGCCTATATCATCAGCAGCTTAAGCAGCCTGTTCTTCTCAACCTATTATATGGATCTGGAGCGCGATACTTTCCGGGCTGTCACCCAGCTGGGCAAAGTGGGGGATGTCCTGGGAAGCGAGGTGAACTGTACGGCGGCGCTGAAGATTTACGCGGAAAATTTCGTCCATCCGGAGGACCGGGAGGAATTCCTGAACATCATGAATATCCAGAATCTCTATCGGAGTCTGCGCTGGTGGCAGCCCTATGTGACAGCCACTTACCGCAAAATGCCCGAGGGCGACGAGGATGCCACAGGGAATTACCAATGGGTGCGCTCCACTGCCGTGCTGGCGCAGATTGGAGAGGACGACCTGCCGAAGACCGCAGTGTACGTCGCCCAGGACATCACCGAAACCAGGCTGAGACAGACCATTCAGCAATAAAGACTCGTCCCACAGTTTTCCATCATCATTAAGGAGGGAAGTAAGGGGAAGATATGGACAAAATACTGATTATCGAAGACAGCCGCGCCCAGGCCGAATATCTGAAGTCCATCCTGGCAGCGGATTATGAAGTGGCCATATGCCTCACCGGCGAGGAGGGCTTCCGCATGGCCCAGGCTGAGGCTTTCTCTCTGATCTTTCTGGACATCATCATGCCGGACGTGAACGGATTCACTTTGCTGAAGAATCTGCAGGAGACGCTCCTGACCAAATTCACGCCCGTGATCCTGGTCAGCGGGCTGGCCGATGTCCAGCATGAGGAAAAAGGGCTTACTCTGGGGGCTGTGGACTACATCACGAAGCCTTTCAGCCCTGTCATTGTCAGGGCCCGGGCGAATATCCACATCAAGCTCCACCATTATCAGATGCAGTTCATGCAGCAGGCTATGGTGGATCAGCTCACAGGCGTGGCCAACCGACGGCGCTACGAGGATGACAGCGTCCTCAAATGGCGGGAAGCCGTCCGGCTGGGGCTGTCCTTCTCCGTCTGTATGTTCGATATCGACAAATTCAAGGTATATAACGACACCTTCGGCCATCCGGCGGGGGACAAGGTCATCGCCGCGGTGGCAAAGACGGTCTCTTCCTTTCTGCAGCGTTCCACGGACTTCTTCGGACGCTACGGCGGGGAGGAATTTGTCGCGATTTTGATCGGCAATGACGCCAGGTCCGCTTTCGAATTCATGAAGACCGTCCGCCAGGCGGTGGAGGATCTGCACATTCCCCATGACCCCTCCGTCTCCCAGTGGGTCACGGTCAGCATCGGCGGCGTCACGCTGGTTCCCAAGGACAGCGATTCCTATGACCGCTACCTGAAGATCGCGGACAGCATGCTCTACAACGCCAAGCATGGCGGCCGGAACATGGTGGCCTGGTCCGACAGCGGCAGGCAGCAGTGGCGGGAAAGGTGACAGGCGCACCTTGCCCTGCAGACAGCATCCGGCAAGGCTCCGCCCGGAAACCCTGCAGACGGCGTCCGGCAAGGCTCCGCCCAGAAACCCTGCAGACGGCGTCCGGCAAGGCTCTGTCCGGAAACGAGAGAGAGCGTATCGATTTCTTTCAATCAATACGCTCTCTCAAAACGCTTCGTCCAATGGACCATACCTCCTTTATTCAGTTTTTTCTTCTTCCATTTCACCCTCTGTGCTGTCCACTTTGCTTTGTACCCTGTGTACTGTGGCGCTGTGATCCATTTCCTTTCAGCAATCCGTCACTCTTTTGTGTACCTGCACATTCTGTCTGCCTTGAACCATGTTGCTTATTCACTTTGATGGAAGATGTTGTTCTCTCTCTTTGTTATGAGTTCATTATAATGCGTCCTCTTATATTTGTCAATACTTTTTTGCTATTTTTCTTTTATTTTTTTAATATTTTTTCGGGTCGATATTGTTTTCGAAATTTATCGAGTTTTTTATTTATTTTACATAATTTATGTCTCTTTTTATGCTTTTATTGCACTATTTTTGTTTTTCTTATGAATTGACCTGCTCTATTCTCGTAAGGTTCCGAAAGCATGAAACCGTAACGCTTTTTGTCTGGTATGTTATCGCAGAATCCGATTTTACAAAGTCATTGATTTATACCGACGATTCCTGAAGCTTGCCAGGAATGCTCTTCTTCATTGCACCCGACTCACGAGCGAAAGACACTGGGAGCATAGCGGCATATTGCATCGCTCGCGAGCATAACGCGAAATCAGGCCCTGAGTTGCCCTGGGATGGAAAAATTTCAAAGCCATGTGATAAAATGTACCTGCCATTCGTTATATCAGTGAAAGCAATCAACACAGAAAGGGAGCGCGCCCATGACTGCAGAAGAACTGACACGCCTGTTCCAGCTATACGGAAATGATGTATACCGTTTCGCCTACAGCATCACGCGCCACGCCGCAGACGCGGACGACATCTGTCAGGATGTGTTCTGCCGCCTGGCAAGGGGCAATGTGTCGCTGGAGCCGGGGCGGGAGAAGGCGTGGCTGCTGCAGTGCACCGCCAACGCCTGTAAGGATCGGTTCCGCTTTCTGCGGCGGCGGAATACCGTCCCGCTGGAGGAAGCGGCGGAAGTTCCGGACGAGACCCAGCGGGCCGTGCTGGAGGCGGTGATGGCGCTCCCCGCCAAGTACCGGGCACCCATCCATCTGTACTACTATGAGGGATACAGCCAGAAGGAGATCGCCGGCATCCTCTCGCTCTCCCTGACGGCAGTGCAGACACGGATGCAGCGGGCCCGGGAGATGCTGAGAAAGGAGTTGCGCGACTATGAGATCACATTATAAAGAGGCAATGGAACATCTGAATCCCTCCCCTGACGCTCTGGGGAATATTTTGAACCGGGCGGATAAACTTAAGGCCTGGCGCTCTCCCCGCAGGATAGCGGGCATGGCGGCTGCACTTTGCGCGGCAGTGGCGCTGCTGTCCACAGGCGCGGCCAGCGCTTACGGGTATTTCTTCCACGATATCCCATCGGACGTGGCCGGTTCCCTGCAGCCGGTGCAGCTGGACTGTACCAGCCAGGATATCACCATGACTGTCCAGGACGCTTCCATGGTGGACGGCACCCTGGCCGTCTATCTGACGCTGGAGGATGTCAGCGGCCTGGACCGCCTGGCAGAGGGCGTGGACTTCCACCATAGTTACCGGGTCGACAAGCCGGACGGGACGTATGAGACGTTTTACCAGTATCAGTCCCTGGGCTATGACGAGGAGAGCGGCACTTACGGATTCCTGGTCACCATCACGCCCACCAATGAGCACAAGGCGCCTGTGTTCGTTCCGGGCCAGGCTTATACGCTCTCCGTAGAGCAGTTATTGCTGGCCCAGAGGAAAGAGGAGCAGACGCTGTGGCCGGACTGGAGCTCTCTGCCCCAGGAGCCGGATTGCATCCAGCGGGACTATTATCTTCTGGACTATGTGGACAATTATCAAAGACCGGTGCACCTTTCCGACCATGAGGCCGAAGTGCTTCTGGCCGGGAACTGGGAGATGCCTCTGGCGGACGGCTTTGCCATCACTGCCGCGGGCTTTCTGGACAATGGCCTGCATCTGCAGATGCGCTATCCCGAGAGGAATCCTGAGTTCGATTATGGGGAACTGGTTCTGGTCATGCCGGACGGCAGCATGATTGGGAATGTGCCAGGATATTCGGGCGCTGGCAACTATTGCTGTGTGGGGTTTTATGATGAGTATCGTTATTATTATAAGGAATACATTTTTGACGTCTCGCCGGAAGAGCTGGAGGGAGTCTCCCTGCGTGGGGACTTCACTTTCGGCGGGTACCTGCTGGATGGAGACTGGGAGGTGAGCTTCCGCCTGGAACCGGAGCAGCAAGAACCATCGGAGCAGACTGATACGCTGGAGCAGCAGCAACCGTTGGAGCAGCAGCAATCGTTGGAGCAGACTGATACGCCGGAGCAGCAACAACCGTTGGAGCAGGCTGATACGCCGGAGCAGCAGCAACCGTTGGAGCAGACTGATACGCCGGAGCAATAGAAGCCGTCAAAGCAAGCGGATGCGACTCTGCCATAGGAGCAGAAGACATGGGCTGTCGGGAAATATGTATCTTTCCCGGCAGCTCCTGTCCGGCAGCCTTTCCATCCTGTCCCATAAAATATCTGCATCTTTCAAAAATTATTTTAATAGAACTTCTGTTCTTTCTCAAAAGCCAACTCAATCTGACGGACGTTTTTCATCTCTGTATTCATTCAGGGCTTCCAGATATTCGCTTCTGGCTTCCTCAACGGTCACTGGCACGATTCCATTAGCCGGGAACTCCCGGAACAGAACCAGCCTGCCGTTTCTGCCTTTCCTGCAAAAAAATGCTAGCAATCCCGCTACCTCGCAATCCGCAGAACCGTCACCGACTCTCCGGGGAAATTCCAGACAAGCTCCGTACCCTCGAACTCTGCCTTTTCTGTTCTGGGGGAAATCTTCTCCGGCTCCTCGAAGCTGTTCTCTTCCTTTCTCTGCCAGCCCTGCATCACGGCTGCTACCACAGAGCGCCTCTTCTTCTCCAGGCCCTGCAGCGAAAGCACTGTCTTCCTGTCCTGGTTCGAGAGATTCACTGCTTTGACCAGGACATCGCCATTTTCATCTTCCCCGGCCGATAGGTAGAGCGCATCCACGTACACGGGCCTGGCCTCAATGTCGTGGTACGGTTTGCCGTCTATAAATGTTCGGATTCTCCTCCCGTTCACCTGGAGCTTCAATTCATATTCCCGCTCCCGTTCCACAGTGATCAGGCACTGGCTCAAATCGGAATTTCTGCCGTCTATGGTTTCTGTCACCGCAGTGTCCTGATTCTGCCAGCCGCCTATGGACCAGCAGAGACGGTCGGCCTCGTCTTTTATGCCGAAAGAAATCCGGAAGCCCTTGAATCCCTCTTTCTCTGTGGCCCTGAGGGTGAGGGCGTAATTTTGCCAATCCACGGACGAAAGCGGCACTGCCTTTTTCCCGCCGCCCACGTAGCAGTCGTCAAATGAGACTTTCTCTCCTGTGTCCTGGTTGAGGATTTCGATATTCCGATATTCCACTACAGAGTCATCGCAATCCAGCCTTATCTTTCCCGCGATCCTGTCCGGCTGTTCCGTGCGGCATTCCGATGCGGGGAAATCCTCCTTTTGAAGCGGCAGGGTATGGCATCCCTGATTCTCCATGAACAGCTTCTGCACATAGTAATTGGCAGTGCCGAAGCTGCGCTCCGCGTCGAACCAGATCATGTCCGGTCTCCAGTTCACATGGTTCGCGCTGCACAGCAGAGGCGCATAACAGGCCAGCTTCACCGCTCCCGCGCACTCCTCCAGCCCTATCATGAAAGACGCCTCGCACAGGGCATTGTACCAGGTGTTCCCCCAGGAAGCATATTCTCCCAAGAAGACTCTCACGTCTTCCTCCCGGAACCGGGCATAGCGGTCGTGATTGGCCACGAACCACTCAGGCGACATGTAATAATGCTCGTCCACCAGATCCGTCAGCCCCTCCCTGGCGTGCCGCCAGCCCCGCTCGTATTCGCCGCCTGCCGCGAAAGGCCCGCTGGTGCCGATGAGCCTGATCTCCGGATACCGTTCCCTGACTGCACGGGCCACTATTTTGTACCGGTCGAAAAAGGCTTCTCCCACCTCTTCGTTGCCGATTCCCAGATACTCCATCCCGAAAGGCTCCGGATGGCCCATCCGTGCCCGCAGGCCGCCCCACACGCTGTCCGCCGAACCGTTGGCGAACTCGATCAGATCCAGAGCTTCGTCTATGAAATACTGCATCCGGTCAAGAGGCGCTTCCCTGTGATGATGCGGGTCGTAGCCGGGCGAGATCACCGGAAGCGGCTTGGCTCCTATGTCCTCGCAGAGCTGGAACAGCTCGAAAAAGCCCAGCCCCAGGGTCTGGTTGTAACCCCAGTTGTTCCGTCTCGCGGGGCGCTCCTCTATGGGGCCCACAGTGTTCTTCCAACGGTACTGGGCATCCCTGGCATCGGGATCCAGGGCCCCGTCATGGGTCAGGCAGCCACCCGGGAAGCGTAAGAATTTTGGGTGCAGCGCCTCCAAAAGCTCCGCCAGATCCCGGCGCAAGCCCCCTTTTCTTCCTTTATAAGTGTCCTGAGGGAACAGGGACACGAAATCCAGATAGACTCTTCCGCTGCCCTGGGGCGTGATGGCGAGCTTCCCTCCAGACGCGCTCTCCTGTGCGGTCAGGGACAGTTCGTATTTCTTCCACTCCGGCGTGAGGAAGATCTCTTTTTCCGCCAGGGTGCCGCCGTTTCCGTCCTGTAGGGAAACGCGCACAGGCTCCGCTAAGTCCTGCTCCCGCCTGGCCCAGCAGGAAAAGTCGTATCCTACCCCTTTTCGGAAAGGCATGCCGCCGTGGAATCCCGCATTCCGGATGCCTGCGCCCTGGCTGGGCCTGTGGATGTCCAGGGCCAGGTAGTGGGGGTTCTTTTCGCTGACGGGATTACCTGTCAGCACCTTTGCCCCAATCTCTTCTTCTGAGCCTGTCACCTCCCAGCCTGTCAGGTGCGTATAGGCACGGTTGTCTATGGGGCCGTACTCGAAAGCCCGGTTCTGCACCATCTCCGCGTACAGCCCGCCGTCTGCCGCGTGGTTCAAGTCTTCGAAAAATATTCCGTATAAGTCACCTAAATCATGTTTCTTTTGTCTGGTGTCGATGGTTATTTTCATGATCGTCTGCCCTTTCTGCCAAATGAAGCTCCCCCTGGCAAGCTGCGAGGCAACCGCCCAAGGCTCGCTTTGTTCGTCATTAGTTTGTTGCGCTGAAAAACCTGCTCCCTGTCACCCTGGCACATACAGCGGCTTCTCCAATGATCAGACGCCGCTGCCCGGCCATTGAGAGCACGGCTCCGGCCATTTCCGGCTGTCGCCGGAGAACCCTGTTTCCAGATTCCTATGTTTTCAAATCCCTATATGATTTATAGCAGAATACGCTTCCCACATCAACACTATTTTTTCCATATATATAGTAATTTTTTATTACGGATAAAGATGCCATAGCTTTCTGAAAAAATCTCAGGCGGAATAGCCCTGTACCTGAGAATCTCTTATGCCACGCTTCTGCGCCTGCCCCCGCAGGCTTGCTCAAACTCTTTCAGCTTCCGCCTGGCTTCCTCATTCAGGTTGGACGGCACCTGGATCTGGATGGTCACATACTGGTCACCGTGCACCATGGGGTCTTTCATGGAGACGATTCCCTTGCCTTTCAGCCGGATCTTCGTGCCTGACTGGGTGCCCTCTTTCACTTTGCAGGCCACCTTTCCGTAAAGGGTCTGCACGGTCACTTCTCCGCCGAACACGGCTGTGGTAAAGGGGATGTCGAGGGTGGTATAGATATCCATTCCCTGACGGTTGTAGCCCGGCTTCTCTCCCACGTTCACTTTCAGGAGCAGATCTCCGGGGCTGCCGTTTCTGCCGGGATTCCCCTTTCCTTTCAGGCGGATGCTCTTCCCGGTGTCGATGCCTGCGGGGATGTGCACTTTCAGCGACTGGCCGCCGGTGCCCACCCCGGCCCCTGCGCCAGCGGCACCCATTCCTTTCTGCTCCTCCAGCCGGATTACCTTGTCGCAGCCGAACACCGCTTCGTCAAAGCTGATGAAAATCTCCGCCTGCAAGTCAGCGCCGCTTCCAGGGCCGCCGGAGCCGCCTCGGAAGCCAGCCCCGCCGAAGCCGCCTGCTTCCGAATCTGTCCAGCCAAAGCCATCCGCCCCGGAGCCGCCGAACAGGTTTTTCAGGATATCTTCCATATCCTCTCCCTCAAAATGGTATTCATAGCGGCTGCCGTCCGCGCCCGTGCCGCCGTAGGTTCCGCCATTCGTCCTGTAGTAGGTTCCGGAACCGCTGCCCTGGCCGAACCAGTCCTCGAAAGGGCTCCCCTGGCCATAACCGCCATAACCCCCGCCTCCCGCTGCGCTGCCGTCAAATGCGGCGTGGCCGAACCGGTCGTACAGCTTCCGCTTCTCAGGGTCGCTCAGGATTTCGTAGGCTTCTGTCACTTCCTTGAATTTCTCTTCCGCCTGGGCATTTCCGGCGCTGGTGTCGGGGTGGTACTTTTTCGCCAGCTTCCGATATGCTTTTTTAATTACGCTGTTGTCCGCATCGCGGCTCACTCCCAGAACCGCGTAATAATCTCTCTTCTCTCCCATAAGCCCTCCTTTTCCATTTCCATATACTCTCGGAATCTCCTAACCGCGTGTCACGCTGCTTTCCGGAACCTCTTGGGGCCGATTCCCCCGCTTTGCCAGGTGCCGTCCAGCCCAGATGCCTGATTCTGCTTCCTGAAATTCCGAGAGCATATTTCCCACAATGCCCATGTTTTTGTATCTGCTTTTTCATCCGCTATACGGAAAATACCCCGCAGGGACTTGCCTGCAGGGTATCTTTTCGTCATGCCGTAAGGCATCATCCCTCGATGGAAATATAGTGGGACTTTTCCTCCACCACCTTTTTCTCTTCCTTGGGCAGGTGGAAGGTCAGGATGCCGTTCTCGTACTTGGGATGGATGTCCTCCTCCTTCACATGCTCCCCTACGTAGAAGCTGCGGCTCATACTTCCGGCATAGCGCGCGCGCCGGATGTAGGCGCCCTC